>Ga0210062_1000231_pt1 | contig 17338 bp, 15 predicted proteins | sample Muzzi_CordA_D2_FD_185528 | JGI IMG/M metagenome (GOLD analysis project Ga0210062, IMG submission 185528) | Wetland microbial communities from San Francisco Bay, California, USA, that impact long-term carbon sequestration - Muzzi_CordA_D2 (SPAdes) | ecosystem: Environmental > Aquatic > Marine >...
GTTCAGGGTTCAAAGGTCTCTTGTTTCTGGTCACTGGTCCCTGGCTGCAGGCCTGTGGAGTCAGGTTGCAGAGGACAGAGGTCGAAAGACAGAGGAATAGAGGAGGAATTTAGATTGTTAGCTATAGAGTTTAAGGTGATTGGACCATGGATGAAGATTATTTCAAAATAATGCGACAGGTGTCGCGCGAGAAGATGTACGAGCTTTGGGGTCGGGCTAAAGAAAGAGACTTTGAAGGCCTTGATGATGAAGCGCAACGCATCGCCAAAGCAATGGTGGAGCATGAGGATGAATTTTACAACCAGCTTGAATTTGCGGACCTGACCTATGATCATGATTACGATCCGGATACCGAGTATAATCCTTTTTTACACATTACGATTCATTCTATTGTCGAAGCCCAGTTAGAACAGAAAGAGCCAATCGAAACCCTTCAATTTTACAACGCCATCCGCAAAAAAAAGTATTCTCACCATGATGCGATTCATTTTATCGGCCAGATTTTATCCTGCCTGATTTTCGATGTGTTGCAGAATAAGAAACCATTCGATTCGGATCTCTACCGAAAGCTGCTCAAAAAATATAAATCCCGCAATCCGGAGAAATTGATGGATTTGCTGGATAATGATCCTCTCCTGGCTGATTGAAATATAGCCTCTCATCAATTCGTGGCAAATATTATTTCTTAAGTTGACGCCGATGCGCCGCAGCCGGCAATGGATCCGGTCCAAACTAAGAATTTCAAGAAATTGCATTGACAAATCCAATTCAATGCAACAAATTTGCATATGCGCGATCATATCATCGAAATTCAAAGCCTTAATTTTTCCTACAATAGCCAGTTTGCGTTACGGGACGTTAATTTATCTGTCAATCATGGCGATTTCGTCGCCATGATCGGCCCCAATGGCGGCGGTAAGACGACCTTGTTGAAATTGATGCTGGGTTTGCTGAAGGCAAATTCCGGCGATGTGCGGATTTTTAACAAACCGCCCAAGGATGTATCCCATCGAATCGGCTATGTTCCCCAGGATGTTCACATAAACAAGAACTTCCCCATTTCCGCCTTAGACGTCGTTCTGATGGGCACGTTAAGACCGGGCAAAGGCTGGTCGAGGCATTCGCACCAGGACCGCCAGGCAGCTTTAAATGCGCTGGACCAGGTCGAAATGAAAAAGTTTCGCGATCATCGTATCGGGGAGCTCTCCGGTGGTCAAAAACAGCGGGTTTTTGTCGCCCGGGCATTGGTGACGGATCCGGATCTTCTATTTTTGGATGAACCGACAGCCAGCATCGACACCCGGGGGCAAAACGAGTTTTACAGACTTTTAAAGGAATTGAACGAAACAATTACAATCATCGTCGTCAGTCACGATTTAATGGTCATTTCCGGATATGTCAAATCGGTCATTTGCGTGAACCAGCGCCTGCATTATCACGGCCATGCTGAACTGACCGGTGAGATGATCGAAATGATGTACGACTGCACGGCCGACGAAACCTGTCCGGTAGAGTTGGTTGCCCATGGTCTGCCCCACCGGGTGTTGCATCAGCATGATACCGAATAAATGTCTGTTGATGAAAAACCGATATCACAGGTTTACTGCGGCGAATTCGGTATCCCAGTGTGTGGTAGGTGTCAGGTGTCAGGTGTCAGCCCGGGCAATGGCCGCTGCAGTAAGTTGGGCATAGACTCAGATGAGCTCACAGCAGGCTGTGTCGACTCTATTCTGGAGTGCGCGATGAATTGAATCCGGCGGCATCCCGCTCATGGCGAGACCCTGCTGGAGTTATGGTTCAGCCAAGTCACTGACACCTGAAACCCGAAACCTGAAGCCTTTTTTCTGTTACCAGTATGCTGTACGGTAGCCAAATCTCTACGTTTAATCAGGATAAATACATTGTTTGAGGCCCTCCAATTTGAATTTATGCGAAATGCCCTGTTGGCCGGATTGTTGGCCAGCCTAATTTGCGGCATCATGGGAACCCTGGTGGTCGTCAATCGGATTGTTTTTCTGTCGGGAGGAATTGCCCATGCAGCCTTCGGCGGCATCGGTCTGGCATTTTTTTTCGGCTGGCATTACATGCTGGGAACAATCGGGTTTTCCCTTCTGGCCGCTCTGGTCATGGCATCCATAACCCTCAAAGCCAAACACCGTGCCGATACGATCATCGGGGTGATCTGGGCCATTGGGATGGCAATTGGAATTATTCTGCTGGATTTAACACCGGGCTATAATGTCGATTTAATGAGCTTTCTCTTCGGCAGCATCCTGACGGTGCCCGATTCAGATCTCTGGATGATGCTGGGGGTCGGCGTTGCCATTCTGGGGATCGTTATTTACTTCTATAATGACTACCTGGCGTTGTCTTATGATGAAGAGTTTGCTCAAATTCGTGGGGTACATGTTAAGCCGCTATATTTTCTCATGATCGGCATGCTGGCGGTGGGGATTGTAATGATTATCCAGGTCGTTGGATTAATTCTGGTGATTGCGCTGCTGACGATTCCACCCTATATTGCGGAAAAATATTCCAAGTCATTGATTAAAATGATGGTTTTATCCACCCTGCTCAGTGCTGTTTTTTCCGTAACCGGCCTGTGGCTGTCCTATGCCTTAAACCTGACCTCCGGCGCCTCAATTATCCTGGTCGCAGGTTTCGGTTTTCTGATTGCCTTTGGCTTCGAGCATTTGTTGCCGAATATATCTGCAAGATAAGTAAAAGGTTCGTGACCGTTCAGGGGGTCAGGGTTCAAAGGTTCGGGCCATGCCTAATCTGAGCCATTGATTCATAGGCGATGAGCGCAATTGAATAAAATTAGAACTGTATCAATGATGTTGAGACAAGTCGGCTGAGAACGGTGCCGCCATAACTTGTAAAAACCTATGAACAAAGGTAACCCTGAACGGTGAACCTTGAACCTGTGAACGCATACAGAAGTGCCAAACCGATACGAGAAAAATTATGTGCCAAGATTGTGATTATTCAAGTTTCCTGCAAGCATCCGGACTGGGACATACACCCAATCGTCAGCGCGTTCTGGAAGTAATTGGTGATAGCAGCCGCCCACTGAGTGCCCAACAAATTTTTGACACCCTCAGCCCGAACGACAATATCAATCGGGTAACTGTCTATCGCATTCTGGATCTGCTGGTAGACAAAGGTCTGGTTAACCGGATCAGCGGCGGCGGTCGTTCCTTCGTATACGGTCCGGCTCCCAATGAAAACCATCCGGCCCATCCCCATTTTTACTGCAGGAGCTGCGGCAATCTGGAGTGTTTAAATCCCCGGAGCCTGAACGTGGACCTGCATCCCATGCAACGCATGTTTACGGGACTGATTGAACATGTTGAGGTCAGGGTAGACGGGGTGTGCAAAAATTGCTTGAAAGCTTAAATTTAAAAGAACAAATAGCGCTTCTCAGGCGGCGGCGCAGGCATCGGCATGATCTTTTCCGCCAAAATGCTTGATACCGGTTTGTCATTGATTGCGGCCAGTTCAAAAAGGCCTTCGACGCGGACCCAGGCATCATTGGGAAAATTCTCTGCGGTTGCCGTTTTCACCTGGATTGAAAAAGGCAGGGCATCGGCTGCACAGCAGGCAACGACAAATCGAAACAGCTTAAAGCTGCTGTTATCCACCGGTGTACCCCGATAAACCATCCCCTCAATTGCGACCCGTTGACCATCAAATGTTTCAGGATAAAGAATCAAGTCCAACAGGGTTGTCGGATTGCCGGAGAATGCTTGCGATGGTATTTCTTTTAAGCCGGCAGCTTTTATCGAAACGCTTTGACCTGTATTCAAGAACCTATTAGCAAATGCGTCCGCTCCCAGACTTTGATCATAGACGGTCCAGAGATAGACAACCGGCAAAATAAGGATTGCCGCCTTGATCCATGCACCAGCGTGAAGGGCGACTCGGGTTTTTAGTGTGAATTGGGAAATAAACGCAGCGCTAAAGGCCAGCAGCAAGATCAGCGCCAGGATCAAAAGCGGCCAGAGTTTCGGTTGAAGCAAGGCCGTATAGCGACCGCCCTCAAGCAGCCAATAGAAAGCATGAAGCCAGATGATATAAATTAATGCCGGCAGGCAGGCGGTTAAAATGGCGGCGGGCCGTTTGAATTTTTCTTTCATGTTCTTAAAAGCACAATTATCGAAAAAGCATAGATAATGTTTACCAGCCCTGCACCAATACCATACTGAAATAAACCGCTGTAAACGTGAACACCGTTAATGCTGCGATCGCGCGTAATCGAAAGACCTTAAGATACATCAGAATCAATTTTAAGTCCAGCATCGGTCCGAGGACCATAAAGGCCAGTTGAGCGGAATACGGTACGAGGCTTGAACGAAACGAGGCAGCCACAAAGGCATCCGCCTCACTGCATAGATTTAAAGCTACGGCCATGAACATCATGAGCAGGATTGAAAGGGCGGGGGTGCTGACGGCCGCAGCAAATAGTTGGCGCGGTACGAGGGTCTGCAATAATGCGGCGATAAACGCCCCGATGACCAGAAATCGTCCGATATCAAAAAAATCACCGGCGGCATGGCTAACGGCAAGCACGGCCTTTTCACCCGCTGAAGGGGATCTGGCGTGGTTGGCGGTTGAGGCGGCATTTCCCTCAAATTGATTAATATAAACCTCTGCGCGCACCGCTTTGGTCCTGGTAAAAATCAGACCCATTAAAAGACCGATGACCACTGCAATCAGGTAACCTAAAATCATGCGGTGCACGACAATTGACCAGTCGGCGAAATAGGCTACGGCCGTCGAGGCGGCCACCAACGGATTGACAATGGGTCCGCCCAACAGAAAGGCGATGGCCGCACTGAGAGGAACTCCCTTATGAAGCAATCTTTTTACAACCGGCACGATGGCGCATTCGCAAACCGGAAAGAGGATGCCGATTCCGGCCCCGACAAAAATCGTCCACCAGCGTCTTTCCGGCAGCCAGCGAGTTATGGTTTCGCGGGAGATAAACACTTCGATGAGCCCCCCGAACAGGCTTCCCAGCAACATAAACGGCAGGGCTTCCAGAACAATGGAGACAAAAACGATTCCCAGGGTGTGAAATTGGGCCCGGTCACGAAAAAACACCAGCAGGCCCAGGGCAATCAGCACGAACATCAGTTGGGCAAACAGTCCAATCCTGCCCCGTCCCGGATGATCATGCCCTTGATGCAGATTACCTGAAGCAACCTCGGAAGGTGGTTTTAATGCCTTATCCATTATTATTGATTTAATACATTTCCGGATAATATCGCAATAAAAAAGGCAGAATCCATAGGGATTCTGCCTTGAATCAGATTTTTTAATTTGCCTGGCAAAACTGGGTTAAATACGCCAGTCGTACGTCGAAGGCGAAAACCCGCGCAGAACGCCGCTCATCGGGAAAAGGGCCATTTCTGAACCGAAATCTTTAGCCGCACTTGTTGAAGCCGCAAAAGTGACACATCATACAGCCTTCTTCAAAACTGATCGTCTGGCCACACTCCGGACACTTTTCGCCCATCAGGCTGTATTCGGTTTTGTGATTCTGTGGGGCATTTTTTCCGGTCATATATTGTTTTTCCAGTACCCGGGCAATGGCATCCGGAATGGACAGCACCAGGCCACCATCCTGAAAAATGGGATACTCGCCGCCGATACCTTTTAGCTGATTGACGATTTTATCCACCTTGACGCCGGATCTCAAAGCCAATGACACCAGACGGCCGATGGCTTCCGTTTTGGCGGTGGTAGATCGACCCGACTTGCCGATCGTGGCGAATACTTCAAACGGCTGCCCTTCAAATTCGGTTACGGTCACATACAGGTAGCCGTAGCCCGTTTTAATTTTAGTAGTGTAACCACCCAGCGTTTCCGGCCTTTCCTTAACCGCCGTCATAAATTCGCTGTTGGCTTTTTCCTCTTTTTGGGAGAACGAAAGGACCTGGTTTTCCTTGCTGCCGTCCCGGTAAATCGTGACCCCTTTGCATCCTAATTCATAGGCTAAATTATATACTTTTCTGACATCTTCGACACTGGCATTGTGGGGCAGGTTGACGGTTTTGGATACGGCATTGTCGGTGTACTTCTGAAAAGCGGCCTGCATGCGGATATGCCATTCCGGTGACACGTCATGAGCGGTCACAAATACTTCGCGAACATCTTCGGGTATCTGCACGAGGTCGCGAATACCGCCTTTTTTGGCGATTTCGTCCATCAAGTCTTGGCTGTAAAAGCCTCGTTCCCGGGCAATTTTTTCAAATTGAGGGTTTACTTCCAACAGCTTATCGTTATCCATGACATTGCGCACAAAACTCAGTGCGAAGAGTGGTTCGATGCCGCTGGAGCAACCTGAAATTATGCTCAGGGTGCCGGTGGGGGCAATGGTGGTTGTCGTCGCATTGCGGTACTTGACTCCCTGATCTTTAAAAATGCTCTTATCGTAGTATGCAAATGTGCCTCTTTCTTCTGCCAGGTGTCGCGACGCATCATGGGCCGTTTCCTGGATGAAACGCATCACGGATTCGGCGGTTTCCAGGGCCGCTTCGGAATTATAGGCGATGTTCAACTGGAAAAGCATGTCGGCGAAACCCATAACCCCCAGCCCAATTTTCCGGTTGCCCTGAACCATGGCAGTGATTTCAGGCAATGGATATTGAGACATTTCAATGGTATTGTCGAGAAAGCGAACCGACAGATCGACAATGTCCTTCAGTCCCTCATAGTCAACCATTGGTCCGTCGCCGTTTTCAAGTACAAATTTGGCCAGATTGATGGAACCCAGGTTGCATGCCTCCAGGGGCAGCAGGGGTTGCTCACCACAGGGATTGGTGCTCTCGATTTCACCGAGGGCGGGCGTGGGATTGTCGCGATTAATTCGATCCAAAAAGATGATTCCCGGATCGCCGTTTTTCCAGGCCTGTTTTACCAGCGTATCATAGACTTCCCGGGCATTTAGTTTGCCGACCGATGTTTGATACCGCGGGTCAACCAGTTCATAATCCGCGCCATCGACAGCCGCCTGCATGAATTTATCGGTGACACCCACCGATATATTGAAATTGTTCAATTCGCGGTTTTTTCGTTTGCTGTGAATAAACTCCATGATGTCCGGGTGATCCACCTTTAAAATGGCCATGTTGGCACCGCGGCGGGTGCCGCCCTGTTTAACCTGTTCGGTGGCGGTGTTAAAAATCTTCATAAACGAAACCGGACCCGATGCCACACCACCGGTGGTCCCGACCGTACTGTTTTTGGGTCGCAGCCGGGAGAAGGCAAAACCGGTTCCACCGCCGGATTTATGGATCAGTGCTGCGTTGCGCAGGGCGCCGAATATTCCCTCCATGCTGTCTTCGACCGGCAAAACAAAACAGGCGGCCAACTGACCCAGCCGGCGTCCGGCATTCATGAGGGTGGGGGAGTTCGGCAAAAATTTAAACTCAGTCATAATCTGGTAAAACAGCTCCTGCACTTCTTTGACGCGAGTATCATCGCCGCCGAAATTTTTTTCGGCCTTGGCGATATGGCGGGCAACCCGCCGGAACATGCGATCCGGCGTCTCGGTGACTTTGCCCTGACTGTCTTTTTTCAGATACCGTCTGCGGAGCACTCTTCTGGCATTGTCCGAAAGAACCAGGCGGTTTTTAAGAAATATTGACTGATCCAGCCGGATGGGAGACGGTTTGGTCAATCCATACTCCAGCAGCTTGGTTTCGATCATCTTTTCGATCATCGCCATGGTAATGGTTTGAAACTCCATGCGGGTGATTTCTTCCCGCAAAGAGCGGCTGATGCCCATAGCCTGATCCGTGTCAATGGGGTTGTCCCTTACCAGAATATCCGAAAACAGCTGATCATCCCACATGTAGGTACCCAAATCAAAACGGCCCTCTTTGGTAACTAAAAATTTTCCTTTTTGCCCCATTGACCTTCTCCTGTTCCAGAACGAATGTGTTAAAAAAAAATTGTGATCCGAATCGGGCGGACCCGTTTAAATAAAATAAAAACAGACCGGCATTTAGAAACATAGACCCTATTTTAGAATTTTCAACCTAGGAATATGACTTGGATGAAAAGGGCACCGCATTGATGCAAGTCGGCACCGCCTGTTTTATGACCGATATTGAACGAGGTTACAAAATCGGTCAGCTTGCATTTATGAGATATCGGTGCTGTATGAATGTATCAGGCTCAAGTAGTGGCCACCCGAATGCCGGATAGAAGCTGACGCAGAGCCTGATTTCTCCAAAACGGCCTAACATTACATACAACATATGGTATGTCAATAGAAAAAATACCCCAATATATGTGATGATAGCCCCGGCAATGACAACATAATTTTATTCAGAATCGAAAACTGGTCCTCCCTCCGGGCTGTAGGTCCTACGGACCGGAAGCAGGGCCAGGTCAGAGATAACCGGCTGTGCCATAGCCAAATTTGGAAATTGGTTTCAGGTTTCAGCACAAAAATTCAACTGGAATTCCTGAAATTCCTGGTAGTCCTGAGTACCGGTAGGCATTTGGGCCGGCTGCTGTGCGGCACCCGCCGTCTCGGCGGTTCTGGCGGTTTTTTCACCCGTCGCATCGGCGGTTTTGGCGTCCGAGTCTTTCTGGAGAACGCCGCCCTTCTGAGAATCGTAGATGGTGAGTTCCCCAGTTTTTCCGGTGAAAACTCCGGGGCCGGCCTTCATTTCACCCGCCGTCGGCTGATAATCAAAGGGCTTGGCATTGCAGCCGGCTAATGTAAAAAGTAGACAGCCGGCTGCAGAACCAGCACACGCTTTTTTATGATTTTTGGCATCCTTTTTATACTAAAGCAGATCGCTGCGATATGGCTAATTTTTCAAAAAGCGATTAGGATATTGTTAGTTCTGGATTAAAGCTCTGTATATCTTCAGCAGTAAAATATAATAGGGCAAACCCTGTATTTGCTGAAAAAAACACCTTATCCGACTTGGCCCCAGCGCGCTGATACGAAATTTAAGAGGAATGTTTTTGCGGCTGGTGACGGTCATAAAGGCTTTTTTCGTTATTATCAAGATCTGCAAGGATCGTATCAACTAGTGCCATCATGTCTTCGCCGGTCCAGTCATCCTTCGGTACCAGGTGTTCGACCCCCGATACTTTTGCTGCTGCGCGATATTCCGGTAAATCATAACTGGTTAAAATGACGATAATAATTTCAGGATGATCGATTTTTAACCGGCGGGCAAGGTCCAGGCCACTTTCCGCCGGCAGATGGATTTCCAGGAAAATTAAATTCGGTATAAAGCCTTGCACCATGCTTAACCCTTCGCGGCCGTCCGATGCTTCCCGGATGTCAACGCCCGGAAACCGATTTGCCAGAAGCTTTTTCAACGACCGGCGGAAGGGATCGTTTGGGTCGACGATCAAAATTTTAAACATTTGGGGGTACCCCGTGATCCGGCATTTGGTATGCATTCAAGAAGCTGGTCAAGGACAACGCGGCGGACTGAGTTTATATGAAAATGTACATACTGATAAAATAAGGCCAATTGAGCTTTTTGCGCTTAATCCGGGTATGGTTCGAAGGTTGATAACGTTGTTTACTAAAAAATAGGGGCGTGATAAATAAAGTGAACACTGTATATTTAGCGCAATTTGGCTGTATTTTCCCTTTTTGCGATCTGCACACCGCCGGCAGCAGAGGGAGGTCATGGAAAATAAACTGAGTATTGTGCTGGCAGACGACCATACGATCCTGCGCGAAGGGTTGCGGGCGCTCCTGACAGCCGATTCAAACTTTGAGATTGTCGGTGAAGCCCGGGACGGCCGGGAAGCCGTGCGTTGTGTTGAAAAGCTGGGGCCGGATCTCTTACTGATGGACCTTTCGATGCCCCGCATGAGTGGAATGGATGCGATCAGGGAGATCAAAAAGCGTTATCCTGAAACCAAAATCATTGCCCTGACCGTCCACAAAACCGAGGAATATCTGCTGACCACGCTTCAGGCCGGCGCCGACGGCTACGTTCTCAAAGACGCAACCCACGACGAGCTGATGCTGGCCATCAAAAATGTGATGGGAGGCAAATCCTATCTGAGTCCCGGGGTTTCGGAAAAGGTTATCGAGGGCTACCTGGAAGGCAAGGAGAACACCCGATCCCTCTCCTCATGGGAATCGCTTTCACAGCGTGAGCGGGAAGTGCTGAAATTGATTGCCGAAGGCTACAAGAACAAAGAGATTGCCGATGATTTGTGTATCAGCTTAAAAACCGTTGAAAAGCACCGTGCCAACCTGATGAAAAAGCTGGATCTTCACAACGCGGCGGCGTTGACGGTATATGCGATGGACAAAGGGCTGATCAATCGTTAGAAATGAATATTCAATATTCAATTGACATTCTTCATTTGATTACGTCTTCCACCTTACCTGAATCGCCGTCCCCTGCCCGACGGCTGAACTGATTTTGAATTCGGCCCCCGAGAGTTCGGCTCGTTCGCGCATGCTGGCCAGACCGAAACCCCGCCGGGAGGGCTTCAGGGAAATGGCTTCTGCCAAATCAAATCCCGTGCCGTTGTCGGTCACCGTTAACTCCACTCGATCATGTATTTTTTTTAACGATAGATGAACCAAATCGGCCTGACTGTGGTTGGCGATATTGTTTAAAGCTTCCTGCAAAATTCGATAAATTACCGTTTTCAGCGTGGAGGGCACGTCATTTTCAAGGATGTCAACTTCTCTTGCTATCTTAATGCTCGCATAGACCTTCTGAAATTCACGGCAAAACCAGGTGATGGTGGCCAAAATTCCCAGATCATCCAAAATGGCGGGACGCAAATCCTTGACGATTCGGCGGACTTCCTCGATTGTCTTTTGGGTCAACGGAATGACGGTTTCCAGCGATTTTAGTTCCGCATGATCCGGACTTTTGCGCAATTCTCTCAGGGAATTTTCCACACTGAATTTTATGGCGCTTAAGGCCTGCCCGATGCCGTCGTGCAGCTCCCGGGCAATTCGCTTCCGCTCTTTTTCTTCCGTCGACAGCAGCTGGTTGGACAAAATTCTAAGCTCTTTATCCGAATCCCGCAGGGCCTCCTCGGCCTGGCGCCGTTTGGTCATGTCCTGAACAATCCCCGCAATGGCGGGGCCATTCTGATAGTTTATCAATGAAAGGCTGCGCAGGACCCAGATTGTATCGCCGTTTTTTTTCAAGCCCCGGATTTCATATTCCGACGGAACTTTTTCACCCCTCAGCCGTTTCTCTCTCAATTCGTTCAGCCTAAGACGATCTTCGGGATGCACGAGCATGGCGGAATCCATGCCGATCAGCTCATCTTTTGAATACCCGTAGATTGCGGCGAATTTATCATTGGCAAATACAATTTTTCCGTCCTTGTTAATATAGACTCCGATCAGGGCATCCTCGACCAGGGTGCTGTATTTATTCTCCGATGCCCTTAGCGCCGTCTCAGCATATTCGCATTCGGAAATTTGAGCGCGCAATTGTTCGTTGATTTTTTCAAGGTCAGCGGTGCGTTCAAAAACCTTTTGCTCCAAATCATCGCGGGCCTTGCGCAGTGTTTCCTCCGCCAGTTTGCGATCGGTAATCTTATTTATTACGGTGCGAAATTGATCTAAATCGCCGTTGCCGTTTGGTACGGCGACACTTTCCAACTGGACCCAGTGGGAGTGCCCGTTGCCGTTTAAAAGTTTTACATCGCAGATCTGCTTTTGGCGGCTTTCAAACAGCCGCCGGCTGTGGGATTCGAAAATATGACGGGAATCCGGGGCGATAAAGGCCGTGAAGGATTGATGCAGCAAACGGTTCCGGTCTGATCCCAGCAGCAAAGCGCCGTTTGGATTAACATTTAAAATGACACCGGAGCAATCAAAAGTGAAGTAACCGACCGGAGCAAATTCAAAATAATCAGAATATCTTCTTTTAAAGCTTCTGGATTCCGGGCGATCGACACGATTGTCTGAATTCGGATGATCTTTTTTTGGCGGGAGTTTGCCTTCGGTCATAGAAACCTCCAAGGGATTGGGAAAATACCCAGCGTCATCCAAACAGTGCTTTATCGAAAACTTCCGTCTCTCAAGAAGAAAACGTAAATGATGTCGTTGTCCGTTTTAAAACCGGGAGAGCCCGCAAAAGCCTTGCTTATGAGCCGCCTCCCTCAATTGGCGGCCCCGATCATTTCCGAGCCGAAATCATAGGCGGTGAGGTTTATTTTCAGCTTGTCGGCGGACATGGCCTCTGAGATGACGGCTTCAAAATCATCTCTTGCCAGCGGCAGCACACCGATGCCGGCGGCAGCGCCGATCATCATTATATTTCCTAAAATCGGATTGCCCAGTTCCATTGCCTTATCGGTGGCCGCTAAAAACCAGCAGGATTCAGACAGTTCTGCGACCCAGGATTTAATATCATCGAGGGGCGGATATTTTTGGTCGCCTGCGATCACGCCGATAGCGTGCACCTCCCGGGTATTGCACAGGACTTTGACATTCGGGTTGCCGTAGTTTGACAGCACCCGCATGGTTTCGGTGGGTTCCAGGGAGATAATCAGATGGCACCGGCCCCGCGGGATTTGCGGGGACCAGGTCGACCCGCTTGATATGCGCAGGTGGCTCATGACCGAGCCGCCGCGCTGGGAGGCACCGAATGTTTCACCGATGGTGACCTGCAGACCCCGGCGGGACAGCATATTGCCTAATACCCGGGAGGCCATGACGTTGCCCTGTCCGCCGACACCGGTAATAATAACATTATAAGGATCATATGGCAGGTTGACTGTATTCATGGCCTAAGCGACCTCCTTTCGCCGGATTGCGCCGGCCGGACAGATCGACGCGCATACGCCGCAACCGACACAGATGACTTCATCGATGCCGGATACGTTTTGCTCGCTGTTCCATTTAAGCCCGGGGCATTTGAAAATCCGGGTGCACAATTGATTGCAGCCGCAATTTTGACCGAGGCAGATATTTTCATCCACCGATACCTCGAACATCTTCTTGCCCTTCTTCTGAGGGCTCAACGCGCACGGCTGCTGCAGGATCAGCACCTTTAATCCTTTAATCTCAAAGAGCGCCAACAGGGTTTGGCGGGTGTTGTCGATATCAAACGGATCGCTGATTCTAACCGTGGCGCCCATGGCCTCGCAAACTGCGGCGATATCGATCGGCGGAACTTCATTGCCGGCAGCGTCCTGGGAAGTTCCCGGATGGGGTTGAAAACCGGTCATGGCCGTGCCGCTGTTGTCCAAAACGACAACCGTGATATCCGATTGATGGTGCACGGCGTTGATCAGGGCCGGCAACACGGCATGGAAAAAGGTTGAATCCCCAACGGTGGCCAGAACCGGCTGATCCATGCCGAATTGACCCAGCTTGCCGAAACCGCTGGCCAGCCCGACACCGCTGCCCATGGCATGCAGGGTCTTTAAGGTACTGAATCCGGTCGGAAGCACGGCCAGGGAGTAGCAGCCGATGTCACCGCACGCAAATCCTTCCCGTCCGTCCATTTGCAGCACATTGTGAAGCGTCCAGAATGAGGCCCGATGGGGACAGCCGGCACAGAAGGTCATATCCCGGCCGGGCGCACCGGACACCGCCAATTCCTGTGAACGTCGGTCATATGCGGGCGGGACAGCTTCATAGGGTATTTGCATGATTTTCGCCAGGGCCGCAATTACCAAGTCCGGATTCATTTCATTGGTGGAAGGTATAACGCCTTCGCGTTTACCGAAAAAGAATTTCGAACCGATTTTCGATCCCAGCTCGGCCGCAATAATTTTCACGTTTTCTTCCAGAAACGGAATCACCTCTTCGACGATAAGAATCCTGTCCGTCTTGCTGAGATATGTCTGCATCAATTCAGGCGGCAACGGCCAGGTCGTTCCCAGCTTCAGCAATCCGACCCGCTGCTCGAGTCCCAGCAAATTAAGAGCTTCTTTGCAGTACAGATAGCAGGCACTGCTGGTGATCAGTAACAGCTCGGGTGCCTGCGGGCCATGGTATGCGTTAAACCCGGATACTTCAAATTCGGCAATGACCTTTGCCAGCTTTTCCTGCTGCTGCCCGTGACGGTAAGGTGCCGGCAGGCTGGACATTGGTCCTTCCAAGGGATCCAGCAGAAATCCGTCATGTCGGAAGAATGCCTTTTTGTCTTCCGCAGGCAGCTCCCCGAAAGTCACATTGCCGCTGGCATGCGACAGGCGGGTGACACTGCGAACCATAATGACATTATGGATTTTTTCGGAAAGCTCAAACGCCCATTTGACCATGTCTTTGGCTTCCTGAAAATCGCCGGGTTCCAGCAGCGGTATTTCCAGCATCCTGGCAAAGTGGCGCGATTCACCTTCGTTGGCACTGGAAAGTGCGCCCGGATCGTCACAGTGCACCAGCACCATACCACCCCTGGTTCCGGTCAGAGCCAAATGGAGCAAGAAATCCGAACCGACGTTGACGCCGTTTTGTTTCATAACCGCCATGGCGCGCAGGCCGGCAAAGGACCCCGCCGCGGCGACTTCCATGGCCACTTTTTCATTGACCGACCACTCGACATACAGGTTCTGTTGGGATGACACGCTGGCCAGGCTTTCGATAATTTCGGATGAAGGCGTTCCCGGGTAGCCGGCCACCACACTGACGCCTGCTTCCAGCGCCCCGCGGGCAATGGCCTCATTGCCCATCAGCAGGTGCCGGGATCCGGGAGCACCCTCCAGTAGTTTAGTCATAAAGCCTCCGTTTGTCTGGACAAGATAGAATGATTGAGATTTTTAAACTTATTGGTTTTGGGGTTCAAGGTTTACCCGCCTTCGGCGGCGCCCAAGGCGACCAGGGTTCAAAGGTTGCAATCGATGGGCACTAATCACCTTGTTTTTAAACCTGAACGCGGAACCCTGAACCCACCTGAGGCGGGCAAGCCTCCTAACCTATTTGAGGATTTTATCAACGATTTCCTGCGGTATCCTGATAGCCGCACGTTGGCCATTTTCATTGTTGATCAGCTCGCGCCGGAGCAGCGTTCGCAGGGAACGATCTTTTTTGTCAGCTGCCGCCTTAGATAGATGTTTAAGATTTGCAGCCGGAAAATCAGCGGTTTCGATGCAGCCTTCTTTACGTGCCTGTTCAACGATCTGAGCGCCGGTGTCCGAGCGAATGATCAGGGTGTTCCAACCCGGCCTTCCTTCGAACATGCCCACCGCAAGATCGGCCAATTCGGAAGTCATATCCAGGCAGATAAAGCACGTGTGTGGAATCAGGGGCTTGATATCGGACAGGGCAACCTCAATGGCCCCGTTGTCGGTTTCCAGGACCATGGTGCTGGCCGGCGGCGGTGGAATATCCATTTTGCGGATACCGGCTGGATCCAACTTTTCCGACAACAGACCGATCAGCTGACGGGTGTCAATGGACCAATTGCAAAACAGGCCAATCGTTAGTTTAACCGGGACATGGTGCTCCGTTTTGCCGAACGGATTGCGGCACATCTGGGCCACAGCCGTCATCTGGCAGGGTGTTCCGACAACGCCGATGCGCTGGTAACCTTCCCTGACGGCCATATTCAGGGCGGAAACGGTCGGGGCGGCCATAAACTTGGAAGTGGCGCAGCCAGCGATATCCTTCCAATCCGTCACCAGACGGGCAACCGGTGTCAACGCCTGCCGGTCGGTGAGGGCGGCGGCATCGATCAAACCATTTTGCATGGCAAAGGTCATCAGGGCCGTCACGGTCCCACCGCCCTGAACGTCTGCCGGAGCCATTTTTGCTCCGGCCCGGGCCGCCACAACGGAACGGTAACTGCCCAGGGGACTGCCGTCGTAATTCACACCCCGGGTCTTGCGCGTCAGCTCATTGATATCGACCTCGGCTTTAGGGCAATACGCATAACAGCGCCCCTGTTCCAAGGTGCAGGGAAACAACTGAGAGGTTTTTCCTTTATAATTTTTGAAATAGGGGCAAAGATCCACACAGGCGCCACAACCGATACACAAATTCCGATTGTGGACATCCTCTATCAATTCGTTGGATCCGAATAGTTGCATGGCGAGCGACTCCTTTTCTACCAATATAAAATCTTAAATCTCTGACACCTAAGGTAATGCAAAAGTAAATTGAACAACTCATGCAGCCTGCAGTTATATAAAACAAAAAAATCCCAAATCTCAAGCACCAAATTACAAATAAATTTCAAATTCTTGCTAAATTGTCGCAGTCTGGCATCTATTCATCACTTAAGGTAGCTCTTTTAATGGCATCCTTGCCGAATTTCCGAGTGATGGTCTCAAGGGTTTGATCGATTTTTGTCCAGCTGCTGTCGCTTGCCCCGCGGCTGTCAAAAAGATCAAGCTGGACGGGCAGCCCGCCGGATTTAAACCCCGATGTGCCGACGCCGACCAGCCGAATTTTTTGGTCTAGGCGGTATTCCTCCAGGAGTTGGGCCGCATGGCGGTAAATGGTTTTTGACGACTGGGTCGGGACCACGACGGTTTTGCTGCGCGAGACCGTCTTGAAATCGGCATGCTTTAATTTCAGGGTGATGGTTTTAGCCTTAAAATTTGCTTTTCTGAGTTGCCGGGCGACTTCTTCGGCCTGTTTCAGAAGGTAGGTGTTCAGCAGCTTTTTATCCCGGGTATCTTCGGCGAGGGTGCGTTCGCTGCTGACCGATTTATTGGGCGCATCGGGCGTCACCCCGGAATGATCCATACCCGATGACAGTGCAATTAGACGGGTGCCGAATTTGCCCAGCCGATCCAGGAGCAATGTCTGCGGAAACTTTTTAATATCTCCTAAGGTTTTGATACCCATTGACTCGAGGTGTTGAAAGGTTTTTTGGCCGACACCGGGCACTTTTTGAACGGGCAAGGTTGTGATAAACCGCTGGACGTCATCGGGCCGGATGATGGTCAGGCCGTCCGGTTTGTCCAGATCTGAAGCCACTTTGGCTAGAAATTTACCGGGAGCCACGCCCACTGAACAGGTCAGATTCAGAGTTGCCTTAATTTTGTTTTTAATTGCCAGCGCCACCTTGGCGGGATCGCCATGCAACCGTTGCGATCCGGAAATATCCATGAATGCTTCATCGATGGAGACTACCTGCACTGCGGGTGTAAATTCTCTTAAAATCGCCATTATCTGTTTTGATACGTCTTTGTAGCGTTTCATGCGGGGCGGTATGAAAATACCCTGCGGGCACATTGCCCTGGCTTTAAATACCGGTGTGGCCGAGCGCACACCGAATTGGCGGGCTTCATAACTTGCCGCCATTACAACCCCGCGCTTGGAAGATCCACCGACAAGCACGCACTTACCCCGCAGCCACGGGTTGTCAAGCTGCTCCACCGAAGCATAGAAGGCATCCATGTCGATGTG
>Ga0210062_1000233_pt1 | contig 17163 bp, 14 predicted proteins | sample Muzzi_CordA_D2_FD_185528 | JGI IMG/M metagenome (GOLD analysis project Ga0210062, IMG submission 185528) | Wetland microbial communities from San Francisco Bay, California, USA, that impact long-term carbon sequestration - Muzzi_CordA_D2 (SPAdes) | ecosystem: Environmental > Aquatic > Marine >...
CAGTAATTAAATAGGCTCGTTCTGCTATTTTACGGGTGTTGATCTGCTGCGTTTCCGGATCGTCTCCCAGCAGATTCCAGTTGGCCTGGGATTCGTCAAATTCGGGACCCAGAGCCCGCCGTTCATATTCAATGCGCTCGGCCAGAAATGGATTGGCATAGCTGACCTCGGCAACAGATTCAAGAAAACGATGATCTTCGGCATTTAAAATAGCCATGGCACCATCCTTTGTGGTTTCCGTTCAAAGGTTCAAGGTTCAGAAGTTCAGGGTTCAAGGATATGACAATTGAAGTACAAATAATGTATATTATTTTTTAACTATTTGATAGTATTGTTAATAAAATTTTTAAACGGAGTCCATACGTCTCGAAGCTCATTGCATATTTGTTAGACAGTTTTAGAACGTATAATTTTTATTTGAAATAACAGCCTATTAAGATGATGCTTAAATTTCACAACTCTATACAATTAATGTCACCTTCATATACATAAATAGAACAATAAATTCAATCTATAATTCCGTTTCTGAAAATTAAAACAGATTAAGGTTATTATTATTGAAAATGGAATCAGATGGTTATCAATTTTCATGTTTTGGATCTGAAGATTTTGGCACAGGTGTTGCTCCTGCTGGAGGCTGTTGTTCAAAATTCATAAGGAGGTGCAATATGAAAAAACACATTGTTCGTTTCATGCTGATCTTCGCCCTGGGAATGGCCGCTTCGGCAAGTCATGCGGCCGGTATTCTGACCCCGACCGGATCAACGCATCAACCCATCCAGATCCGGGATCACCACGTTAATGTCGTTATTAATAATGGATTTGCCATGACTGAAGTCTATCAGACCTTTTACAATCCTAACCCTGAAAATCTCGAGGCCGTATATAGTTTTCCACTGCCAAAAAGCGCCAGCCTTTCGGAGGTAACCATCTATGCCGGCGAACGGGAAATTCGCGGTGAGGTTCTGGAAAAGCAAAAGGCCAGGCAAATCTATGAGGATGAAAAAAGTCGCGGCAACGATTCCGGCCTGGCTGAAAAAAACGAATTCTATACCTTCGATTTCAAGGTGTATCCGGTCGCAGCCCACGATGAAACCAAGATTCGATTTCTGTATTATCAGCCCCTGAAAATCGATACCGGGATCGGCCGCTATCTATATCCCCTTGAGGAAGGCGGCACAGACGAAGCCGGGATGAGCTTTTGGACCACCAATGCGAGGGTAGAAAACACTTTTACCATGAATTTGGAATTAAAATCCGCCTACCCGGTGCAGGATGTCCGGGCCCCGGGATTTGAGGCGGCCGCCCAAATCGATAAGTTGACGGAAGGTCACATCAAACTGAATATGCAGCTGACCGATATGAGCTTAAACCGCGATTTCATATTTTATTACCGCCTGCAGGAAGACCTACCCGGGCGCATCGAAGTCATACCGTTTCGCGACGACCCTGCCAAAGCCGGTACCTTCATGATGGTGATCACACCGGGCGTGGACCTGAAGCCCCTGACCCATGGCGCTGACTACTGTTTTGTGCTGGATGTCTCCGGCAGTATGCAATCTAAACTACATACCCTAAAAAAAGGCGTCCTGAAATCCCTTGAAAAACTCAAACACGGGGACCGCTTCCGGTTTGTCTCCTTTTCCAGCAATGCCCGCGAGCTGACGGGAGATTGGATGCCGGTATCCGATGACTCACGGATCAAGGCAGGCGAAATACTTGAAACGCTAATTGCCAGCGGCAGTACCAACCTTTATGACGGACTGTCCCTGGCCCTTAAGAGGCTTGATGACGACCGGGCAACTAACATCGTGCTGGTCACAGACGCTGTGACCAACACCGGGATTGTCAATCCGCAGGATTTTCACACTCTGCTCCAAAAATTCGATGTCCGTGTTTTTGGATTCCTGCTGGGTAACAGCGCCAATTGGCCGCTGATGCAAACTATAGCCGAAACGTCCGGTGGTTATTTCGATGCGCTCTCAAATGCCGATGACATCATGGGAAAAATCCTGCTGGCCGGTAGCAAAATCAGTTATGAAGCCCTGCTCGATGCCGAGCTGAAAATTTCGGGAGTGAAGGTTTTCGACCTGACCGACGACACTTTTAAAAAAGTCTACCGCGGTGAGCAGCTGGTTATTTTCGGCAAATATCAAAATGGCGGCGACGCCCGGGTAGCCCTCAAGGCCAGACTGACCGGCGAGGATAAAACCTATACCTCCGATTTTAGATTTCCGGATCTGGACACGGAAAACCCTGAATTGGAGAGGTTGTGGGCTCTTGCCACTATCGAAAAGATCGAATCCCTTGAAAGAATCGGCCAGATGCCGCCATCGGAGTCTGAAAACGCCATCCGAGACCTTGGCCTTGGCTATCAAATCGTCACGGATTATACCTCCATGGTGGTGCTATCCGATAGCGTCTTCGCCGATCGGGGAATTGAACGCCGCAACCGGGATAGGATCGCACGCGAACAGCAAGCTCGAGCCGCAAGATCGCAACAACCGGTGAGAAATCACCGGGTTGATGAGAAAAAGCCGGCCTTTAAGTTTAAAGCGCCGGGTCTTGGCGGCGGCGGCGGTGCCATCGACCCGTTGACCGGCGGGTTGGCCCTAATATTTTCGGCCATTGCAGCCGTAAAACTTACTATTCGAAGAAAGAAATAAGTAACCGTTGACAGGGTTTGGGGCTTCGCCTTCGGCTACGACCCCACAAGCAGGGTTCAGGGCTCAGGGTTCAGGGTTATCATTATCTGAATCCTGAACCTCTGAACCCAGAAAAAAACAGCAATAGTTTCGCCACAAAGGCACTAAAGCACAAAGATTATATTAGTACTCTATTCTGGCATTTTTTAATAAAGTACAATGATTTTGATAACTTAATTCGCCCCACAAATTTTATAACAAAACAACTAAATATTCTTTCTTTGTGTTTTCGTGTCTTGGTGGCGGAATTTGATAATAACGACAGGTCATATAAAATGAAATCATCAATACTAAATACATTGAAACGATTTCCTTACATCTCACTATTCCTTACCGCTGCAGCCCTGTTGATTCATTATTTTCATCCCTTGCGGCCCCATCTGCTTTATACGAGAACGGCCCTTTCTGGCGGCGATTTATGGCGCCTGGTTTCCTGTCATTGGGTGCACTTGAATACGGATCACCTGCTGTGGTCAGCCCTGACGTTTTGGGTTCTGGGATCTTTTTGCGAAATCATGGATCGCGCCAAATATGTTATGACCCTCGGGATATCAGCGATCTTCATCCCCCTAGCAATCTGGATCGTCATGCCGCATCTCGCAGTGTATGGCGGGCTCTCAGGGCTGGACTGTGCGCTTTATTCCCTGCTGATCATTTTGTTTATCCAACGTGATTGGCACAACCGAAACTGGATTTGGATCCTTATTTACACATTAATGCTGGTTCTGCTGCCGGCTAAAATCATCTACGAAATGGCCAGCGGTTTAACTATTTTTGTCAATAACATCCATACCAGCATGGTTCCGGTGCCCCTTTCGCACCTGGTGGGGGGTGTTGTCGGAGTTGCCGTTGGAATATATCGGGCGAGTGTAGACACACCAAAAATTTTTACCCCTTTGGACTTGCATATATCCAGTCCACCATGTAAATAATCCGGTAGCTTCAAACCTCTCTTTTCCCATCAGGCTTGCACGATAGACGTGATATGAAATTATATCAGTTTGTTAACCTATCAATGGATGTAAACGCATAACATTGGCAACTGCAAAAGGAGGGATGATTATCCATGAACGCTATGAAAAAGATTATCGCTGGATTAGCCGTGGTCCTGGTCTTGGTGATCGGCTATTTGGTATATCTTCATCAAGGTCCAATTAAGCGTCTTTCCAACGAGAACCAAAACCTGCTGGCCGAAATCGGACAATTGAAGACCGCTTCGAAGGATATAAATTCCGCCCATCAGGCGCAGCTGGACGCCGACACCCGGCGGGTGAAAGCGCTTGAAACCAAAAATGCGGCGCTGGAAGAGACCGTTGCACGCGTCTCCGAAGAAAAGGAGTTAATTGAGGCCGAGCTGGAAAAATTGGTTTCGCAAATCCGAAAAGAAAAGGAAAGTGTCGAGATCGACCTTCAAACCAGAGTGGGCGGGTTGGAAAACCAGCTGGTGCAGAAGGAGCAAGAGTTACAAGCGTCTCACAACGAAACCCAGCAATTGAACGCTGCTTTGGAAGCAATAAAAGCCGACCATCAAACTGAACTTGCTGACAAAATCAGACTCGTGGAAGATCTTCAGAGAAAAAGCGCTGAATTGGAAAAGACAGTTTCACGTACCAAAAAAGAAACGGAATCCATCGAGACCGAACTGCGGGAAACGATAAAAAGTCTGGAAAATCAGCTGGCACAACGGGAGCGCGAGCTGCAAACCTCCCGCAGTGAAACACAACAGCTGAAAGCGGCTTCAGAGGCAGCCAAGGCTGCCTACAAAGTCGAGCTGGCCGATAAGATTCGGCTCGTGGAAAATCTTCAAAGAAAGAGCAGCGAACTGGAAGCGTCGCTTTCCCGAATCAAAAAGGAGACGGCAACCATCGCCGCCGATCTGCAATCAACGATAACGGGTCTGGAAAATCAACTGGCGCAATGGGATAGCGAGCTGCAAACGTCACGCCGGGAAGTGCAACAGCTGCGCAGTACCGTCGCCTCATTGGAAAGCAGCAAGGAGACACTCAGCCAGAAATCAGAAGCGCTTAGCCGGCAACTGCTGGATTCCAGAAATCAAATCGAAGGCCTGCAGAAAGAAATTGCGACCAAGGCGGAAGAGCATCAACAATTGCTCAGCCGAGTTGCCTTGCTGGATAGGGAAAAGGGAGAGCTCGCCCGGTTAAAAGATGCACTGAAAAACCAGCTTGGAATGACCCAAGGCCAGATAGAGGAGCTGTCCATGGAAACGGAGGCCAAAGAAAAACTGTTAAAGTCAAAAGAAAAGCAGTTAAAATCCATGCAAACGGCCTTGCAGGAGCTTTCAAAGCAATTTGAGCAACAAATTAAGGAAAAAGAGATCCAGATCAACAACCTGGAAGACAAACTGAACATACGCTTGCTGGATAAAATACTGTTTGCCTCAGGCAGCGCAGATATTACTACGGCCGGAAACCGCGTGCTGGAGAGCCTGGCGGCGGAACTGAAAAAAATGGACGGATTCGAAATCGCGGTGGCCGGCCATACCGACAACAAACTCCTCGGCCCCAAACTCAAGAAGGTTTATCATGACAACCTGGGTCTTTCGGTGGCGCGTGCCGCAGCAGTGTCGCGCAAGCTGCGCGAGATGGGCGTCAGTCCCGAAAACCTGTCAGCCGTCGGATACTCCATGCATCGCCCCGTGTCCGCCAATGACACCAAGGAAGGACGGCAGCAAAACCGTCGGGTTGAAATTATGCTCGAACCGTTACATTGAGAAAATGATCTAAAATTTGACAAAGTAGAACCAGGCATGACACTCAAACTATATCTCGCACCCTTGCGGGGCTTTACAGATTACATTTACCGCAATACGTTTAACCGGCATTTCAACGGATTTGATGCAGCAGTCACCCCCTTTATTCCGACCTCGAAGACAACCCGCGCAACACCATCGCATCTCAAGGATGTCCTGCCTGAAAACAACGCGTCCATGCCCATCGAACCCCAAATCCTGTGCAATAATCCCGCCGATTTTATACCCCTTGCAAAACAGCTGTATGACCTGGGTTACCCGACGGTTAACTGGAACCTTGGATGCCCGTTCCCCATGGTCGCCAAAAAGCAGCGCGGATCCGGTTTGCTGCCTTACCCGGATAGGATCGAAAACTTTTTGACAAAAACGGTCCCCGCCATCCCCAACCGTCTGACCATAAAAACCCGCCTGGGCCGCATGGATTCTGAGGAAATTATTCAGCTGATGCCGATATTCAACCGCTATCCATTGCAGGAAATTATCATTCATCCCAGAACCGGCAAGCAGATGTACGATGGTGAGCCGGACCTGGAAGCATTTAAAAGATGCATCAAAATGACCCATCATCGAATCGTCTACAACGGTGATATTACTGATTTGAAGAGTTTCCAAAACCTCTCGGCGCGTTTTAACACCGTAGAATCCTGGATGATTGGACGCGGAGCCATAGTCAATCCATTTTTACCGGCCATCATCAAACGCGGCAAAGATGACTTCACTGACCGGGTTGAGACTTTCAGAAGCTTTTACCAGGAGTTGTTCGAAGAATACCAAAGGGTATTTTCAGGCCCCGGCCATCTCCTGGAACGAATGAAGGGTTTTTGGACCTATTTTTCACAGGCGTTTAAAGACGGCCACAAAATCCGCAAAAAAATCCACCGCACGCTTAAGCTCCAGCGCTATTTGGAAATAGTTGAGCGGTTTTTTGAGGAAGATGCAGAATGGAAAAATTGAGTTGGCGAAATTGGAAAAATGGGTCATTGAGAACTCATACGCAGGCGGCAATATACTCATCAGGCGTCAGAACTTTGCCGTTAAATTTCTCTTTAAAGTGTTCATTATCCCAGGTAACCATGGTTGAAACAAATGAAAGGTATTTCTCGGCAACCGCCATCATCAAAGCATCACCGGAGGAGGATTTTTTGGACAATATATCAAATAACCGCCTGATCTCTATGCCTGGAAAATCTCTTTGAAGATCCGGCTCAGGTAAGACAGTAATCTTATATCGATCGAAAAAATAAGTCCATAAATCAAGCAATTGATCCCGGTTGAGATTAAAAGAAAGAATACCGCAAAGTTCCATTAAATTGACGATGGTGGTAAAACCGTTGCCAATTTGAGCAACAAAATTAAGAAATGATTGATTCCTCTTAAAATGGCGGTCTCTTCTGTACCGAAGGTCAATTACGAATATATTTGTATCGACTAAGACTATATCCTGTTTCGTACCCACCAGGTTGCCTCCCGCCAATTCTTAAATTCAGGATTTGTGCTATTGAGCGTTGATTCGATTTTTCCCCAGGCTTTTATTGATTCGTTAACCTTATTTAACTCTTTTGTATCATTTTTTAGAATAGGCTCAATTAATGCAAGGGGTTTTCCTCGATAAGTCAGCGTAAGTCGTTCACCGGATTTGATTCGTCTGATCACTTCTCCTGTTTTTTGTTTTAATTGCTTAGCTGTAATGGCTCCCATGTGCGAATCCTCCAAGTAGACAATTGTTATAGAAGTATCTACTTATTGTTGGATTGTCAATTAATTTTTTATTGGCTTTCCTCAGATCCGTCTTGGGTTTTCCAATCTTAAACATTCCGGCGTGATCTAACCATACCATATTGAATTAAAGACCATCTTAATATATGATCTCAGTTGACATAAGCACATTGTGGCATATCTTAAATTTTAAATAAGGTACAAATAATAAATCAAATTTTAAAGCTTCTAATATGATAGCTGAATCTGGGTTCAGATAACTGCTGCAACTGATCCGAAAGGATGCTTCGCGCCTGATTCTAAGGAGGTCAGGAAAGATGCACTGGGAAGCGAAGCTAAAAAACGGCTGTATTCGAAAGCAAGTTTTTCTGGCAGTATACGCTTCTAAAAAAAGCTCATGCCATCGCGGGATGGTATGGGCTTTTTTTGTATGAATTGCCTGCCTGCCCGCGTGACTGGCAAGATTCTTCTTCCAACCATTAACGGAGAGGCGGCTGCACGGGGTGGGCGGGTTTTTATAATGGACACGGATTGACGCAGATCGACACAGATTTTCAAGAGAATTAAGTAACCGTTCTCATTTGATCAGTCATATTCCACAAGCAGCGCAAAGCGACAATCTATAGAACATTCCGAAGTCGTGCTCCATTAACAAATCTATGAAATCATTCTCACGATTTCGTGGCTGTATCATCACCTAAGGAAGCGCCCCTCTCATAAATCAGGTCATATAGAATTAAAGCTTTGAACTTTCAGCTATGAGCTTTGAACTCTGCCCGGTGAGCAGCGATGAAATGCCCGAATTGCCAATTTGAAAACCGCGAGGGAGCCAGATTCTGCAAAGAATGTGGCACTAATTTGGAGGATGCTTGCCTTAAATGTGGAGCAGTTTACCAGATCGGCAGCAGATTTTGCGATGAATGCGGTTATAAGTTAGACCAGGTAAGAGAGACCGAAAAGGCTATTCCAAGCGGTGAAGGTGCACGCAAATATGTTACGATTCTTTTCTCGGATCTTTCCGGCTACACCGCCATGTCTGAAAAACTGGACCCGGAAGAAGTAAAAGAAATTACCAGCCGGGTCTTTGATGATGTGTCCAAGATCGTTAGCAAATACGACGGGTTTATCGAAAAATATGCCGGCGATGCGGTGATGGCGTTGTTCGGGGCTTACCGATCCCATGAAGATGATCCAGTCAGGGCGGTGAAAGCCGCTAAAGAGATTCACGAACTGGTCGAAGCCCTAAGCCCTCTATATAAGGACAGGATTGAAAAACCGCTCGCTATGCACACCGGCATCAACACCGGACTGGTGGTCACCGGGGAATTAAACCTGGAAAAAGGCGTCCACGGCGTTGCCGGCGATGCCATCAATGTGGCCGCCCGCCTTAGCGGTGCTGCACAAGCAGGTGATATTCTGGTCGATCACGAAACTTACACCCGTTCAGAAGGATATTTTCAATTTGATGATTTAGAACCAATTCAATTGAAGGGCAAAACAAAAGCCGTTCAGGTTCATAAGTTTTTAGCCACCAAGGAAAAACCCCGGAAAATCCATCGCCTTCATGGTTTAAGAGCCAAACTGATCGGACGGAAAGCAGAAATTTCCCGGCTTTCCGAGGCAGTTGATAACCTGCAAAAAGGGAATGGTGCGGTTTATTCAATCATCGGCACTGCCGGTACGGGCAAAAGCCGGCTGGTGGAGGAGTTTAAGGCCTCGCTAGATTTAAAGGAGACCCAGTGGCTCGAAGGCAACGCCTTTGCCTATGCGCAAAACATTCCTTATTTTCCCCTCATCGATCTGATCAGCAAAGCTATCCAAATCGATGAAGGGGACTCGCCGGAAACTGTCAAAGAAAAGCTGGAATCGAGCCTTGAGGTTTTAATCGAAAATAAGCAGGACGTCGCGCCCTACATCGGCAGCCTCTATGCGCTGGACTACCCAGAGATTGAAGAAGTGAGTCCCGAATTCTGGAAAGCCGAACTCCAAAAAGCGATCCTGATGGTCCTTACCGCTCTGGCCCAAAGGGCACCGACGGTTGTCTGCCTGGAAGACCTGCATTGGGCGGATCCATCCACCATAGAGTTGGTGCATTTTCTTCTGTCTGAGATCAGGCATCCGGTTCTTTTTATATGTGTCTTCCGTCCCACAGTTTCTATATTTTCCACACACCAGACAACTTCCATATCCATTCCGTATCATGAGTTGCATCTGCGGGAGCTGTCCCTTTCCGAAGCCCAAAACATGGTGGAGTCTTTATTGAAAACAGACACCATACCGAAAGATTTGCAGGAGTTTATTAGATACAAAGTCGAAGGCAACCCATTTTACTTAGAAGAAGCTATCAATTCGCTGATCGAATCAAATATCCTGGTGCTTGATAATGGTAATTGGAAGGTTGTTCGGTCCATTACCGAAACAGAAATTTCGGCAACGATTCAAGGGGTGATTGCTGCCAGGGTGGATCGTTTGGAGCAGGAATCAAAGAGGGTCCTGCAGGAAGCATCCGTCATTGGAAGATCTTTTCTTTACGATATCTTAAAAAAAATTAGTGACATAAAAGATAACATCGATAGTAATCTCAGCGGCCTGGAACGTTTCGATCTTATCAAGACAAAATCAATTCACCCTTATCTGGAGTATATTTTTAAGCATGCACTGACCCAGGAAGTAGTTTACAGTGGCCTCCTCAAAAAAGAACGCCGGTCAATCCATGAGCGCATCGGGTATGTAATCGAAGAGCTCTTCGAGGACAGGCTTCCGAAATTTTATGAGATCCTGGCATTTCATTTTAAACAGAGTCAATCTATTCCAAAAGCAGTTGAGTATTTAATGAAGTCCGGTGAGAAAAGCTTGAAAAGGTATGCCGTTGAAGAGTCTCATCAATATTACCAGGAAGCTTTTGATATTCTTTCGAATAAAACAGACCAGACAAAAGAAGAAAAAGAGCTATTTGTAAAGCTTCTCCTCAAATGGGCTTTGGTTTTTTATTATAGGGGGGACTTCAAATCACTGACTGAAATACTGGAAGTTCATAAGGCCATCGCTGAGTCTCTGGATAACAAAGCTTTGTTAGGAATGTTTTATGGCTGGCTAGGTTTTGCTTTGTGTGAGCGTGAAAGATTTAAGAAATCCTATGAATATCTATCCCTTAGTCTTTCAATTGGGGAAGAGATAGAAAATAATGAGGTCCTTGGTTATGCCAGTCAGTGGATATCCTGGACTTGCGCCGATATGGGACTTTTAGATGAAGCTATGGCCTATGCAAAAAAAGGTCATGAGCTCAGCAAATACCACGAAACCAATCAATATACATTTTTTAAATCCCTGTGCGGGATTGGATTTAGCGAAGCTTATAAAGGAGAAGGCAAGAAGGCGGTTAAAATAGGTACCCAGGCAATTGAATATGGCAAAAGTCACTCAAATAATAGAAGCATTGCCTTAGGTCATTGGATCATTGGGCTGGGATATATGGCAATCGGTGATTTTAATTCGACAATCGAAAACTGCCGGAAGGCACTTCAAATATCACCCGATCCCTTTTATGCTTACCTTGTGAAGGTGCTGCTAGGAGGTGCATTATTGCAAAATAATTGCTTTCAGGAAGCCGAAGAAAATCTTATGGAGGTAATCATTTTTAGCAGCAAGTTCGGCGTTGATATTATTTTATCCCCGGCCCGGCTTTTTCTAGCAATAACACTGATTGCCAAAGGAAATATGAATGAAGGGCTGCATATGCTTGAAGAGGTGAAGGAACATTGGATCAGCACCGGTAGAAAGGGGTGGTTGGCTACGGCAGAACTTCTTTCGGGTAAAATCTATTATCAGATTGCAGAAGGCAAAGGCCCCAAGGACATATCCAGAATTATAAAAAACGCTGGATTTCTGATCGCACATGCCCCCTTTGCAGCTAAAAAGGCCGAAATACATTATAAAATTGCAATCGAAACGGCGCAAGATATCGGGGCTAAAAGTACGCTCGGCCAGGCATTTCTTGACATGGGACTGCTGCATCAACTAAAGAATAGAAGTGACAAGGCCCACGATTGCATCAACAATGCAATTAAGCTTTTTGAACAATGCGACGCTGATTTATTTCTTATACAAGCAAAGGAAGCGTTGGAGTCACTAAAAAATTGAACGGGAGAGGCGAGGAAGCGGGGAAGTGGAGAATTGATATTAACTTTTGATATCAAGAATAAATCAATATATTATTTTCCTGGAAAAATTTATGCAATGTTCAAAATGCCATACCGAAAACCCTGATACGCAAAAGTTCTGCGGACAATGCGGTGCAAAACTGGAGATTATATGCCCGAAGTGCAGTAGTCATAATCCTGCTAAAAATAAATTCTGCGGTGAGTGCGGGCATAATTTGATCCCCGAACCGGAAATTAAAAAACCAGAACCAGCGAGCGAAGGCGAGCGCAAACACGTCACGGTTCTGTTTTCCGATTTGTCCGGCTATACTCCGATGGCTGAGAGACTGGACCCGGAGGAAGTCAAGGAAATTACCGGTCATATTTTCGATGAGGATTCAAAGGTCGTCAACAAATATGAGGGGTTCATTGAAAAGTATGCCGGGGATGCCGTTATGGTGCTGTTTGGTGCCGATCAATCCCATGAAGACGATCCCATGCGGGCAGTCAGAGCCGCATCCGAAATACATGCCCGGGTTGAAAAATTAAGTCCGCTTTATGAAGAGAGAATCGGCAGTCCTCTAATCATGCATTCCGGGATCAATACCGGTCTGGTGGTAACCGGTGAGCTCAATTTGGAAAAAGGCGTTCACGGGGTGGCCGGTGATGCCATCAATGTGGCCGCCCGTCTGAGCGCTGCGGCAAAACCAGGTGAAATTTTAGTTGATAATGAAACCTACACCCGCACGCAAGGGTACTTTCAATTTGAAAATCTGGAACCAATCCAATTAAAAGGTAAAACAACACCGATCCAGATATATCGTTTTCTGTCCGCTAAAAATCAACCACAAAAAATTCATCGTCTGCATGGTTTAAGAGCGCAGCTGATTGGCCGCAAAGCCGAATTGGACCAGCTTTCCGACGCTGTCACCAACATGCGCAAGGGACAAGGCGCGGTTATCCCCATCATCGGCCCTGCCGGCACAGGAAAAAGCAGACTCGTGGAAGAATTCAAAGCTTCCCTGGATCTAAAAGAAATTCAGTGGCACGAGGGTTACGCATTCCCTTATACGCAAAACATCCCCTATTTTCCCCTGATTAATCTAATGAACCGCGCATTTAATATTGAAGAGGGCGATCCGCCGCAACATATAAAAGAGAAGATTGAACAGGGGTTGGATTTTTTAGCCGAAGAAAAGGCAGGGATTATTCCTTATATTGGAAGCCTTTATTCCTTAAATTATCCGGAAATCGAGAACGTCAGCCCTGAGTTCTGGAAATTGCACCTTCAAAAAACCATCCAGGCGGTGCTGGCGGGTTTAGCCCAGCGCGGGCCAACCGTGGTTTGTTTTGAAGATCTTCACTGGATGGATCCATCAACGCTGGCACTCGTGCGCTCCCTGTTAACCGAAATTAGAAATCCCGTCCTTTTTATCCCCACCTTCCGGCCAGACACCACACTGCTGTCCAGTCACCAGATAAACAATTTGCCATTCTCATATACGGAAATAAACCTTAAGGATCTATCCCCTTCCGACACGCTCAACATGGTTGAGTCCCTGCTGAAAACTGATGACATTCCGGCTGACTTGAAGCGGTTTATAAAAGATAGGGTGGAAGGCAACCCCATTTACCAAGGTACATGACCGGCTTAAGCTATGTGAGGCTGGGTGAATTCCATAGTGCCGAAGCCCCGATCAAAGAAGTCCTGTCGTATAGTCAAAATATTGGATGTGATATATTTGTCGACTTTGCTCGGGCATGTCTGGGGATCATTTTGATATCCAGGGGCGATTTCAGCAAAGGCTTAAATTTTATAGAGGAGGCTAGACAGTCAGCGCTGAAAAGTGAACGGAAATGGCTTTGTGTGGTTGCTGAAAATATTCTTGGCAATGTTTATTCCCAGATTGCTGCGAGAACGGGACCGGCAAGTCTGTCAGCTATGGCTAAAAACGCCGGTTTTCTCATGAAAAACATCCCTTTTGCCGCCAAAAGGGCCGAAGATCACTTAAAAAAAGCGATTGAGGTCTCAAAAGAAATGGGTGCCCCGGGCTTGTTGGCACAGAGCTATTTTAATCTCGGCCTGCTTTGCAAAGCTAAAAAGAAAATCGAAAATGCGAAGGAATACATATCAGCAGCGATCAAACTTTTCGAAGAATGCGAGGCGGAAGGATTTTTGAAACAGGCACGGGAAGAAATGGAATCCCTAGTAGTTTCAAAGGTGGAGTGATTGCCTTTTGCCATCGATTTCAATAGTGGTTTTTGAATAGGTGAATTTGTTTATTATTTTACCGTCTTTAAAATGCATTACATCGACGCCTCTTCGTTTTTCAAGCTTTCCTTCGTACCCCCTTTCAATCGAAGGCCATTCAAGCAGCCAGCTGTAAAGAACCTTTTGCTCTTTTTCATCGATGAAGGTATCTTCTTCCACAAACCGAAAATTCCCGTGGTTGGCAAACCATGGTTCCCATGCTTTCCGGAGAGCCTCCTTGCCCCTGACTTTTCCGCCCGTCCAATTTTCAAAAACCACCGCTTCATGAAAAAGGACCATAACCCCTGCGAGATCATGATTGTCCCAGGCAAGATTCCATTGTTTTAAGGCCTTTTCAATTTCATTTCTTGAAAGTGACATGTGCTTTTTCCTTTATACTTCTCATTTTCATCAATGGAACGTTTGCGCTGAAATTTTGGCTTGCCTATATTTAGTCTTAATTTTAATTTCTCTGCATTTTATGAAAAGATATTTTTATCACGAAAGCACGAAATCTTGAAAGCACGAAATTTAGCTTGTCATTTTTTCGTGTTCTCGTGCTTTCGTGATTAATTTCTTTTTTGGTTCCGGATTGTTCCGGGTTAGGTTTTTGAAACTAGTTCCAACCACGTCAGCGTTGGGAGTCCTTATTTGCAGCTTCCCAAATTCGTTGGTATTCCGGTCGAACGCTTTCGTCCAGTTTATCCTTTAAGTCCAGCGGCAAGTTTAACGCCATAATTAAATCTTGAACATCGGCCAGATCGCGCATGCGATGGGCCGCACTTAATCCGGAGGCTAATTTTAGTTCAATCAGTTTTTCAAGATTAATTACCAGAACATCGTCTTCTTTGACTGTCTGGCCTTCAGGTTCAGGAAAGGAAACCGGTTTGGGTAATCCGTCACCGGGAAATTCTCCGGCGGTAATAATTTCGACTTTTACTTTGGTTTCTGCGTCACGGAATGATTTTGCAGCACCGGGGAAATCCGCAATGTATCCTTTCCCGATAAGTTTCTCTCGGAATCGCGCGAGTCCCTCTGGAGTTAGCAGGATATCAACATCAAGGGTCATACGGACGTACCCATGCGCGGCCAGGGCCATGCCTCCGATAACCGCATAAGGGATACCTTCAGCTTCCAGGCGTTGAGACAGGCGTCTCATAGTTTCAAAAACAATACCTTTTTTCATAAAAAAGTCATCCGCTAAAATAAGGACATCATGGAAAGATCTATCTCTCCGCTTGGGAATGGCGCCCGTTGTTGGATTGGAGGTTGACATATTCAGAACAATAACAGACTAGTGGCTTCTCGGTCAATTTTATAATGAAACCTCCGAATTTCTATCGGAGGATGTGATGTGGCAGAGGATCAAGTTAAGTGTCCAAAACTATGGCCTCTATTTGTTCCACATTCTGAAAATGACGATCCCGGGTCAAAAGCGTTCCACCGACCTCCATGCAGCAGGCACCTATCCAGACATCATTGATCGGGATTTTTTTACCCTTTTTAACCAGGGATAAATATATAAGCGCATATTTTCGGGAGACGTTCTGATTGACATCGATTATTTCTATGTGGAGTTTTTTGATGATTTCCTGCAATTTTATTTCATTGAATTTTTGACGGCTTCCTTTCATGAATCCATAGGTAAGTTCCCCAATCACAATGGAAGGGAGAAAAATTTCTTCGCCGTGGACGGCCATATAATCAACAACATTTGGAATACCTTCGGCATAATCGCAATAAACATTAGAATCTAAAACGAGCTTCACTCCCAGTCTCCTTGGTGAATTTGACCAAACACGGAGAGTAATTCTCGCAGTTCATTGGCTTCCTCATGAGATAGCCAACCGGCAAGCTCCCGAATCGACTGTTCGCGGGTCTTTGTCAAACCCAACTTCTCGTCCACCGCATTGAGAATGACGGCGGTTTTAGTCGTGCCGGTCTTTTTAGCAAATTTTTGGATCATTTTTTCTTTTTCAGGTGGAATTCTGAGACTTATCGGCATTGGAATTTCCTCTATGTATCACGTTTTTACAAAATGTATCGCATAGATTGGGAACTGTCAATATTAAAATTTGGGTTTTAATTTAATTCATCCAGTTGATAATTGATAGGGATATGTATTAATATTGCTCACGCAATGAACTACCCCGCCATAAGCAACGGGGTATCAAGCGGTGGGGGATTAAACCTTTATCCGCCTCTGAGGACTCGTCCTCCGGAGGCGTATTAAAAAATTACAGACAAGGTACATATATGAGAAACAACCAGAGAGTGGTACTGGTCACCGGAGCATCATCCGGAATTGGTAAATGCTGTGCTGAATATCTTGCGCAGCAGGGATTTCCCGTATATGGAACCAGTCGAAGTGCCGATTTCAGCGTCAGTGAGCAAGGGTCTTCAAATACAAATTTGTTTCAAATGATCCAGATGGATGTGACTGATGAAGTCTCTGTTAAACAAGGGATTGACCACATCATCGCCCGGGAATCACGCATTGATGTCGTTGTGAACAACGCCGGTTTTGCAATAATTGGTTCCCTGGAAGATACAACAATTGAAGAGGCAAAATCCCAGCTTGAAACCAACTTTTTCGGTTCCTTGCGAGTTTGCCGCTCCGTTCTGCCCGTCATGCGCCAACAGCACTCGGGGTATATCGTTAATATCAGCTCCATCGGCGGATTGATTAGCCTGCCTTTCCAGAGTGCCTACTGCGCCAGTAAATTCGCGCTCGAGGGCGCGATGGAAGCCCTAAGGATGGAAGTACGGCCCTTCGGGATCCACGTTGTGTTGATTGAACCGAGTGATTTTAAAACTGAAATTACCGCCCAAAGTCAAAAAGCCGAACATTCCACCGGTAACTCCGCTTATCACAACAGGTTTCAAAAAGTCCTGCGAATAGTGGAATCCGGTGAACGAAATGCCCCGACCCCGGAATCGATTGCAATACTTATCGAAAAAGTGATTAGCATGAAATCACCGCGTCTTCGATACACCGCGGGTAAAATCTCTCAAAGAATTGCTGTGCCGTTAAAAAAGATTTTGCCTTCCCGCCTTTTCGAATCTATTATCTCCGGCAGTTTTCAGGCGAATTAGGTCAAAAACATCATTAAATTATAACAGGTTATGTGATAATTGGCACAATTAATATCTTGACATAAAATATCACTATGTGGTATGCGTCAAAACGGTCGGATTCCATGAATCTTCAGTGCCCTATAAACCGGCTCTCCAAAGGTTCGTCTTTAGTTTATATTGACCTCATCACTTTCCCTTCGGGATTGAACAGAACCGAAACTTCCAACTAACCGACCAAACCTCTGGGATAGTCCTGGTCCTCCTTTTGCACAACGTTATATGTTCTGCAATTGGTTGATGGATCCGATTTTACTGATTCTTTACTATAAATCGGCAAGAAAGGGAGGTGCGCATTATGATAGCAGCCGTAATGACCCGGTTTCGGGAACCTGTTGAAATACAAGAAATATCGGATCCATTGCCAGGTCCGAATGATGCTCTCATAGAAGTTAAGGGTTGTGGCGTTTGCAGAAGCGACTGGCATGCCTGGCAAGAGGACTGGGT
>Ga0210062_1000234_pt1 | contig 16933 bp, 13 predicted proteins | sample Muzzi_CordA_D2_FD_185528 | JGI IMG/M metagenome (GOLD analysis project Ga0210062, IMG submission 185528) | Wetland microbial communities from San Francisco Bay, California, USA, that impact long-term carbon sequestration - Muzzi_CordA_D2 (SPAdes) | ecosystem: Environmental > Aquatic > Marine >...
GGCAGCGCTTGCGTTTGAAGCTCGTGCGGAAGGCGGGTTTTTCGGCCGCGGTCTCGGCGCGGGCGTTGATCATCCGGTTGCCGATCGACGGGTCGTCGGCCCAGTGGGGGACGAGGCCCCAGCGGAGCAGGGCGAGCTCGCGCGTTCTGCCGGCCACCCGCTCGCGCCCGGGGCCGTCGGCCCGACCGTCCTCGCCTGTACCTCGCACGGTCGCCACCTCCTGAGTGGGGGCGATGTTGTAGCGGGCGACCGTCTCAGGCGGTTCGGCCAGCTCGAAGAGCTCGGCGATCAGGTCACCCGGAGTGGTCAGGGTATAGCGTCCGCACACGGTTCGGGCTCCTTTCAGGATACGACCGGCTCCGCGGCCCGGTCGTGGGCAGCATGGCCAGGATCGCCAGGATCGCCAGGACGGCCGAGGCCCAGGTACTCCTCGCGGCTGAGCTCGTCGACCTGGATCACTTCGCGGCGCAGAGCCGCGGCTCGGCGGACCATCTCCGCCTCGGCCTCGTCGAGCACCCCGGCGGCGACCGCGGCGGCGGCGATCTCCTCCGGCGCGCCCGCGTCGGCTCCGTCGCCCTGGTCCGGGATCTCGCCCGAGCGCACCGCCCGGCGCAGCCGCGCGAGGAGCGGCTCGGCCTCGGTGGCCAGCCGGAACGCCTCCTCGAGACGGGCCAACGAATCGTCTGGCACCTCGCTCACCTCGGTCAGGTCCGCCAGGTAGGTGCCCGCGGTCAGCCGGTCCCGTAGGGGGCCGGGGCGGCGGATGGTCTCGGCCACCGCGGCGCCGAGGTGGTCGCCGGGGGGTGTGGCGATCGGGTTGAGCCGCGACCAGAGGGTGACCGGTCCCCGGAGCAGCCAGCGAAGGGGCGCCGGTCCCTCGAACTGGGTCAGGATCTCGTGGAGCGCCCGGTCGGCGCGGGAGAGGCACTCGGCGGCGGCCCACCGAACGAGGGGCAGGTCCTCGGGGCGACGGCCCTCGGCCTCGAACCGCCGAAGCGTGCAGGTGGCAAAGACCATCCAGGAGAGGGCGTCGGCGAAGCGGCCGGCCTGCTTGCCCCGGAACTTGAGCCGGGCGCCGTAAGCGACGAGGGCGAGGTCGGCCAGGGCGGCGAAGCTCGCCGAGGTCCGGGCCAGGCGCCGCCAGGACCGGGCGGTGGGGCCCGAGACCGGCGAGCGGATGAAGAGGCCGCGGGTCACCGAGCGCCAGGGGGCACGCACCAGGTTGGCGGCGGCCGAGCGGGCGTGGCCGAGGAGCGCACGCCGGAACGCCCGGGCGTCGTTCGCCTCGATGGCGCGGACGATCGGCAGCATCCAGCGGTGGCTCCGGAGCGTCCCCTGGCCGAAGACGATGAGCGTGCGGGTCAGGATGTTCGCCCCTTCGACGGTGATGCCGATCGGCGCCCCGATCCAGCCCCGCGCCATCAGGTTCCGGGGGCCCAGGGAGAGGCCGGCGCCGGCGGCCACGTCCATGGCGTCGGTGACCACCTGGCGGAGAAGCTCCGTCTGCTGGTACTTGACGATGCCGGAGATGACCGCCGGGCGCTCGCCGGCGTCGACCGCGCGGCAGGTGGCCACCCGGGCGGCCTCCATCAGGTAGGCGCGGCCGGCGATCCGGGAGAGCGGCTCCTCGATTCCCTCGAACCGCCCCACCGGCACGCCGAACTGGCGCCGCACCATGGCGTACGCGCCGACGCCGAAGGCCACCGCCTTGGCGCCGCCCACCGACTGGGCGGGAAGCGAGATCGACCGGCCGGCCGAGAGGGCCTCCATGAGCATCCGCCAGCCCTGGCCGGCGCGCTCCGGGCCGCCGACGATCCAGTCGGCCGGCAGCACCACGTCCCGCCCCCGGGTCGGGCCGTTGGGGAAGGGCACGCCCATGGGATCGTGGAAGCGGCCCACTTCGACGCCGGGAAGGTCGGTCGGCACCAGCACCAGGGTGATCCCCGGCTTCGGGCCCCGTCCCAGGAGCTCTTCCGGGTCCTCGAGACGGACCGCGAGCCCCAGGAGGGTCGCCACCGGCGCGAGCGTGATGTAGCGCTTCTCCCAGGTGAGGCGCATCATCGGCCGTCCGTCCGCACCCCGGAAGACCACGCCGCGGGAGGTGAGGGACGCCGCGTCCGAGCCTGCCTCCGGCTCGGTCAAGGCGAAGCAGGGGATCTCGTCGCCCCGGGCGAGGCGGGGGAGGAGCTCCCGCTTCTGTTCCTCGGTGCCGTACTCGAGGAGGAGCTCACCCGGCCCGACGGAGTTGGGGATGAGGACCACCGCCGAGAGCCCCAGGGAGCGGGACGCCAGCTTGCCGAAGACGGTGGAGGCCGCCAGCGTCGAGAAGCCCCGGCCGCCGTGCTCGGTGGGCAGGGTGAGGCCGAAGAAGCGCTCCTGTTTCAGGAGGTCCCAGACCTCGGGCGGCAGCTCGCGGCTCCGCTGGAGCTGCCAGTCGTCCACCAACCGGCAGACGTCGTTCACCGGGCCGTCGAGGAAGGCCTGCTCCTCGGCCGTGAGCTCGGCATCGGCCGAGTAGGGGATCGCTGCGAGGCGTGAGAGGTCGGGCCGTCCGGAGAAGAGCTCCCGGTCGATCCAGACCGACCCCGCCTCGAGCGCCTCCCGCTCGGTGTCCGACATCGTGGGCATGAGCCCCTTGGTGCGAATCGTCTTGAGCATCCAGGCGAACATGGAGACATTGTAGCTTCGGGTCTTCAGTGTTTGGTTCGCGCACCGCAAGCATGCCTTCATGCATTCATGCGATGATTGGCGCACTCGACGGATCGAGCCCCAACCTGACCTCAGCGTGAGCATCCTGAGCATGAGCATCAAGACCATCGGACGAAGCGGACAGATCTCCCTCGGCAAGGAGTACGCCGGACGCACCGTTCAGGTGGAGGAGATCGACGAAGGCGTCTGGATCGTCAAGACCGGCGAGTTCGTCCCGGACCGGGAGCGGTGGCTCCACGCGGCCGAGGTGGCCGAGCCCCTGGACGAAGCGATCGCCTGGGCCGAAGAGAATCCGTCCACCGAGACCGACCTCGATGCTCTCGAGGGAGACTTGAATGGCGGCGTCGAGCGCGGTCGGTCTCGACCTCAATAACCCCACCTTCCAGCGCCAGCTTTTCGATCTGCCCAAGGGGGACCAGCGGGCGGTCCTCAACACCCTCCGGAAGCTCTCTCGGATGAGCTGGGAGCAGCTTTACCGGGACCGCGGCCTCAAGTCGGAGGCAATCCTTTCGAAGCAAGGTCCCCACGGGGGGCGTCTCTATACGTTCCGGTGTGGCAAGGGCTTCCGGGCCGTGGCGTACCGGGACGGCGAGCTCCTCCGGCTCCTGACCCTCCACCCGGACCACGACTCGGCGTACCACTGACCCGGAGCGTCCCGGGCCGCGCTCCCCTCACCGGATGCCGTACTCTTTGAGACGGTTGTAGAGGGTGCGGACCGAAATGCCGAGGAGCTGGGCGGCGCGCTCGCGGTGGCCGCCGGTCTGCTCCAGAGCTTCGAGGATCGCCTGGCGCTCCCGTTCGGCGAGGGAGAGGGCGGGCTCGGCTCCTTCCGCCATGCCTCGCTCCGCGCCGGTCTCCGGGGCGACCCCTGGGGCCGCGGTCGCCTCCCCGACCGCCGTCGGCACCACCAGCTCCGGCAGGTCGGTCGGCTCGATCCGCTCCCCGGTCGCCGCGATGAGCGCCCGCTCGAGGGCGTTCCTGAGCTCGCGGACGTTGCCCGGCCAGGGGTGGCGGCGGAGCGCTTCGAGCGTCTCCGGCGCCAGGTGCTTTTCCGGCAGGCCGAGGCGTTCGGCAACCCGTGCCCCGAGCCGTTCGGTCAGGAGCTCGAGATCCGCCGGCCGCTCCCGCAGAGGCGGCAGCCGGAGCGCCACCACGTGCAGCCGGTAGAAGAGGTCCTCCCGGAAGCGGCCCGCGGCCACCTCCCGCTCCAGGTCCCGGTTGGTGGCGGCGACGAGGCGGATGTCGACCGGGATCGGCCCGGAGCCGCCGACGCGCTCGATGCTCCGCTCCTCGAGCGCCCGGAGGAGCTTCGCCTGGAGCGGCTCGGCGACCTCGCCGATCTCGTCCAGGAAGAGCGTGCCGCCATGGGCGAGCTCGAAGCGGCCCCGGTGACGGCTGTCGGCGCCGGTGAACGCCCCCTTCTCGTGGCCGAAGAGCTCGCTCTCCGCCAGGCTTTCGGGCAGCGCGGCGGCGTTGACCACCACGAACGGTCCGTCAGCGCGGCGGGACCGGTCGTGGATGCGCCGCGCCAGGAGCTCCTTGCCGGTGCCGGACTCTCCGGCGACCAGCACGGTGGCGTCCGTGGCCGCGGCGCGGTCGGCCAGGGCCAGGATCTCGAGCACTTTCGGGTCCCGGGTGAGGAACTCCCCGCCGTCGGCTGCCTCCGAGCCGTCCCGCTGCCGGCGGCCGAGCACCGAGCGCACCATGCGCCGCAGGGCGGCGGGGCTCTCGAGCGGTTTGGTCAGGTAGTCGGAGGCGCCGGCGCGGACCGCTTCGACCGCCTGAGGGATGGTGCCGTACGCGGTCATCAGGACGACCGCCGGAGCGCCAGCCGACACGCGGAGCCGCCGGGCCAGCTCCAGTCCGTCGACCCCCGGCATCCGTTGATCAGTCAGCACCAGGTCGACCGCCTCGCCGGCCACTAGCCGCAGGGCCTCCTCGCCGCTGCCGGCGGTCAGCAGCCGGTACCCCTCCGAGCGCAGGATGTCGACGACCAGGCCCCGGAAGGCGACGTCGTCGTCGACCACCAGGACGGTGGCGGTCGAGCTCACCGCTCGCTCCTCGCCCGCGGTAGGGCGACCGTGGCGACCGCGCCGCCACCCTCCCGGGCCGCCAGGGTCACCTCGCCCCCGTTGGCGCGTGCCAGGGCACGAGTGATGGGCAGGCCGAGGCCGGTGCCGCCGGCGCGGCCGGTGACGTAGGGCTCGAACAGCCGTTCCGGCTCCTCGCCCGGCCCGGGGCCCCGGTCGGAGATCGAGATCTCGATTCGGGGGCCGTGGGACCGGACCGTGACCTCGACCGGTTCGTTCTCGGGCGACGCCTGGAGGGCGTTGCCGACCAGGTTGGCGAGAATCTGCCGGAGGTGCTCGCGGTCGACGAGGGCGACGGGCGTCCCCTTCGCGGTGAAGCGGAGCCGAGTGCCCGCGGGCGCGAGCGTTTCGAGGTCCTTCTTCATCTCCTCGGCCGCGACCGGCACCGGCTCGGCCTTCGGCGGGCGCGCGTAGTCGAGCAGCTCGCCCAGCAGGCGCTCCATCCGCTTGGTCTGCTCCACGATGCTCCGCAGTCGCGGGTCCGCCGAGCCCTCGGCACCCTCGAGCAGGAGCTGGCTCGTCCCCTTGATTGTGGCGAGCGGCGTGCGGAGCTGGTGGGCGAGCCCGGCACCGGCCCGGGCGAGGCCCTCGAGGCGCTGGTGCTCGGCCTCGCGGAGCGTCTCCTTCTGGTGGCGGACGAGCAGGCGCCCGCCCAGCACGGAAAGGCCGACCAGGGCGACCGCGGCCAGCGCCACCGCGGGCATCAGCAGGCGTTCGCTCCACGGCCTCGCGAGGGCGCCCCCGGCCGGTACCAGCCGGAGGATGCGCCGCCCCCCGGCCTGGCCGGAATGGCTTCCCCCGCCCATCCTGCCCCCGCGCCGCCCGGCGGCCGGTGGGCGTTCGCCGGGCACGGCTCCGGGCTCCGGACCCTCCAGCGCCTCTCCTCTGTCCTCCTGGCGCCAGCTCGGGCCGAGGAAGATGTCGACCTCCAAGGTCCCGGGACCGTCGAGGGTGCCGGCGGACGCCTGGAGCCTGCCGGCCGGGGAGAGGAGGGCGACGCCGCGGAGCAGGCCGTCCGACGCGTCGAGCTCCTGCTGGAGGACCCGCTCCGCCTCGGTGGGTCCCGTGTCGCGGAGCGCCACCTCGATGCCCCGCGCCGCACGGTTGAGGCTCCCCTCGAGCGTCAGGGCTCGGTGCTCGGAACGGGCCCTGGTCGCAGCCCCGGCCAGGAGCACAAGCGCGGTGGCCACGAGGACCGAGGCGAAGGGGAGCACCAGGTCCCAGCGAGGAGCACCAGTCTGCCGATCCATCGGGGCAACTGTAGCCGATGGGCCGCTCGGCGGGGGAACCGTTCGCCCGGGCTGCAGGCCGTGCAGTGGGGACTGCAAGGCGTGCAGGTCGTGCACGGGGCGTGCACTGGCGCGCGGTTCGGCGACCTTCCTCCAAGTCGTTCGGTGTCAGACGGTTGCCGGCGATCTTCAGGGTGGCACCCGCGTTGCTCTTGGGGTCGGCAGGCGGTCGCATGGGGCGGCCGGCGACCGAACCAAGGAGATGCAGACAATGAAACGCATCATCACCCTCTCGGCGATCGGCTTCATCGTGGTGACTGTGCTGGGCGCACCGCTCCTGGCACGGCGTGGCGGCTCGGGAATCGATCCCGCGAGCAGGAGCGAGCTGGAGGCGACCGTGGTCGAGCTCCAGGCGGAGCGCGGGGCCACCCAGCCGACCCTCGTGGTCAAGACCGACGACGGCCAGGAGCTGGCGATCCGCGTGTCGCCCTATCGGCTGCTCGACGACGGCGGCTTCACGGCCGCTCCCGGAGACCGGGTCCGTCTCGTGACCTATCAGTGTGCCGAGTGTGACGCCGACGCGGTCGCCGGCCGGATCGAGAATCTGAAGACCGGAGTGTCGGTGGAGCTCCGGGACGACGCGGGTCAGCCCCTTCGGCGCGGCTCCCGCGGTATGTGCGGCAAGGGCCGTGGCGGCAGCGGGCGGCGGGGTCAGGGGCAGGGTGCGCGGGCCGGTGGCGGCCCGGGTGCAGGCCCTGGTGATGGCACCGGGCCCCGTTGCCGGCGCGGCTCGGTCTGAGCCGTTCTCAGATTGGATTTCTGATTGGGCGGCGGAGGCACTCCTCGTGCCGACTGCGTCCGAGACACCCCGGGGCGACCCAACCCCGGGGCTTTTTTTCGTCCGGCCCCTCCGGGCTATACTTCGGTCCGTCGAAACTCGAAAGAACGGAGCCACGGACCAGGCATCCGGGAGGGACATCGCAGTGATGGAGGGGCCTCCGTCGTCCACCTATGAGCGGCTCAGCGAGCGGCTGGCGCCATACCTGGGAAGGTTCAACGCCCAGGTGTGGGTCAAGGTCGTCGCCGAGCGCGAGCTCGGTCTGCCCGCCGACAGTCTGAGCGGCGGCGACGTCCAGGCCGTCATCGAAGGCCTTCGGCCGGCGCTCAATACGTTCATGGGGCGTGAAGCGGCAAAGGAGCTGCTCGACCGGATCGGACGGGAGGTGACCTGATGCGCTTCCGCTCTCTGGCTCTCTTTCCCCTGGTCTATGCCGCGCTCTTCGCTGTCGTGGCGTGGGCGATCGGTGGCGCGGAGGCGCTCGGGCCGTTCATCGACGGCCAGCTCCTGTTCGTGCGTGTCCTCGCAATCGGCGGCTGCCTGGCGGCGGTCTCTGCCTTCAGCTCCGGCGACCACCTGCGCCGGGCCTGGCTTTGGCTGGTGGTGGCGACGGCGGCGGTTCTGGTGCGGGACGTCCTTCGGCTGCCTCCGTGGACGCTCTCCGGTCTGTTCGGAGAGCACGGCACCGCTGTCGTCGTCGGCCTCGGTGTGCTGAGCAACCTGGCCCTGCTCGGGGGCGTCTGGCTTCTGGCCCGGGCCTGGAAGGTGGCGGCGATCTCTCTGCCGGGCGGTCAGGGCGGCGTGACCATCGTCACCGTGGTCATCGCCTTGGCGGCTCTGGTGGTCGGGGGGCCGGGCGCGATTCACCAACTGCGCGAGCTGATGGCGGGGAACTGGAGCGCCCTCGTCTTCTTCCTGTCGGCGGTGGTGGACATCCTGTCGCTCTGTCTCCTGGCGCCGCTGCTGCTCACCACGATCGCGCTCCGGGGCGGGCTGCTGGCCTGGCCGTGGGCCCTGGTGACGGCGAGCATGGCCTCGTGGCTGTTCTACGACGCGGCGGCGGCGTTCGGCCCCCTGCTGGACCTGGGAGCCTTCCCCCTGACCGAGCTGTTCCGTGGTCTCGCGGAGACCTTCCTGTTCGCCGCCGGCACGGCTCAGCGCCTGGCCGTGGGGGAGGTTCGCGAGCCCTCCTCCTGAGCCGGTTCGCGCGAGGCCTGGCGCTCGGGGTCGTCCATCCGATTGAGGTCGTAGCGCATGATCGCCCCGTGGCGGCCTCCCGGGACCCGCTCGAGCTCGTAGACGTCGCCCTCGGGCCCCCGGGCCTCGGCGAGCACCCGGTCGATGGCCGTCCGGTCGTCGTCGCCGAGTCGCAGAGAGAACACCGCCAGCGTCGCGGCCAGCCGTTCGGAGAAGCGCCGCGCGCCCGGCACGCCGACGATCCCCGCCGCCACCCCGGGCCGGTCGAGCGCCCAGCGCAGGGCCACCGTCGAGAGCGGGACGCCGTGGCGGCGACCGATCCGGTCGAGGGCCCGGAGGAGCTCTTGGAACAGCTCCCAAGGCCCCACCTCGTCGAGGATCAGCCGGTACTTGGTGAGCGAGCGGTTGGCGAGGGCGGTCGCGTGGCCCTCCGGCTCTGGCGCGCCGAGCCAGCGCTCGGAGAGGAATCCTCCCGCGAGCGTGCCGTAGCAGAGCAGTCCCACGCCGTGCCGCCGGGCGAGCTCCACCATGCCGCGCTCCGGGCGCCGGTCGAGGAGCGAGTACTGCACCTGGTGGGAGACGAGCTCGATGCCGGCGTCGAGGATCTCCCCCAGGCGGTGGACGTCGAAGTTGGTGGCGCCCAGGTGGCGGATCTTGCCGGCGCGGCGAAGATCGTCCAGCCATCCGGCCGCCTCCACATAGCCGGGGACCCCGTAGTCCCACCAGTGGAGCTGGACCAGGTCGAGGCGCTCCACGCCGAGGCGAGAGAGCGACCGGTCGATGATCCGCTCGACCGCCCGCCGCGAGAGGTGGGGCAGAGCCGCCAGGTCGGGCACGAGCTTGGTGTGGACCCGGAGCGGCTCGGCCGACGCCCGGAGCGCTTCGCCCAGCAGCTCTTCGACCCCGGTGTAGATGTCGGCGCAGTCGAAGGTGGTGAGCCCCGCCCGGGCGAGGAGCAGCAGGCGCTCGATGGGATCGGCGGGGCCGGCCGGTCGGTCGGAGGCCGCGGGTGCCTCCTCCCGGTGGCCGGCCGAGAGCTGCCAGGCGCCGTTGATCACCCGGGGAATCGTCACGCCCGGGGCGAGCTCCACCTGCTCGATGCCGCCGCGAGGTGGAGGGGCGGGGCCGCTCATCGGCCGGTCTCCGGCGGCTCGTCCTGCTCCACGATGAGAGGCACCACGGTGACGTCGCCGTGGCGGAACGCGCGCCGGCCGATGCGGGTGATGCGGAAGCGCGCGCCGCAGTGGGGGTCCGGGCAGGCGACCTCGGTGTCGGTGGTCATCCAGTCGGCGGGGTCGGTGATGCGCTGCTTGGCGGGCAGCAGCGGCAGCAGGGCGGCCAGCGGGTAGATGGGGAAGGTCTGACCCGGCGGCAGCGACAGGTTCTCCCCCGAGAGCTCGAAGAAGTCCCCGACCTTGTGGTTGCAGACCATCTCGTCCGGCTCGCCGACCACTTCCACGCGCAGGTCGTAGAGGGTGAACTCGTCTCGGTGCTCGGTCATGGCAGGCCGCAGAGTAACCCAGTCCGGGCGCCATGGTAGCGTTCCGCCCATTCCGCTCCGAGCCCGATCCAGAGCGGCTGAGCGCGATCCCCATGAGCCACCCGGACGAGACCACGTCGACCTCGCAGACGGACCCCGTCGCTCCGCTCCGCTTCCACGGCGGCCTCGCCGGCGCGCTCCTGCCGTTTGCCGGCTTCCTTGCCGGCGTCGCCTGGCTGGCGCTCGCCGGGGCCCCGGACGAACGGGGCTTCTGGCCGGTGCTCCTGGGCGCCCTCGCCGGCGGCCTCGCCCTGGCCCGGGACCGGTCGGCCTACGCCGAGGCGGTGATCCACGGCATGAGCCGGCCGATCGTTATGGTGATGGTCTTGGCCTGGCTGCTCGCCGGGGTGCTCGCCGCCCTGATGAACGCCAGCGGCTTCGTCGAGGCGCTGGTCTGGCTCGCGCGCTCGGCGGGAGTGGCGGGGGGCGGCTTCGCGGCGGCGAGCTTCCTGCTGGCGGCCGTGGTCTCGACCGCCACCGGCACCAGCCTCGGCACCCTCCTCCTCTGCGCGCCCCTCCTCTACCCGGCGGGCGCGGTCCTCGGCACCGATCCAGTCTGGCTGATGGGGGCGATCCTCGGGGGCGCCACCTTCGGCGACAACGTCTCCCCGGTCTCGGACACCACCATCGCCTCGGCCACCACCCAGTGGGCCGACCTGGGAGGCGTGGTGCGGAGCCGCATGCGGTACGCGCTCCCCGCGGCGGCCGTGTCCATGACGCTCTTCGCTCTGGTGTCGGGGGCCGTAGAGGGGGCGGGTGCGGCCGGAGCCCGGGCCCTGCCGGAGCTGTCCGTTTCTCCCCGGGGTCTTCCCATGCTGGTGGCGCCGGCGGTGGTGATCGCTCTGCTCCTCGCCCGGCGGCACCTGCTCGAAGGGCTGCTCGGAGGCGCCGTCACCGCCCTCGGACTGGGGCTCGGTCTGGGGCTGTTTCCTCCCGAGGCCGTTCTCTACGTGGATCACGCCCGCTTCAGCGCCCGGGGCCTGATCGTCGAGGGCATGGAGCGGGGGATCGGGGTGACGGTCTTCACCATCCTGCTGATGGGGCTGGTGGGAGGGCTCGAAGCGACCGGGGTGCTCGAACGGCTGGTCGATCTCGCCGAGCGGCGAACACGGACTGTGCGCGGCGCCGAGCTCTGGACCTTCGGCGCGGTCTCGGGGGCCGTGCTCCTCACCACCCACTCGGTGGTGGCGATCCTCACCGTCGGCGACTTCACCCGGCGGATGGGGGAGCGCTTCGGGGTCGGCCCCTACCGGCGGGCGAACCTGCTCGACGTCACCGTCTGCACCTGGCCGTTTCTCTTGCCCTACTGCATCCCCACCATCCTCGCCGCGAGCACCACGGTGAGCGGCGAGGCGTTCGGCATGCCGCGGATCTCACCGTTCGAGGTCGGCATGGCGAACCTCCACTCCTGGGCGCTCCTGGCGATGGTGCTGCTGGCGGTCCTGACCGGCTACGGCCGGCGCGGCGAAGGCTGAACGGGAGAGGAAGGTGAGGCGGGGGGCCGGAGCCCCCCGCCGCGGTGCATCGCCCCAGCACCGATCGAGCTCGTGAGCACGAGGCCCGGGCGGTGGCGCCCCTCTCCCACCCTGGGGATGGGAGAGGGGTCGGGGGAGAGGGTGGGGATCCGATCAATTGTCACAAATCGACAGGTCGTCGATCCCCGCTTCGACCAGGTCGCCCGGGCCGGCGCCGTCCGACGCCTGGACCCGTACCTGTACCGTCGAGCCTGCCGGAATCGGGTAGGTCACCTGGGTCCACGCCGCGTTCGAGGTCGAGTCCCCGTTCGAGGCGATCGTCGTCCAGGTCGAGCCGCCGTTCGTCGACACCTCGAGACGGAAGAAGTCTCCCGACGGGTCGTCGCCGGCGTCCCTCTGGCCGTGGAAGTACCAGACCGAGAGCGTCGAGTCCGCCGCCACCGACCAGGTCGGCGAGCCGAGGATGCAGTTACCCCCGTCCACGTCGTTGACACCGGCGCTCGAGTTGGTGGCGGTGAAGAGGGCGAAGCCGCTGCCCGAGGTGTGGTCGCCGCCCACCTGGGTGATGACGCCGCCGTTCGACACCAGCGTCGGCGTGTCGAGCACGTAGGCGCCCGTGGTGCAGGTGGAGGCGCCGTCGTTGAACCAGCCGGTGGCGCTCGTGTCGAAGTTGTCGTCCACCGTGCAGTTGCCCGGCGGTGGAGGTCCGCCGTCCGATTCGAATACCCGGACGCAGCGGAACCGGCCCTCGTTGCCGGAGCCGGCGTCGTTGTCGTTGGTGAACACCAGGCGCATGGAGCTGCCGGTGAAGAAGGCGCCCGGGTGCACCTGGAAGGTCTCGTAGGCGCCACTGCCGCTGTACTGCTGGGCGGTGACCTCCGCCTTGCCGGTGCCGGTCCAGTTCTGGGTGCCCCAGAACTGGTGGTGGCGCGGAGCGTCGTTGAGCGTCTGGTTCTCGTCGAAGCCGATGGCGTGGATCTCGCCCTGGGCGTTCGACGCGAACTGGAACTCGATCATCGTGTTCGCCGTCACCGTGTAGGACTGGGTCGACCGCAGCCAGGTGTTGTTGGTGAGCCGGAGCGTCGCCGCGTCGAGCACCTCGTAGGTGTTCGAGAAGTTCTGGTCGGCGTAAGACTCGAGACCGTAGCTGGTGAAGTCGATCGAGCCGGCCGGGCAGTCCGGCGGCGGCGGTGGCGGCGGCGGAGGAGTGCTCGAGTTGAGGGTATAGAGGAGCAGGTTCGGCGATCCGGACCCGATCGACGAGAGGCGCCCGGCGGTGGCGTTGTCGGTCAGGAGCGAGGCCACCTGGGACGGGGTCAGAGTCGGGTCCTCGTCGAGCAGCAGCGCCGCGGCGCCCGCCACGTGGGGCGTGGCCATCGACGTGCCGCTGATGGTGGCGGTCGCCGTGTTGCTCGTGTACCAGGTCGAGGTGATCGACGAGCCAGGCCCGAAGATCTCGACGCAGGTGCCGTAGTTCGAGAACGAGGAGCGGACGTCGTTGATCGTCGTCGCTCCCACCGTGTAGACGTCGGCCGCCCGCGCCGGCGAGCGGGTGCAGGCGTCCGTCGACTCGTTGCCCGCGGCGACCGCCATGAAGACACCGGAGGCGACCGCGTTGTTGACCGCTGAGTCGAGGGAGCTCGAGGCGCCGCCGCCCAGGCTCATGTTGCCCACTGCGGGGCTCACGTGGTTCGCGGCCACCCAGTCGACGCCCGCGATCACGCCGGAGTTGGTGCCCGAGCCGTTGCAGTCGAGCACCCGCACGGCGTGGATGCGCACGTTCTTGGCGATGCCGTAGGTGGCACTGCCGACGGTACCCGCGACGTGGGTGCCGTGGCCGTAGCAGTCGTTGCCGTTCTGGCCGTCGCCGACCGAGTCGAAATCGGCGCTCGCCCTGCCGCCGAAGTCGACGTGGGTGGCCCGGATTCCGGTGTCGATGACGTAGGCGTGGACACCGGTGCCGTCGAAGTCGTAGGTGTAGCTGTTGTCGAGGGGCAGGTCACGCTGGTCGACCCGGTCCAGACCCCACGACGGCGGGTTGGTCTGGGTGGCAGACGCCGTGACCACCTGGTCCTGCTCGACGTAGTCCACGCGCGGGTCACGGGCGAGGGCTTCGGCGGCCTGGCCCGGGAGGCGAATGGCGAAGCCGTGGAGCACCTGTTTGTAGACGAAGCGAACCTCTCCGCCGTACCCACGGGCCATCTCGTTGGCCGTCGCCGGCAGATCGACGCCCTGGTTCAGGACCACGATGTACTGGTCCGGAACGGCGTTCGGATTGCCGGCGCCACGGATGAGGGTCGGCCCATTCCCCTGAGCGACAGCCAGTCCAGGCAGCGCCAGGAGCAGAGCCACGATCCAGAGTTTCCGCATGGCGGGTCCTCCTTGTCGGGGGTGAACAGATTGTGAGCGTAAGGTGATATTGTAACACGCAAATATGAGATAGGCAAGCGCTGGACCACCGTGCGTGCGCCGGACGGAGGGTGGGACGGGAGACTTCGGGGCTCGGAGGACTCGGAAAGGGCCGCGCGGTCAGCCGACGAACGCGCGAATCTGCTCCCAGAGGGCGCGGAAGTACTCCACGGCCTCCGGGTCCTGCCGATCGGGGGTCCAGACCGCGTCGCCCCAGCCGGCCTGGGCGAGCACCCGGCCACCGATGCCGAGCTGGGCGACCACCACGGCGCCGGTGGCGAGCTGGCCGAGGCCGTAGCCGAGCCCGAGGGCCACCTGGCCCACGGCGATCCAGCCGGCCGCGGCCTGGCCGAGCCCGAGCAGCAGGCCGACGCCGAGCTGGCCGATCGCCAGCACCCCGAACGCCGCCTGGCCGACGGCGACGATGCCGGTGGCCACCCGGCCGACGGCCAGCACTCCCCGGGCGGTCACCCTGGAGCCGGTCTCCGGCGACCGGCCGCGGGTGTAGTGAAGCCAGGGCAGGCCGAGGAAGGTGCCGTGGCTCCGGAACTCGGCGAACAGCTCGCCGGTGGGGTAGAGGTACCGGCGCCAGACCCCGAGCGAAGTCTCGGTGATCTGGTAGTCGGGGGGCTCGTTGAGGAGGTTGGTCATGGTGCGCTCACCGGGAGGATGACTGGCCGCATGCTACCCCAGGGAACGCTCGCCGGTTCCGAGAGCCGGGGTGTCGAGAGGTCCGGTCCGGAGGAGCGTGGAGGGGGGGGCCGCCTGGCGTGAGGCGCCGAGCGGACCCCCTTGGCCCCGCGTTCCGGCTATGCCCCCGCCGGTCCCTCCTGGACCGCGGTGTCGTCGGGGTCGAGCTCGGCCCGCTCGTCCACCTCGACCTCCGGCGGAGGGGACGGCACCTTCATCAGCGCCACCGTGGCCGCCGGGCGCTTGGCCTTGGCTCCCCGGAGCGACTGGATGCCCTGGTGGATGCGGCTCGCGAGCTGCCGCTCGTCACGGAGCGACTGGGTCACCAGCTCGGCCCGCTTGACCTCGAAGTCGATTTGGCTGAGCTTCTCGGCGACGTGGTCGATGACCGCCTTCTGCTCCCGGAAGGTCTCGAGGTTGACGGTCAGGTCGTCGAGGATGTTGGACAGCGTGTCGATCTTGTACTCGGCCTCTTCGACCGCGGAGAGCTTCCCCTGGAGCCGAGCGAACTTCGTCTCCAGGTCCTCGGCCCGGACCACCACCTCGTCCATCTGGTGGCGCGCCTCGGCGATCCGCTTGCCGGAGGCGACCACCTCGGCGGCGCTCCGGCGGCTCTCGTCACAGGTGTCGTAGATGCCGTCGACCTCCCGCTTGATCCGCTCGACCAGCCCGTGGCGGGAGTTGATCATGTCGATCTTGCGGTCGAGGCCGCCCAGGCTCGACTCGAGCTGGCCCATCTTCTCCTCGGAACGGGCGAGCTTCGTCTCGCGCTCCTGGAGTGTGTCCCGGCGCTCCTCGAGCTCGGTGTGGAAGCCCTTGATGGCTTCGAGCTCCCGTTGGAGCGCCTGGGCGCTTTCGCGGAGCTCGCGCTGACGCTGCTCCAGGGTGCGGGCCTCGCCCTCCCACTCCTCCCGCAGCGTCTGGGCCCGCCGGCCCTCTTCGTTGACGCTTTCGAGGCTGCGCTGCTGGCGCTCGATCCTGCCGCCCAGCTCCTCCAGCCGCTCGGCCAGGGCACCCATGCGGCCCTCGCCCTCGTGCAGGGAGCTCTCCAGGCTCTCGGTCCGCTCGAGGGTCCTCCGAGTGGCATCCAGGCGCCCCTCGAGATCGTTCATCTGGGCTTCCATGTCGCGGAGCTGCCGCGAGCTCTGGATCGATGCCGCCAGCTTCTTGAGGTCGGTGAGCTCCTGCTTGAGGGCGCTCTGGGAGTGCTGCATCGACTCGAGGTCGCCCTGGCGGCCGAGCTGGTCCTCCAGGCGCACGTCGATCGCCTGGCTCAGCTCGTCCAGGCGGTTCAGCCGCCCCTCGACCCCCTCGACGAACTCGATCCGGGGCTCGAGCTCCGAGGCGCGGGTCTCCAGCTCGCCGGCCAGCTTCTGCACCTCGAGGACGCGCGCGTGGACCCGGTCGACGTCGTCGAGCCGGCGCGAGACCTCCTGGATCCGCCCTTCGACGGCGGCACGGTTGCGCTGGAACTCGGTCAGCAGCCCGGCGGCTTCCTCCACCTCGGTGCGGGCCTCGTTCAGGGTCGCCAGGCGCCCGCGGGTCTCCTCGTAGATCGTGCCCAGCTCGCGCAGCCGGGCGTCGACGTCGTCGACCAGGGTGCGCTGCTCGGCGATGGCCTGCACCCGCTCGTCCACCTGGGTGGAGGATTCGTCCAAGGTTTCGAGCCGGCCTTCGAGGTCGGCGAGGGCGCTCGACTTCTGCTCCAGGCTCTGGACCATGGACTCGACCGAGCCGAGCCGCTCGAGCAGGGCATCGGCGTTCTGCCGCGCCCGGGCGACCTCTTCGTCGCGCTCGGCGAGCTCGTCGAGCTGCCGCTGCTGCTGGCCGAGGGTGGTCGCCAGCTCCCGCACGCGCTCGTTGGCCAGGTCGATCTGCTCGCGGAGCATCTCCGAGCGGGCGATGCGCTCTTCGAGCCGGCTGACCGAGGAGGTGATGCGCTCCTGGAGCTCTCGGCTCTGCTGTTGGACCTCCTCGCGTTGGCGGCTGGTGGCCTCCAGCCGGTCGACCAGGTCGCGGTGCACCTGGAGGAGGCTTTCGACCTTGGCCTCGGAGCTCTGGACCAGCCGGCTCTCCTCGGAGACCTTCTGCACCCGGACCTCGATGCCGCGCACCAGCTCGTTGACCTGACGCGACTGGATCTCCGCGCGCTCGAGCGCCTGGTGGGTGGCGCCCAGGGACTGGGTCTTCTGGGCCACGTGCTCGGACAGGGCGTTGAGCTTGTGGAGCTGCTCCTCGCTCTTGAGCGCCAGGCTCTTGGCGGCGGTCAGGCCGGAGAGCATGTCCTCGATGCCGGCGGCCATCTCCTTGGCCTGGGTGAGCTCGGCGGTGATGCCGCCGCCGCTCGCCTCGAGCCGGGCGAGCTCTGTGCGCAGGTTCTCGGCGGTGCGGCTCAGGTTCTTGTAGTCGTCGGCCACCGAGGCGGTGCGGGTGTCGAAGTGCTCGAGCCACTCGCGGATGCCGCGGACCTTGTCGTCGACGGAGGAGAGCTCGCGGGTGCGCTCCTGGATCTCGGCGATCCGGCGCTCGGCGTCCCGGCTGGTGGCGACCAGGCTCTCCATCGCCCGCGACGCCTCCTGGGCGGCCTCGGTCTTGCGGGAGATGTCGTCCATCCGCCCGCCGGTCTCGCGGATCACCCGATCGATCTGGTGGCTCCGCGACTCGAGGGCCGACAGCAGGCTCGCCAGGTCATCGGCCGCGGCCATGCGCTCCTGGAGCCGCTCCTGCTCGCTCGACAGCTCGCCCAGGCGCTGTTC
>Ga0210062_1000237_pt1 | contig 16802 bp, 10 predicted proteins | sample Muzzi_CordA_D2_FD_185528 | JGI IMG/M metagenome (GOLD analysis project Ga0210062, IMG submission 185528) | Wetland microbial communities from San Francisco Bay, California, USA, that impact long-term carbon sequestration - Muzzi_CordA_D2 (SPAdes) | ecosystem: Environmental > Aquatic > Marine >...
TGCCGCCGTCTACCTGGGCGGCGGCGTCACCGACCACCTGCTCGACGCCCTGGCGGAGAGCCCGGCGGCCGAAGCGCTCCTGGCCAAGCTCGCCGCGGGCGGGGTGGTGGTGGCGATCGCCGCCGCCGCCCAGGCCCTGGGTGTCGCCGCCCGGAGCATCCGGGTCGGGGAAAACCTCTCCGGCCTCGGCTGGCTGCCGGGCGGCGTGATCGAGCCCAACTTCGATCCGGGCCACGACCGCCGGCTCCGGCGCCTGCTCCAGGCGCCGGGCGCCCTGTGGGGCGTCGGCATCCCGGCCGGAGGCTGCCTGCTGACCGACAAGCACTATACCAATCGCCTCAGGGATTTATTTGATCACCAGCAGACCTGCACCGAGGAAGAACTGCATCTATTAAAATACGGCCGCCATTATCGCTTGAACCCGCAAACCAAATTGATCGTCGGCCGCACAGAAAAAGACAACGAAAATATCCTTAAATATCACGACCCGGCCCGTGATATCGTTATCGACGTCAAAAATTATGCCAGTCCGATCGGATTGATCCCCCGGGGTGCTGTAGAAAACACCATCCTGCTGGCCGCCTCCATTTGTACCGGCTACAGTAAGGCGCCGAAGCTGGCTCAGGTTGAAGTTCTGGTAAAGACGGGCAAAAAACAGAAAACCCTCAAAGTGATTGCCCTGCATCCGGATGATGTCCGGAAATTGATGATAAAGTAAAGATCGGAGATCTTTGAATTCGGAGGTCGGACTCAACATATTGTGGTCCGCCACTGTTTTTCGAAAATCGGTGAAGGAAAGGTTAGGTAAACAAATCCACAAAATTTCGCCACAGTTAGAAGGTTTGCATTATAGCCGACATCCACAGTTCAGCCGAAGTTTGGGTATCGTATGGCTAATATACAATCTCAGAAAGCCACTTAGACGTTGGAATTTTTTAACCTGAGATATGAAAACAATATCATAAACATGAATAAATTTGGTTGGATTCCTATTATCGGAGATACCTGTAACGACCACAAAGCTCAAGCCAAGGGTATTCATTGCAAATTTCAACAGATTTGGAGGCTGAAGACACAGGGGCTATCTGGTGCTCGCAAATTAGAAGTTTTTAAATCAAACTATAAGCAAATTTTTCAAAAATCCTTCTGTTATATTTCCCAGCGACGACATCGTCTTTAAGCAATGTCAATGCCTTTAACGGCGCCATAGAGTCTCTATAAGGCCTGTCATCATTCGTAAGCGCCTCATAGCAATCGATTATACCGATAATTTGAGCCATTCTTGAAATATCTGCAACTTTATAGGGGTACCCGCTACTATCTAGTTTTTCGTGATGTTGCAGAGCGGTTAGTTTAATCTCATTGTTAAAAATTTTGCATTTACTGAGTATTTCATAGCCATAAAGGGTGTGGGTTTTCATCTCCCTGAACTCTTTCTCATCCAACTTTCGGGGGGATTGGAGAATCTCTGAATTTATTTTGGTCTTTCCAACGTCATGCAATAACGCACACAATCCAATTATTCTTTTTTCTATTTTTGAATAATTTTCAGCCTGCGCATAACCAATTGAAAGTGCCATTACATTAATCGAGTGCAAAACGGTTGTGTAATCCTTGTTGGATACTCTGAACAGATTTTTTATTACCTCCGATTCGGTCGCAAATTCACTGATAAGTATATCCACAGTTTCTAAAATACCTTCTATCGATCCACTTCTTGGTTCGGAAAAAGTTTCCTGCACAATACTGACTAATGTATTTTTTACATTTATCGCGTTGTTCGATTGTATATCTATTTTAAGCTGCTGGTTAAACTCTTTTTGTACTTCTCGAATTCCTCGCAATTTGTCAACTCGTTTTAAATAAAGCTTTTCCGGATAAAGCTCGTCTTTTATGCGCATTTCACTTAGCTTAAGACCAACGGGTTTGTACAACATGAAATCATTGCTTTGATTTTGATAAAAAAGAGGAACAGCTTTGTAAAAATTCAATTGAGATTTTCGCGCTAATACATATCTTGTCTGCGTTGATTCCATTAAAATTCATTTTGGATTAGAAAATTTAATGAGCTTTAGCAACTCCAAGAAAATTGTGGCATATTGGCTATCGATAAATCATCCGCGTGGGGTGCAATGGCTACGCCATTGCCTTCGCATTGTTTGGCTTCATACATGGCTACATCGGCTCGATGTAACATTTGCTCAACTCCTTCGTTTCTTCTATGCTCGGTTATACCAATGCTTAAGGTTATTTTCGATATTTTTTTTTCATTGATGATTAAAGAACCATGGGAAAAATTCGCTAATATTCTATCAGCGACAATTCTGGCTTCATTTAAAGTGGTTTCCGGCAACATTATCGTAAATTCATCACCTGCGAATCGATAGGCCGTATCGTTGGATCTAAGACAAGCTTTTAGTCTTTTAGCTATTAGCGATAAAATTTTATCTCCAATCATGTGTCCATGAGAGTCATTGATTAACTTAAAATCGTCAACATCAACAAACATTAATGAGATTTTGTGGTTATAACGATCTGCTCTTTTAATTTCCCGGTCAAGTTGATCGAATAAATGCCTGGAATTATACAATCCGGTCAATTGGTCTTCTATTGATAACCTCTGCAGTTCCTTTATCATTTTATCGCGTTGATCTAGAAGGGACCGTTCTCTCATTACCCTGTTTATTCTTAAAAGTAATTCGTTTAATTTAACTGGTTTGAAAATAAGATCGCTTGCACCGCTTTTAATTGCACACTCATATGAATATTCTGAGCTGTACCCGGTCATAACTATAACATCGACATCAAATTTTTTCCGGATAGTTTTTGTAAATTCAATCCCGTCAATTCCGGGTAATTTTATATCGGTTAATATTATATTTATTTTTTCATTATTTAGGAATTTTTCCGCCTTTTCAGCACTTACTGCGGTCCTGGTTTGAAAGCCAGATTTTCTAAGAAATGTATTGAATAATTCTGAAGCAATTCTATCATCTTCCACCACTAATATTTTATCAACCATTGTCAGCTAACCTTCAGTAATTATATCTGATAGAAGTGGCGAAATCGTTATATTACAATTTCCCACTGAATGATAATTTGGCATAGAATGTTCCAAAACCTTTCGATCAGTAATCGTATTAATTCCGTAGGGCGAAGTTCTTATTTGTTTTCGGTAGGTTAGAAAAAAAACTTTAGAAAAATTCTTTTTGAGAATCTGATCAAATCATTTCGTGGTATTTATATTTGTGTGCAATTCGCTCAAGAAAAATGGAGCGAATGCCGATAAAAAATTTTGCGGACATCTTTTCTTTTGCACACGATATAAGCTGATATCCTATTTAGCAGTCTGAACAATATCTTTTTTTGATCAGTGGCAAAATTATCATCAATCAATTCAGCGGTTCCTTTAAATAGACGAATTCCCCTTACCCGGCATCTTTTAGCAAGGCAATACCATCAAAATATGACCAGCCGACGACAGCATACGTTTTGAAGCCTGCATTCTGATCAAAATATCAGTCTATCTTTTTAAATTTCAGCCCAAATCCCTCTTCGTTTAACCATACAACTTGTCCTATTATTTTTGTTGTTTTTCCTTTTAAAGGGAGATTTAGCTTTAGTACCTGTCCAACTTTCAATTTTTCTTCCGTAGCAATAAAAACTCCAGATGCACTGATATTTTTTGTTGTGGCCTTAAAAACTTTTTTATGGTTGCCAAATTGAATAGTTCGAAAAAAAGGTTTTCTAGGATGCTTTCTTAAATCTCTGATGTTTTTTGCAAGATTGGATTCTGAATTCCGATTGTTTGAATCGGAAATCAATTGGATTCCATATCCATAATTAAAGAACGATCGTTTCAAGACTTTTCTCCACCTAACCTCCCCTTTATAATATTTCAAAACTCCCGAGGAGCGTAAGTATGAAGAGATTTGTATACTGATGTAGATCTTGGTGCCCTTTTGAAAGACAACATCGGATTCGAAATAAATTCCATCATCGCTATAGTTGAACATTCTGGCTTCGTACATTTGACCAGATCTTAGATCCTTAACCTGAAGCGCTGAAATATGAGTGAATCGTGGTTTTTTTCTATTTTCAATTACTTCTGTCATAATTTCCAGTTTCTATTATGAGACTAACGGTTCGAAAGACGCATTCAACACCATTATAATATCGGCAAGACTAAACAAAAACTTTATGCGGCCAGAAAAGGGTTTGTGCAATTTATCAAGGTATAAGATGACAGATTGGTAACCAGGTAAAGGATCTTGTTAATCAGAGATTGGGGTGGTGGAATTGGTAGGGCATAGGTGGCATTCAGATTATGGGAAAAGGTTTCACAACGCCTGTCTTTCCATGGCCTACAGTATTTTAGCCTACGAGTTTTGAAATTGGCACAGATTCAGAAGTCAAATATCCATCTGCTGCTTATATAATTCTGGCTTTGATGTCCGACAATTTTATCGTGGTGAGGCGTCATGTAACTACTTTTGAACATCATTACATCAGCTTTTTTTTGATGGCCTGTGGTGAAGGCGGGAGCGAGGAGTCTGACCAAAACCATTGATTCTCATACTACTGCAGCGAGATACTCCTGTCTTGGGCTCTGATTAAGCCATAAGTCCAATTTGCCAAAAGTTCCATGAGAAAAACAATCACAATTGCAGTTTACCGCAAATTTAAGTCAAGAATTTGCTTTTTAAGACCTGGATAGGCGATTTTTTTTTCATCATTTCTCAACACTAAATACATTAAGGTGCCCATTTCTTTATTTATCATTAAAGCCATATCCATTTCCTTCCGATAGTAGAAATATTCCAGCGGATTACTTTTAACTATAAAAAAATTTAATGATTTGAAAAAATTTTTATATTTGGCGCGAACCGCTCTAGGCAGGTTCGAAGCCCTTCAGTACCGAATCGGATAGGTGCCGTGCTAATGCCGGGTTCAGGTTTAAGTATATAAAATTGCATATTATTTTGTTCGTATCAACGCGGCTTGAGACCGGCGGAAAGGTCTGATTTAAGCGTTGAGCAAGGATATGGCATCAAACTTGCTGAGAACCATGACAAAGGAAATTAGCCATGCAGAAAAACTCAGGGTTCACAATTTTTGAAGTGATGATCGTTGTGGCAATAATGGCCGTACTGGCTGCCATTGCCGTACCCAATATGATCGGCTCGCGCAGCGACGCCAAGCTCAGGGGTGCTGTGGAAAATTTAAGAGGAGACCTGAACTCGGCTAAAATGATGGCTGTGCGGGACAATGCCCTTGTCGTAGTTAATTTTTTTGCCGACCGCTACGAAGTATTCGTTGATAACGGCGCGGGTGCTGACGCCGGAAATTGGACGCGGGACGCGGGCGAACGTCTCATTGCGAGCAGAGCGTTGCCGGCAGGCGTAAGCATTGACCTTGTCGCCACCGATTTTGACAGCGACCGAACCCGCTTTAACCGAAGAGGCCTGCCCGAGAACATCGGCAGTGTTGTGTTAGCGGCTTCCACCGGCGATCAACAACAGGTTCAACTCAATCGACTGGGCCGTATCAATATCCAGAAGCTTTGAAAACCATTACAAGGTGTTTGCATGCAAAGTAAACGACATAGATGTCGCTTTTTTGACAACGACCAGGGGTTCACTCTGATCGAAGTTCTCATTGCGATGGGAATTTTTGCCATCGGCATATTGGCCATAGCCCAATTGCAATTAATGAATGTCAGAAACAACACAACCGGCAATATCACGACCATGGCCACCATGCTGGCCCGAGAGCAAATAGAAACGCTTAAAAACGAAACGGACGTCACCACGCTAAGTTCGGGCTCAGACCCCAATAATCCCATTGATGCAGACGGCAATCCCGGGGGCATCTTTACGCGGAGCTGGACCGTCAGCAATCCGCTTGGCGGAAGCACTTCGCGCCATTTAGCGGTGACGGTGAGCTGGAACCGGCGGGGGCAAAACCGCAGCGTGGTTCTTACTTCGATTACCAGAGGAAATGGAACATGACAAGCAGACAATCACTATTGTCTATACGAAGGGTATCGCAAGATTCTCCAGGCACCAGAACCAGGGGGTTTACCCTCGTCGAATTGCTGGTGGCCATGAGCGTCGGCGCAATTGTCTTAACCGCGATATACAGCGTCTATGGAGGGCTTACGCGATCTTACACCACTCAGAATGTTGCCGCCGATATGCAGCAGGTGGTGCGGGCCGGTATTGATTTTATGGTGGAAGACATGATCACGGCCGGTCTGAACCCCAGCAATGCGGCCGGCATCGGAATAGCAACGGCGACATCGACTTCTATTCGCTTCAGTGCCGACCGCAACATGAACGGCACCCTCGATCCGGCCAACTCCGAGGAGATTACTTATAGCTACATCTCGGCCAGCAACCGTATAGATCAATGCCTGGATGAAACTATCGGTACAGCGGACTGTCAGCCCTTCATCGACAATGTGACCGCTTTAACGTTTAATTACCTGGATGGGACCGGCAATGATTTAGGTGATCCGGTGGCGGCTGCCGATCTTAATGATATTCGCACGATCGTCATCTCGATGACCGTGCAGGAACCGGCCGGCCGCCAGGGACTGATTGCCCGGACGTACAGCACCCGCTTCAGGTGCCGTAATCTGGGCCTTTGATCGCGCAGAAAGCGGCATCAATGCGGGCCTCAGTCGGGAACTTTCCCGCCCGGGTCCAAGAGGAGTCGGAAAAATGAGACAAACAATATCCTTGCTGAAAAATGAAGCGGGGGGGGTCGTTATCATCGCCGCCATCATGATTTTGGCTCTGCTTACAATTATCGGAATTGCATCCCTGACCACCAGCAACATCGAGGTGCGGATAGCGGGTCAGGAGAGCATTTACCAGCAAAATTTTTACAACGCCGAAGGAGCCACGCTGGAAACCGTTGAGCTGCTTGAAAATACGTCCAATCCGAAAACGGCCGGCCTATCCTGGCTGGAGCTCAATGTGGATGGTGTAACCGCCGATGACATTTTGGATAAATCATTTTGGCAATCCGGCAACGGCACTGTCACGCCACAGCCATCGGCCGCGCTTGCGGATACGCAATTAATGGCGGTTTCCGAGGGCGCTTTTACCGGAACCTCGCTGGCCATGGGCAGCACTAAGGTGCATGCTTACACAATATACGGCCGGGCGGCGCCGCCCAACAGGGGAGAGACGATCATCCAGATCGGATATCTGAAGGCCTTTAAATAAAAACCTGAAGGGTTTGACGGTATACCGACCGCAAGTTTTATAAAAAAAATACCAAATGACTTCCGGATCTTCGAAGCCTGGGGGATCGCAAGTCGGAGGAGCATATCATGAATATCAAACTATTCACGCTGACCTGTTTGCTGACGATATTGATTCTGACCGGCCTGTATTTGCCGGCCGTTCAGGCCGAAAGCCCGGATTATGCCGATTCATGCGGCTACGCAAACGAACTCGCATTGAACAGCACCACTAACGGATATATCACCAAGGGATATAATTGCTGGTGGTCCTATGGTCGTTTTACATGCCAGACTTACGCCGATAAAGACTACTTTAAGATCGTGGTTCCTGAGGCAGGCACCCTGAGCATTTACACGACCAACCCTGCATACAGCCCGATCATGGACACCGAGGGCCGCCTGTATGATGACAATAATTGCAACTACTACGACATCATCGCTCAAAATGACGATGCCGATTACCCCAGCAATACGAATTTTTCAATTGTGCAGACGGTGTCCCCCGGGACCTACTGGATCCGCGTGGAAGGCGGACATTATGATATGCAGGGATACTATACGCTGCACGTGGATTTTGCAAGCTTAAATCCTTTCACCATCACGGCCAGCGCCGGAAATGGCGGCAGCATCTCCCCGGCGGGGAATGTCGGGGCAGGCCAGGGGGATGTCCAGACCTTTACAATCACAGCGGATGACTGCTATGAGGTGGCCGATGTGCTCGTCGACGGGGTCTCCGTCGGGGCGACGGCTACCTACACATTCACCAACATCTCGGACGACCACACCATCGAGGCCAGCTTTGCCCAATCCATTTCTTATACGATCAATGTTTTTTCCGACGGCAACGGCATGATTTCCGACGGCGGCAGCCTCGCTACAAAGTCCACCGGTGCTGTGACGGTGGGTTGCGGCGATAATTATGCCATCGATATTGTGGCGCTACCCGACTATAAGATTCTCGATGTCAAGGTCGACGGTGTGTCGGTGGTCGACCCTCTCACGGTGGGGGCAATGACCACCTACACCTTCAGCAACGTCCATACCGATCACAGCCTGTCGGCCAGCTTCACCGCGCTCAACAATTACATCATCACCGCCATTGCCGGCGACAACGGCAGCATTGTGCCGCCGGGCCCGGTGGGCGTGGCGCCCGGCGACAGCTTGACGTTCGGCATCGGTGCAGACCCCGGCTATGATGTCATAGAGGTCTGGGTGGACGGCACCTCGGTGGGGATGGTGGACACCTATGCCTTTACCAATGTCGATGCCGATCACGAGCTGCGGGCGGAATTTGGTCTTATGGCGAACCGGCCGGACCTCGATACCTGCATTGACATTTCCGATATGCCTCTGGATACCCGCGTGCGGTCCGCGCCGGCCAGTATCATGTTCGTGCTGGACGACTCCGGCAGCATGGACTGGGAGTTTATGACCGGCGAGGACGACGGTCAATTTGAAGGCGAGCGTTATATTTTCGACAATCCCGGCGATAATATTTACTCCGACAGCTACATCCTGGACAGCAGTCAACGCAAAAAATGGAAATCCCAGTGGTTCGGCTACAATCTGATGTATTATAATCCGCGGACGGAATATACGCCCTGGCCGACCAAAACCGACGCCGACACGACCAATCCCTGGTCGCATCCGAATGTGACCGCGGCGGGCTCTGCCAGTCTTAATCTGGCCACCGAGTTTACCCAGGTTTCGGCCTATGGCGAGACAGTCATTGTGGACGACGGGGATATCGAATTTTCGATCATCTCCGGCGACTGGAATACCAGCGGCTTTCATACCGATGCCTACGACTCCGACTACGCGGAATCTAAGCTGGAAGACGCGGATATGACCGCGCGCTGGTCGCCAAACCTTGTCGCGGGCAATTATGATGTCTATGTGCGCTGGGTGGCCAACGCCTCCTATGATAGCACATCGAAGTATTTTGTGGTTCCCGACGGAGTTTCTCCGGGGACCGAAATCGTTGTCGATCAGACCTCTGGTGGCGGAACCTTCGGCGATAAGTCAACTGTCAATTATCTGGGCAACTTTGCCTTTACGCCCGCCGGATATGTGGAAATCTACGAAGATAGATCCAAAAAAAAGCAGGTAAGCGCCGATGCGGTCAAATTTGTACCCACAGGCAGTGTTACTGCCAGCATCAAAAACGCCCACTATTACACCTGGTACGACGCCAATGAGGACGGTGAACTGGATAGCGGCGAAACCGTCTACCTGGTAAACTTTGTGGATACCAGCGGCGACGGCGCAATTGACACCCGCCGGTGGTACGAGTTTGCCGACGACGGCGATAATATTGTGGAGACTGGTGAATTAACCCAAGTTTCCGAAACCAGCGTGCCGGAGATTGTCAGACCCCCTTCCGCGGAGGATGATTTGCAGAACTTCGCCAACTGGTTTTCTTTCTACCGGCGGCGGGAGCTGTCGGCCACGGCCGCCATTTCCACTGTCATTAACAACGTCTCGGGCATGCAAATCGGGATATACAGTATCAACCAGAACCTGAAGGTGCCGGTGCACAAGATTCACGTGGACGGGGTGGATGAAACCGACACCCTGCTGGATACATTGTACAGCCTGAATGTATCAATGGACGCTACCCCGTTGCGCCAAGGACTGCAGAGTGTCGGGCGCTATCTCCACAAGGATGACAACTCCAACGGCGGCATCGGCAGCTCGGCGGATCCCGACGACGATTCGCCGATTGCCGATTCCACCGCCGGCGGCGAATGCCAGCAGTGCTTTGCCATCGTGATGACTGACGGCTTCTGGAACGGCAGCAGCCCCGGGGTCGGCAACACCGATGCCGATGACGCCAATTCCGATTTTGACGGCCCGCCCTATGCCGATACTTACTCGGATACCCTGGCCGATGTAGCCATGCATTACTATGAGAACGATCTCGACCCGAACCTGAACGATTTTGTTCCGACGAACAGCCGCGATAAGGCCAAACACCAGCACATGGTAACTTACACCATCGGGTTCGGCGTGGCCGGATCGCTGACCCTGGCGCCGGATTATCTGGACACCGGCGTGTACCCCACCTGGACCAACCCGACCGATGGCAACGACACCCACAAAATCGACGACTTGCTGCATGCCGCCGTCAACGGCCGGGGGGCTTACCTGAAGGCTCAAAATTCCCTCGAGCTGATCAATGACTTATACCTGATATTAAAAGACATTGCATTTTTCAGCGGATCGGCCTCATCGGTGTCGGTCAACGGGGATGAATTGTACAGCCGCATCAATGACAACGTGGTGCTGTTCCAGTCCAAGTATTACAGCGAGACCTGGCATGGGGATGTGCTGGCCTACCGCGTGGACAGCGTGACCGGCGACCTTGTCCAGCCGGCGCTGTGGTCGGCGGCCAAAAGCATGAGCTTGCAGTCATTGGCCGGCCGCAAAATTGCCACCTATGACGGATCTTCATCTGGCATACCTTTCAGGTTTGACGACCTGACGGTTTTTCAAAAAGACCTTTTGGATGCCGCCTGGGAGACCGATGATACGAACGCCAGAAACATCGTGGATTACGTGCGCGGGGATCCCTCCAATGAAGTGGACTACGGCGGCACGTTCAGGAATCGCACCTGGCATATCACGGATCAGGATCACCCCGACAACGGCTCTATTATCGTATCCTCCCGACTGGGGGATATCGTGCACTCCTCGCCGGTACACCAGGACGGTGTGCTGTACTCGGGCGGCAATGACGGCATGCTCCACGCCTTTGATGCGGAAACCGGCGAGGAATTTTTTGCTTATGTGCCGAACATGGTGATAGGCAACCTTCCCAACCTTACCGATCCGACTTTCGGCCATCAGTTTTATGTGGACCTGACACCCAAGATCGCCGACGTGGATCTGTCCGGAATCACCACCATGCTGGTTGGAGGTCTGGGCAAAGGCGGCCGCGGTTATTATGCGCTTAACCTGACCGATGTTGCCACTTCCGGGGTGGTTTACCCCATTGACGAAAATGAAGTGGCCAGGATGGTGATGTGGGAATTCCCGAACTGGTCCACGTCCAACACGGTGGTTGCCGATCTCGGCTATTCGTACAGCAAGCCCGAGATTTTAAAGACGTATGAAGACAATTACCCGTACATCGTGATATTCGGCAATGGTTATAACAGCACCAACGGACGGGCCGTTCTTTTCATACTCAACCCGGCTACAGGCGAACTCATCAAGCGCATCGATACAGGCGTCGGCTCCTGTAACGGGCTTTCGACACCGGTCGCAGTGGACGTGAACTACGATGATAGGGTGGATTACGTCTATGCTGGCGACTTGAAAGGTAATTTGTGGAAATTCGACCTGACCAGCGACGATTCGGCCAACTGGGATGTGGCTTATTATGAGGCCGGAACCAAAATGCCGCTGTTTAAGGCCGTCGGACAGCCGATAACTACCCGGCCGGATGTGATGTATCATTGTGGGAAAGACGGCTACCTGGTGCTGTTTGGCACCGGTAAATACCTGGAAGACTGGGACCTTTCCGATACCAGCGGCCAGGCCGTATACGGCATCTGGGATTACGGAGATGACACCGACGACGGCGAATATGTGGGTACCATCAGCAGTGGCACGTATACACCCTCATCGCTGCTGCCGTCGGGTACGGTTTCCCTTTTGGCGCAGAGTGTTGTCAATGAACAAACCGCTAACGATAGGGATCTCAGGACGCTGTCGGACAATCAGGCAGACTGGACCACCTCCACTTTGAACCCGTCGGACGGAACCGCCTGCGGAGACTATAGCGGCACGGAAGACTGCGACCCGAACGGTACGGGAACCCTGCCCGATCCCGTCAGAAACGTTGGCTGGTACTTTGCGCTGCCGGATGCCGGAGAGCGGGTGGTGAGTGATGTCATCACCAGGGAGGGGAATCTGATCGTGGTATCCTATGCGCCGGGAGGTTCGATGTGCGCCACGGGCGGCCATACCTGGGTGATGGCATTGGATGCCTGCTCCGGCGGCAGGCTTTCGGAGGCCAATTTTGATGTCAGCGGCGACGGTGTGATTGATGACCAGGATTTGGTTGATATCGGCACTTCTACTGAAATCTTGGCGGTACCAACCGGAATCCAATACACCGGACGCCTTCAGCCACCTGCCATATTAATCCAGAGCAAGAATAAAGAGGGACTGTACATGAGCTCTTCCATCGGCAGCATCGAAAGGATGGGACAGAAGGCGGCGCGATTGGGGATCTATTACTGGAATATATTTTCGCAATAGGGATCCATTGGGCCGCTGCGCGCGGCGGCCCGTTTCGCATTCTTTGCGGAAACGATATATGCAACGGCCAACGATGCTTTGGCATCTTAAGGAGGACACAATAATGAGGTATTCAGTGATCAAAAATATTATTTGCAGGCTGAGTTTGCTTCTGCTGCTGGCCGCAATCCTTCTGCCGGCAGGCGACTGTTTGGCACAGGAAAGGCGCAGCGAAGGCTGGATTTTGCCCGAGCACTATCCAGCCCATTTTTCCGGGCATGGATGCATAAACCGGATAGAGGACGACGAGATTGTGATCGATGACCAGCTATACAGGCTCGCTCCGGATGCAACATTCCACACCCCCAAAACCCAGTATTCATCACGCTCCCCGTTTCGCAAGGGCGTGCGGGTCGGCTTTATCAGTACCGCCAACAAGAAAATTGAATCGCTGTGGTATATTGATAAGTGCAAGTAGTAAAGAATCCGGATCCCATAAAGCATTCTTCGCGCAAGCGGCGGCAAGGCGAGCCCCGGATTTGATAACACAGCTTGGAAGGCTTGACCGTCAGGCGGGGGCCGATAAATTAACACACAATAAATGAATACCCGTCCGGGGGATGATAGTTAACAAGACCGAGGAGTAAAAGAACCTGGACTATAAGTTGTCGCAGTTCAGAAGGATCTTATTGCCTCGATCAATGGTCTTGAAAATTCCGATTTTTTACCGTTTGATATTATACCTTCTTTGGCTTCCGATTGTAAAAAGTAATATACCCTATTGTAATTCAAATTGAAAAATTTTATGTTGGCAAGCATCAAAAGCGATGAAATAAGTAAACCATTTTCCCTCTGGAATTAGTTTCAATCAAAGGTTAACGTATCAGATAGTTTTTTTATCCAGTTACGAGCTTTTTCAGCAAACACTTCATATTGTTCTAACTTAATTCCCAATCGGTCGAGCACTATGGAAGATAGCGTAATAAATTATCCCCTAGCTGAATCACTGTCAATAGGCGGTTGGCACATGATGTTTGATAGATAAACCATATCTAATTTTGTGGTTGAATTTTTAATACGTTCCGGATTGTGGCGCCAGCTAACCGCATTAACAATATCATCAGGAAATGACCATCGGGCAAGAATCTGTGCCCCAATTTCAGCATGATCGGTTCCTACGACCATGTGCTCTGCTATATCCAAAGGCACATCCTCTTCTGCGAGAAGTTCCCTGAGCTTAGTCCCTGCCCGCGGCATACTGGGGAAAGATGACACTTGCATAACGATTTCATCTGGCAGATCGCTTTTCAAGGGTATCTTTTCTTCTGATATTTTCATAAAAAGCATTCTACCCAATTAAATTATTTTCCGAGCCATATCTAAAAAATCAAATGAACCTTTACCTAATATTTTAATATACTTTTTTTCAATATAGGTGGATTAGTGACGATCTATTCTTTGTCAGGTATCGGAGTCTTACAACAGTTGACCATATTTGAAGTTATATGAATTTATTATATCATATATACGAAGAGTCTCAATTTTGTGAAAAATATTCTGCGCAGAACGAAGGGTACGTTTCATTTCAACAAAAAGGTGTCCTGTCCAGAAATCCATCTTTCAATTAATGTGTTTAATTTTGCAGATTAGCCAATGGCTAATATAAATATTTCGAGCGGGACACTAATTGTATATAGCGTGCCTGATCCTGAATTAAAGGGAATATGTAAATTGCATAACATAATGTTCAATAATGATTATATTTTCGATCTTTGAGCCACCACAACATATAGTGGCGCCCTCTATAGGAGGTAAAACGAAAGATATGGCTCACATATCGCAATCAATGTAGATCCAACAGAATATAAATTCGGCCAGCAAATTTTTAGAATGCGAACGTGTGCTTTCCGCCACCTTCCGCGCGACTCGCAACACGCAACCCGAAACACGGATTTTCCCGCACCCCGCAACTAACTCAACAATCCGCCCCCATCGACATCGATTACCGAACCGGTGATAAAGCTGTTTGACATCAGTTCAATGGCGACCGAGGCGATGTCGGATGGAAGCCCCACTCTTTTAGCCAACAGGCTCTGAGCCATACCGCTGAACATATCCTCGCGTGCCTTGTCGGGCATTCCCAGGTAGGCGCCGGTGTCCCGGGTCATGCCCGGTGAAATGACATTGACCCGGATCGGGGCAAGCTCAACCGCCAGCGCCTTGCCGAGTGTTTCGACCGCCGAATTGATGGCCGCCAGGATCGGCGATCCCTTGTCGGGCCGCCGGCTAAGAATGCCGGAAAACAATATAATCGACCCGTTGCGGTTTATCCGGGCGGCTTTGACTGCCAGATAAGGTCCAAAAAATTTACTGTCCATGGAGGTTTTCGCGTCTGCAATAGGAAGGTCTTTTAGCGGCCCTGTCCGGACCTGACTGCCCGGGATGACCAGATGATCAATGGGTCCGACCTCTGAGAATAAATTCTTGGCGGATGTTTCATCGGTAAAGTCGACCGTATACCACTTAACACCTAAGCCAATTTTTTCAGCGGCTTCCTTTAGCTTATTTTCCGAGCGGCTGGCGATCAAAACGTTTGCGCCTGCCTGAGCAGCCGCTGTTGCAATTGCCAATCCCATCCCGGAGCTGCCTCCTATCACCAATATTTTTCGTTCCTTCAATTTCATGGTTTTCTCCTGACCCGGAGCCACCTGAAGCGGAGAACAGATTGCCCCAAAGGCACCAGGGCACAATTGGTTCAATTATATTTGATAGCCGCCCTCTTGCTTCAGGCTTCGCTCTGCGAGCTTCGCCCCGACAAGTCGCTCGTTCGACTGACGCAGACAATATTCGGCCGACGTGGCCGGATATTATTCCCGTTGCCCTTCGGGCAAATTTAAAACAATTCTTTTTATTTCAGCTTTATTCCTTTTAAATTATCAATCGCGAAGCGATGGTAACTTTAGTCCGGCCAGGTCGGCCGGGCTAAATGTCTGCGACCGTCTGCGTTTGTCTGCGGCTAATTTATCAAAGATTTTATCGCAAATCACTATGGGCTACTCTTTTTTACTCCAACTTTTTTGGAGATGATCCTAAAATAATAATCCAGCCGGTGTTTGCAACCGGGGATTGGCTGGTTAATTCCTGTCTGTAATGACCAAGTTTAATTTTCATCGGACGCTGATAACGCTGTAGCAAAACGAACATCGGTAGAAACATTGGGGTTGACAATAATCCCTTGCGCGGCATAAACAACAGGGCAATGGATATCAAACGAAAAAGAAACCGTGCTGTTGTGTGAAGTTGAGCGGCAACTGATCCCAACCCTTAAATCGCAATAAGATGATTTCAAAAATAACTGTTTCCGACCGCAGATTCCCGCTGGAAGATGGCGCCGGCGCCGACTCCATCCACACCCAACCGGTGTATGCTTATGCCGTATGTGAATTGCATGCGGACGGGGGGACGACGGGCATTGGGTTGGCCTTTACATTAGGTCTTGGAAACGATTTGGTCTGCCGCGCCATCACGGATCTGTCAAAGCCTTTGGTCGGCCGGGACATCGAATCGGTGATGGCCGATTTTGGTAATATCTTTCGTTCGATTGCGGATAATCAATATTATCGGTGGCTCGGTCCGCACAAAGGCATCGTTCATCTGGCCCTGGCGGCAATCAGCAATGCCTATTTCGATTTATGGGCCAAGCACCGGGGGCTGCCGTTGTGGCGGCTGTTGTTGGACCTTTCACCGGAAGCCCTGCTGGCGACGCTGGATTTGAGCAATCTGGAAAATGTTCTGCCCCCGGACGAAGCTCTGGCACTGATCAAGACCGAACTGCCGCATCGCAATTCGCGCCTTGCGGTGCTCGATACCGGCTATCCGGGTTACGATACGTCCGTCGGCTGGTTTAATTACGACGATGAAACAATCAGGTCAAATGCCAAACGCGCAATTGACCAGGGTTTTGACGCCGTGAAGCTCAAGGTCGGGTCGCGGGATATTGAGCGCGATATCCGCCGGGCATATCTGATTCGAGAAACGGTCGGCGATCAGGCACGCATTATGCTGGATGTGAATCAACAATGGAGTCTGCCGACTGCATTGTTGATGTGCCAGAAGCTTAAAGCCATGGAACCCTATTGGATTGAAGAGCCGCTTCATCCCGATGATGTACTGGGCCATCAGACGCTGGCGCGGGCGATCTATCCCATTCATGTGGCCTTAGGCGAACATGTACCCAACCGGATTCTGTTTAAAAACTTCATACAGGCCGGTGCGGCCACCTTTATCCAGGTGGACTGTA
>Ga0210062_1000239_pt1 | contig 16720 bp, 14 predicted proteins | sample Muzzi_CordA_D2_FD_185528 | JGI IMG/M metagenome (GOLD analysis project Ga0210062, IMG submission 185528) | Wetland microbial communities from San Francisco Bay, California, USA, that impact long-term carbon sequestration - Muzzi_CordA_D2 (SPAdes) | ecosystem: Environmental > Aquatic > Marine >...
GTGAATATTGAATATACTCGTGCCCACATCCTTAAGCTGACTGATCATCGCCTCATAACGCGTCCGCAGTTTATCCTCATCCTCCTCCCGAAAGGTGTGCCAGGGGGTAATGTTGCTCCATCCAGAGCTGATCATTTCGTGGTGCGAGTCAAGCTCAATGACTCGGCCTTCGCCCAGTTCTATATGCTTGGAGGTACGGATCAGATCGTCCAATTCAAACATGTCGTCGTTGCCGGGAGCAACAAAGCATCGAATCCCGGTACCTTCCAGTTTTTGATCGGCGTAGGCTAACCATTGCTCTGCAGTTTTTAAGACTTCTGAGGAAAAAATCTCGTCAACCCGTTCAGGCTTGGCATTCAGTTCATTAATTTCATCTGGAGTCGTTCGGTAGGGGTAATAACCGCGACTCTTGATTTTTTTGACCATCTCTTCTAACTGCTCTTCACCCTCCAAAATTGACTCTTGTTGGAGCAGAACCACCTTATAAGTGTTCCCCCCCTGGTGAATAATGGGCACGATCGCTTTGCCGGTCATATCACCCCCCAGGATGATGATATCCGCCTCGTAGAACTTAGCGGCGCTGACGAATTTTTTCCAGCAAATGTCCGACCCATGAACATCGGTGGCAAAGAATATTGAAGTCACGATTATCAACTCCTATAATCAATATACTCCAGGATTTCGGTGTATAATACGAACCTGGATCAGTTGGTTGTTTGTGATTAGCACTTGTCCGTTATTAACTTCGTATTTGTGACCGACATTTGAGGCGGATAACTGCTAAAAAACACGAAGTTGCAAAGTGCAGCTTTGCTGTATTCTTGACAAGTACTTAGTAAGCCAATCCTATGCTCTGCCGAAAGATAGCCCTTTTCAAAACAAATCTTGGAGATGACTGATGGCCTTTGAGGACCGGATTCGTCTCCCGGCTTTGAATTTAATTCACCGCCGATCGCGCCTGTTAAACCTGCTGGCCGAATTCGTTGAGAGCGGAAAACGGCTGGTTACTATTTATGCCCCAGGCGGTTATGGCAAGTCGATCCTGCTGGCCGATTTTGCCCAAACGACCGATTTACCCGTCTGCTGGTGTTCTCTTGAGCCGGCAGACCGGGATCCCACCTCTTTTTTGACCCTCCTGGCCCACAGCCTCACCGACCGTTTTCACGACATTGAACCCAACGGCCTGTTCAAACTGGTGGCTCGCGGCGATACGCAGGCCAGCATTCATCAGATTGCAGAATTACTTACCAACGCCGGCCCACACCTCATCATCATCGATGACTATCACAAGGCCGTCAGCGCCGGTATGACCCTGGCTCTAAATCGACTCCTGGAACAGCTGCCGGAAACAAGCACCATGGTCATTGCTGCCCGGGGCAATATGGAACTGGAAACCGGTCAGGTTATCGATCTGCTAATCAGCGAACGAGCGGCAGGTCTATCGGAGGAAGAGTTGCGTTTCACCGGCCCGGAACTACAGCGGGTGATGCTGAAGCGCTTTGGCCGCCGCATCGATCTGGACAGCGCTAATAAAATCGCGCAGGCTACCGACGGCAATATTGCTCAGATTCTGCTGACAGGCCATATTACCCACACAGAGCGGATCATCAGCAACTTACATCAGCAGTTGGGTACTGACCGGGAACTGATCTACAGCTATCTGGCCGAGGAAGTTTTTGACAAACAAATGCCGGATATGCAGCGTTTTCTGCTACGCACTTCAATTTTGCCAGAAATGACGGCGGGCCTTTGCAACGAACTTTTGGAGACCACCGATGCCCAGACTTACCTGGAAACCTTGTCGCACGATGATTTATTCATTACCCAGGTTGGAAACGGTTTCAGATACCACGATTTATTCGTCGAGTTTCTACGAAGCAAGCTAGCTGAGGATAAAACTACGCACCGGCAAGTATCGATCAAGGCCGCCAAACTTTTGGCCAGCCACGAGCGTTATGAGGAGGCTGTCAACCTGTTTCTCTCGGTTCAAGCCTGGAGCGATGCCGCCCATCTACTGGAGAGCCAAGGCGCTTTCTTTTACGACACAGGTCGAGCCTTGACCCTGAACAGTTGGCTGGCAGAAATTTCCACCCAGGAACTGGTCCAGCACCCGCGCCTGCTATTATTAAAAGGCAAAATATTAAACGACGATCTGGGGGAGCCTGGTCAGGCAATGACTTTCTATCAACAGGCTGAAGCGGCCTTCTGCCGGCAGAAAGATCCGGTCGGAGCGGCTGAAACCCAGGTGCTGCGCTCATCGGCTCTGCGGATGACAGGCCAGGCCACCGAAGCGGTGGACGTAGCCCGGGCGGCGTTGGCTCAACTCGAGGTTCTCGAGGCCGACGAACGGATAGTGGCCTGGGCTATTAGAACATGTGGAATTGCTTACGGCACCTCCGGTAATATCTCCGAAGCATTAGCCTATGCCCGGCGGGCCCTGGAGAAATTTGAAGCGATGGGTGACACATATAGCGCTGCTATGTGCCACCACGAAATTGGAGTCAATTTAGTAGCCCAGGGGAATATTCAGGGGGCCGACCATCACTACCGGCAGGCCATCCGCATCTGGGAAACTCTTGGCAACGCCAGCGATCTGGCAAATACCCTCAACAGTTTAGGGGTATCTCTAGAATCTACCGGTCACTACCAGGAAGCGCTCAAATATTTTAGCGAAAGTCTTGACATAGCCCTCCAAATTGGGTCCTCGCGCCGGGCTGCTTTTGCTCAGGCCGGAATTGGCGATGCTCATTTAGGCATGGAAGCTTATGAGCAGGCGATAGAGGCCTATCACCTTTCAACCAAATTTGCCCGGCAAGCCCAGGTAAGGGCGCTAGAGATCTATAATCAGATCAAGATTGGAGAATGCTATTTTCAACAAAGGCAGTTGACCCAGGCCCTGACCATGGCCAACCAGGCTCAGGAAGTTGCTACCGAAATTGGTCTGGCCTACGAAAAAGGGCTGGCTATGCTGCTCCAGGCCCGGATTTACGTGCAGCGAGACGAATATGCTGCCAGCCTGGAGCTATTTTCCGAGGCGTTGACCTCCTTTGCCGAGAACGACGTCCTGGAGCAGGTTAAAGTAAGGTTGAGTTGGAGCCATAGCTTATGGCTTGATCTCAAAACTTCCGCAGCCTTTAAACAGTTGCAAGAGGCGATCAGGCTGGCTTTGGGGATGGGGGAATTGATCCGAGGCTTGGGACCAGTTGTCCTGGAAATAGAGGCGCTGCTGCTCCATTTCCTGCATCGGGCCGATACCCCGGCCGGCCTGCGCGACAATATTGTATTCCTGCTGGCCCAGAGTCCCCGGTCCATCGATATTTCAAAGCCCAGTCTACAGATTTTCGCCTTTGGTGCGCCCACTCTAATCGTTGCGGGTGAACACCGGCAATTTAGCCAGCGCGGCAAAATCCGTAAACTTCCTGAGTTTCTGCTCTATCTCATTTTGGAGGGTCAGAACCGCGGCTGCCGGTGGAGCGAAGTCAGCGCAGCTATCTGGCCCGAAGTGCTGCCTGAAAAAGCTTCCAGTAGCTTCCACCAAAACCTAAAAAGATTGCGTGACGTCATTTTCGAGGCTTACGACTACATTACCGTTCAGGACGATTATTACCAGGTAAACTCGCTGTATTTGGAATGGTGTGATGTACTGACCTTTGAAAAACTCTTTGACCGGGCCGCGATCGCGCCTGCTGAGGAGGCCCTGGCTTTACAACTTGAGTTGATCAATCTTTACCAGGGCGAATTTCTGGCCGGTTTTGAATTGGGGGAGTGGGGTAATCTCTACCGAACCAAGTGCGAGACCCGCTTTTTGCAAGTCGTCAATCTGGCGACAGAACAGTTGCTCGAATACAATGAGCCTCGCGAAGCCCTGACGGTGATCAATAAAGGATTAGCCCAGGACTATTATCAAGAGCAGTTGCACCGGCTTGCCTTCAGAGTCTATGATAAATTGGGGCTGTACAACCAACTGGCAGCCTATTACGAAGAATTAGAGCGTACGTTTGAGCAGGAGTTGGGCGTTCCTCCCGAACCGGATACGGAGGAGCTTTACCAGCAGCTCTTAGCCAATCGATAACTCAACCCCAGCAAGGGTTTCGGAACTCGAATGAAACTCACCCTCATCAGGATGCAGAAATTCTACCGGCAGACTACCTGCACCGACCTGGCCGATTTCAAATCTGCATAGCCCACAATGACTCCCACATTTTTGGTCTGCTGCTCCAACAAGCTTATAATCTAGCTACGGCAAGCGGTTACGCTTTTCTAACGGTCGGTTTGATGGAAGGCGACCCGCTGTTGGCTGTCGCCCGCCGTTATCTTCACATTCCCTATCATAGCCGGTTGTATTCGGTTACCTGGGATGATAAAGCTACCTGGACCGATCACCTCGATGATCGGCCCTTTTATCTGGAAGTTGCTGCTCTGTAAGAAACCTGTATAAAAAAGGGCCTGTCCAATATTTTAGGACAGACCGGGGGGAGCAGGGGGAATCCCGTCGAATCCCCCCAGATGTGTCCAGAATTTCACGAGATTCGGACATACCCGCCCGTGCAAAAAGGAGATATTGACAATGGACTCTCGAATTGAAAAAATGGCCGAGGTACTGATCAACTATTCTACCGCGGTTCAACCAGGGGAGTTGGTACTGATTCGCGGCACCAGCCCTGCTGCCGAGCCGTTAGCCCAGGCCCTCTACCAGACCGCCTTGCAGGCCGGCGGCAAGACCTTTACCTACATTCATCTAGGCGAAGAGGATAGTCTGGCCTTAGAGGCAACGGACAATCCCGACCTCCTGACTGCGGTCAATCCCATGCTCAAGCTGATGTACGACACCTGCGATGTTATCATTCGCATCGATGCTGTGGAAAACCCGCGCGCCCTGTCCAATTATCCCGTCGACTTGCAGAATATTCGGGCTCAGGCCCATTCTGCCCTGATCAAAGTTCAGATGAAACGAGAAGGCGAAGGCTCGCTGCGACGCTGTACTACTCTCTTTCCTACTCAGGGCTATGCTCAGGCCGCGGGCATGTCGCTAAACCAGTTCGAGAATTTTGTCTACGGTGCGTGCAAGCTTCATTTGGAAGATCCGGTTGCGGCCTGGCGGGAAGTGGCCCAACAGCAGCAACGATTGGTAGACTATCTGGCCGGTAAGCAGCAGCTCTATGTGCGGGGCAATAACATCGATCTGGAGATGTCGATTGAAGGCCGTACGTTTATCAATGCCGGGGGCACTGCCAATTTCCCGGACGGCGAAATCTTCACCGGCCCGGTGGAAGATAGCGTCAACGGCTGGGTACGCTTTACTTATCCGGCCTACTATCGCAGCAATGAGGTGGTGGGCGTGGAGTTGACCTTTGAGAACGGGTTGGTCACCGAGGCCAAGGCCGAGAGAAACGAAAGTTTTTTAGTAAACCTGCTCGACTCCAATGAAGGAGCGCGCCAATTGGGCGAATTTGCCATCGGCACCAACACCGACATCCAGCGCTTCACCGGCTCCATCCTGTTTGACGAGAAAATCGGCGGCACAGTTCATATGGCCCTGGGCCAGGGCTATCCTGAAACCGGCAGCACCAATACCTCAGCCGTGCACTGGGATATGATCTGTGATATGCGGGATGGCGGGGAGATCCGGGTCGATGGGGAACTGTTCTACCAGGACGGCAAATTTCTGATTTGAAGACAAACGCGGGGTTGAAAATCACCCGTTACCGGACATTTATTAGTGATTTTTCCCAACTACTCAACCACCCGTTTATAGAGAAGGCAGAAACTCTAATAGAAACCGGTGTACAAAAAGCAGGGCGATCAGCGCGCCCAACAATGAGCCGTATATTACTTGGCCCGGGGTATGTCGCCGGAGTCGAACCCGGGCCCAGCCCACCAACGGCACCAGCAGCATTACCGGCCAGGCCGAAGAGCCGGCCACCATCACGGTAGTGGTAGCTGCTGCAGTAATGGCCGCTCCGTGAAAGCTGATTTTCCAAAAGAGCGTCACCAGACTTAACACCCCGATCAAGACCGTAATGGTCAGGACAATAAGCTCCACAATCACCGGGGCCTGCCAATACCGGATCAGGCCCAAGCAGATCATCAGCCATAGCATTAGCGCCGCCAGGGGCCGCAGCCGGGTTTCTCGCTTGGGCATATAAATATCTTCGATAGTGCCGTTATGAACCAACCAGAATAAATAAATCAGCGGGGGAACAACCATAAGCGGGATCAACAAGGTCAACCATAGCAAAATCGCCAGAGGCCGGTCTCCATAGCGAATGGCCATAGCCGAAGTAACTACAACCCCCACAATGTGGGGACTGACCAGATGTGAAATCCAGCGAGCAATTGCCTTGTCGTTGTTTTTGATGATCTGGATGCTATTTTTGAGTGAAGTAAATATCACCAGGCCGATTACTTTCACCGATAACCAATCGAAATAGCGATACCATCATTTTAGTCTAGTGGCACATGGTTATCAACTAGCCATAGGTACTTTTTGACCGATTGTGCGATGAATTCAGCAACTCGCTCGCTCTTTGAAGCTAGTTTTGGTTTTTTGGGAGAAGTTCTCCAAGAAACAGGTGGTTAGCGAAGATAGAAGCTCATGAGCTTCTATCTTCGCTACCTGAGCTTGGATACTTCCCATCTTCGAGAGGCACAGGGAGGCAGGGGGACACCCGGTATGGTATCCCCCCAAGCTATTCTAAGTCTGGGACAATCGCTGTGCAACCTGTTACCCGGCGACCTGTCTACTACCAGCCTCGCTCGGCAAGTAACTCCCCTTCCGGCAGGCTTCTGACGTTGATGCCTACCATCGGCTCGCCCAAATTCTTACTTATCTCGGCCAAAATCTTGGGGTTATTGTAGTGAGTCACGGCCTCCACGATGGCCTTGGCCCGCTTAGCCGGATTGCCACTCTTAAAGATACCGCTGCCTACAAAAACACCGTCTACCCCGAGCTGCATCATCATTGCCGCGTCGGCCGGGGTAGCCACCCCGCCGGCGGCGAAGTTGACCACCGGTAGCCGCCCCAACTCTTTGGTTTCCTTGACCAGCTCGTAGGGCGCGCCAATCTCTTTGGCAAAAGTCATCAACTCTTCGTCCGGCATGGTTTGCAGCCGCCGAATATCGCCCATCACCGCCCGGGCGTGGCGCACCGCTTCAACGACATCGCCGGTACCGGCTTCGCCCTTTGTGCGGATCATAGCCGCACCTTCACCGATGCGGCGCAAGGCTTCACCCAGATTGCGGCAACCGCACACAAACGGGATCTTGAACTCATGCTTGTTGATATGATGCGCTTCATCTGCGGGAGTCAGTACCTCACTCTCGTCGATGTAATCAACGCCGATGGCTTCCAAAATCTGGGCTTCCACAAAATGACCGATGCGGGCTTTGGCCATCACCGGGATAGAGACGGCCTGGATGATACCTTCGATCAGGTCGGGATCGCTCATGCGGGCCACGCCGCCATCAGCCCGAATGTCGGCCGGGACTCGCTCCAGGGCCATCACCGCGCATGCACCAGCCTCTTCGGCAATTTTGGCATGGTCTGGGGTAACCACGTCCATGATGACCCCACCTTTTAACATCTGGGCCAGGCCAGCTTTGACCCGCCAGGTCCCTTTTTCTTGACCGTTCTCACCATCGGTGAGATTTTTATTTCCGTTCTGTGTTGCCATTTTTTATTCTCCTTGATTAAAAGAACTTCAATCTCTCCTTTATGCTTCGACTTTCCCTTTAGCTATGGGGTGATCGGGATGAACCTCGAGGACTCTTTTGTAGATTGCCATTGCGTCGTCCTCTTTACCCTGCTGCTCTAGTGTGGCCGCCGCAACGCATGCCTCATCGGCCTTCATCGCTTCCGGGGTCATCTTGCCCCCCAACATATAACAGAACGCTTTGTAACCTACCTTGGGGCCATCCTTGACCACCAACTTGCGAATATCATCGATAGTTTGGGCCTGCTTTAGCAGCCCCTCCACTCGTTTCAATTCGCTGTACGAGGCCACCGGTGAATACGGTTTTCTGGACATAACGTTTTTTTACCTCCATATTCATTCGAATTTTGGTCTCAGTTGACCATGTTTTGACCAACGTGTTCGCAGTCTAATTTTGATTAATAACAGCTTTCAGTCGAGCATGTTACAATCCCTCTAATCAACTTTCGAAAGAGTCCACAGGTCACTGGTCAAGAATTGTTGAAAGTCGCTGATTTCTTCTCACAGACGTAAATCAGTCACCATTTCGGGGCGTGGATCAACATAGTAAACGCCATCCAAGCGATTGAGAGCCACGGTACAACCCAAGAAGTGATTGGTCTTGAAGGTGGAATTAATGCCAAAAATACTTTGGCCCCGGCGAGCTCGTTGCACATCGTGCAAAAAGATAGCAATGACCCGGATCTCTCGACCCAGAAATTGAGTCAAGAGATATTTGTCGAGGAATATCTTGTCGATTCTATCTTTGCTGGTGGTCTTGACGGAGCCAATAACCTCGGTTGGATGAATTAGTTCGGTTTCAGAGGTGACAAGTGCCTGGTTTTGAGAGAAAACCAGATCAAGGTCATATGACATTTTATACTCTGGATGTCCCGGTATCGGCACGATAACTGTGCGGGACTCGCACTCCAACCCCACTTCCTGAATGACAAGTCTAATAAGATTCTCAAAAAGTTGCCCCACTCGCTTTCGAGATTGGTTGGGATTATCAAATGAATCGCCGATGCTGCCTGCACTCTGTTGAATCGTGTAAATAGTTTTGTTGATTTCATTTGAGCCCAGATAGTCTTGGATGGTTTTTTGATCGACAATCGCTCCCTGATAGTTCTTGAGATCGGCCAGAAATGTGACAAATCTAGCAAAGGCAACTCGAAAATCATCACTCGATGCCAAGAACATATTAGAATTCAAGGGGCGCGTAATCTTATGACCGTACTCTTCACTACACTGATAGAATACATAATGGTGCTGGCTGGGTGAGACAATACGAGTTGGTTCTGTTTCTTCAATAAGAATTAGGTAGGAATCGGTTAGCGTAAAATAGTGTTCCAGTTCACCAAACGCAGTGGTGTCTCTAAGACTGGTCTGCAAATCTACCAGCGTGATGGTGGTCATCGGATGGATTGCCTCCGTCGGGCGTTTTCTAGATCGTATTCAATCCATTTTTCAATAGGCCAATTTTCCACCAACTCAATCCTATCTGCCGCCCATTGACAATACTCTGGCGAAAGATCGCAGCCCATCCATTTCCGTTTGAGTTGTTCTGCTACTACAGCCGTTGTCCCGGAACCCAAGAATGGGTCTATCACCAGATCGCCGGGATTAGAAGAGGCTAACACAAATTTTCTTAAGAGTTCTTCTGGTTTTTGCGTTGGATGTGGCGTCTTTTCGTGCATTCCGTTACAGGTTGTCGGAATTTCAATCACATCTTTCGGTTTTGCACCTCTAGGATGAGGTTGCCAAACCTGCTTCTTCCCCTTCCCATATTGGCTGGTCTCGGCTTGAGGATGCTCGGGATATTTTAGGGTATGCTTACCATAAGGAATTCGAATATCATCAACATTGGAAACGAATTCCTTGCTCTTTCTAAAATGGAGTATGCTTTCGTGGGACCGACCCCAATCCGAACCGAGGTTGGCCTTGTTCTTGTAATGCCAAACCAACCAGCGACACCCTCTAAATAAACGTGATCCAGGGAGTTTAATATCGGCCAAAATCTCAGAGAACCCACATATATATAATGTACCGCTTGGCTTTAGAACACGGGCAGATTGCTCAATCCATCTTAGTGACCACTCTACATAGGCTGTTTGAGACTCAAAAGTGTCCCATTCTGCTTTCTTAATATTATAGGGAGGGTCAGCAAATACCAGATCAACCGACTCATCATCCAGAGTACGGAGCCAAGCAATCGCATCCCCAGTCCATAATTCTCCGTTCGGGTGTTCATAGAACAGCACAGGTCTGTCTGGCTCAATTGTCTCCGGATCAACCTCCTGAAAATTCCCTCTCAGCATTGGTTGTCCAAAAAAAGTGGGTATTTTTTTGTTGCGGGTATATGTAGCTGACAGTTCTTTGATGCTAATCTGGTCGGATTGTTTTTTTTCATCTGTCATAAGAATTACTCTCTTTTGCGAGATGTAGGCTATGCTCCATCTTGAATGTACTTGAATCTGTATTTTAGCGACAGATCCGCTTTGGTCAACTCTTTACCCAGATAAGCCGCGTGGCTAAGTTCCGTAACCCAACCGTTGTCAATAATCATCCGATACAGCGTTCGAGCATCGTAGCCCTCGATGACTCGCAGCAGGGTATGGTCATAAGCATAATGCTCTACGTTAATGATGTTCCGCTCAACCACAGGCACGATTACAAAGTAACCGGCCCTGTCCAACGTGATATTAGCATCCGGCGCCTTAGCGATCAGCGCGCTTACTGTCGAACAAGAGACCGCGGCCGATGACTCATCACAACTACAGCAGCCGGATGCCTCAACCGGCCTTGCAGCCAATTCTTGGACGTAAGCCGTGACTTCTTCCAGACTCTCGCAGTTAATCAAATCGATGACCTCAACCTGTCGTCGAAAGGCCTGAATCTCGGCAGGTGACACATTGCGCAGCACCGGTCGCTTGCCTGGCGAACCGATCACCCGTCCGTGCGGATCAACCCCCTGCTCAGCCAGGGCCAACAACGTCCTGCCGGTCCGGTGGCCGGCCGGTTCCTTACCGGCCACGACCAGAAATCGAAGGGCCGGATTGGTGATCACGTTCTTGATGATTTTGTCGATGCCGATATTCTCAGTCTCTGTTTTACCCACGATTCCCAATCCAGCCGGTTTGCGCTTAGCCAGAGCCACAGTCAAATCAACGCTGGCCAACGTCGAGACCGCCACTGGCGCGGCCTCAGCCACTACAAAATATTCACCCACCACCGGCGGCCAACTGGCCGGTAGAACCTGAAAATCACAACTCAAAGCGGGCATCGTCTCCACCTGTGGAAAGGCTTCGTTCAGCGCATTTTGGGCCACGGCAGGATAGCAGTGTTCGCAGCCCAGGCAGGTAAATTTGATGGGTCGCAGTCGGGCCTGCCAACCGGCCACATTTTCCGTCAATTGCCCGGCTTCCACCGAGTCGATAGCGGGGAGCAACGCTGCTAACTGATCGAGCGTCTCTGCCATGCAGCCACATTGTTGGCACTTGGGCAGTTCAATCCCCGTCGTTAACTCGGTCTGGACGCTGGCTGTAGGGATTGTCAAAGCTAATTCTCACTTCCCAAAATGTTACGTAATTTTTCAATTGATAGATTGCCGCCGCTCAACACCAGCGCCACCTTCTTTCCGGCCAGTCGCTCTTTGAGTTGCAAGGCCGCGGCCAGCGAGATTGCACCCGCGCCTTCGGCCAGATTGTGAGTATGTTCCAACAAAAGCAGCACCGCTTGCCTGATGTCCTCATCATCTACCAGTACGAACTCATCCAGATAGCGGCGCATAATTCGTTGCGTATTGGCAAAGGGTACGCGCGTGGCCACACCCTCGGCAAAAGTATTCATCTCAGCAGTGACCAGTTGGCCGCGCTGCCAGCTTAACTGCATCGCCGGAGCCTGGGCTGACTGGGCCGCAATAACCTCGATCTTGGGATTGATAGTTTTGGCCACAATGCTCACTCCACACGCGCCGCTACCCGCTCCCACCGGCACGATGATGGTCTGGACCTCGGGTAAATCTTCAAGAATTTCCAGCGCATAGGTCCCCACCCCGTGGATCAGCAGTTCTTCGGTGGGGCCAACAAAACGGCCGTGCCGGGCTTCGGCCTGAGCCATGATCCACTCCCGAGCCGCGTCAAAGTCGGCGCCGTGAGTCACCACCTCCGCACCCAGCCCTCGCATCGCTACTACCTTGCCGGGATTGGCCCCCTCCGGCACGGCAATCATCGCTTTGAGGCCGTGTACCTGTGCTGCAAAGGCGATGCTCTGGCCGTGATTGCCGGTGGAGGCGGTAAATAGCCCGGCCCGACGCTCTTCCGGTGTTAGATGGGCGGCCAGATTCAACCCTCCCCGTACCTTGAATGCCCCCACCGGCTGGTGATTTTCGTGCTTGACCCACACCTGGGCCCCCACCAATCGGCTCAAACCACTGTAATAATGCAGCGGCGTAGGCTTTAAATAGCGGTAGACGTTGGGTCGAGCTGCCATAATGTCCGCTAACGACGGCATTGGGTAGTCTGTCATAAGATTTTGCCTCTCAAGGATTCGTTGACCCTCGCTCCCATAGCATCAAGCCCACTCCCGCAATCATCAGCATTCCTCCGGCAAATTGCCGGAACGTCACCAACGTTCCAAACAAAATCAAACCATAGATGGCCACAAAGAGCGGCTGGGTTGCCCGGATGATAACCCCTTTAGCCAGGTCAAGGTACAACAAGCCTCTATAGAACAACACGTAACTCAAAAAAGGTCCAAAAAAGGCCCCTCCGATAATCCACAGCCAGGCCGTCAAATCAGGCCAGGCCAGTTGTCCGGCCCCTAAACCAATGAGGCCCAGCAATACCGCCATAACAATTGTCCGGGCGGTCGACAGGATCAGGGGCGGCACAGTAATGACGTTCTTTTTGGCGACCAGCGTGCTAAGCGACAGGAAAAAATTTGAAACCAAAAGTAGCACCAGCATCAACCAAACCAGGCGTCCGGCTCGGAAGGTAATCAACCCTGTTCCCAGAACACTGATGGCGACCCCCAACCATTGGTAATAACGCATCCGCTCGCCTAATAGCACAGTGCCCAGCAGCACGCTGTAAACTGTCTCACTACGACTAAAAAAAGCCGCCAGCGTCGGGTCGCCCAAAGTTATGGCCACAAAAAACAGAAGATTATGGCTACCGTTCAGCCCTCCTAACCACAAAATAGGCCGGAGTGACGCCCACAGCCCGGTGGGCCAGGACGGTCCCTCTCGCAGCAGGTACAATCCGATGCCCCACAGCGAAGCTACGGCAAACCAGAGTGGAGCAAATGCCAGGGGCGATAATTCTCGCATGGCCTGCTTGCTGGCGATAAATGTCACCGAGATGCAAGCCGCTGAGGCCAACGCCAGCAGTGCGCCTTTCCATTGGGCTAATTGGACGACAGGAGAGGTTTGGGTCCGCCAAAAGCGTCCTAATATCCGCGACTCACCCCTCCTCAAATCTTACCGAACCACTCTGCTTCAAACTCCTTGGCAAACTCTTCCATAAAACAGTGGCGGGTCTCGGCCATTTGGCGGCCGGTATCGGTATTCATGGTATCTTTCAGCTTGAACAACTTTTCGTAGAGATGATTGTAGGTACTTTCGCCCAGATCACCATGCTGCCAGGGACCGGGTTTGACCTCTGGAATCCAAAGAGGCTGCCGATAGGACCCGCCAAAGGTGAACATCCGGGCCAGCCCCACTGCGCCGATGGCGTCCAGCCGGTCCGCATCCTGAAAACCTCGAATCTCTCGATTGAGATCGCCGCTAATTGCCGCCCGGGTACTGGCCCACTCGTATTCTTCATGGTACTCGATGCAGCGGATTACGGCCTCGATTTTACCGGCCGGAAACGACGGCAGCGTCGGCAGCAACTCCTGGGCCGTGGCCATGCCAATATTGACATGATCGCCTTCACCCTGCCGCTCTCGCTCGCGGCCAATGTCGTGCAGATAGGCCGTGGCCACCAAAATCTCCCGATCAAGTTCCTCTCTCTCGCCGATATGCAGGGCCAGCCGTTTGACCCGCAGGCAGTGATAAATATCGTGACCGGTACTGTCCCCAGCCACGAATTCGTATACGAATTCGGCCAGCGGTGGTTCCCACTCGCCCATCAAATTATCGATTTTTAGCAGGTTGTTGATGGTATACATAACCTATCCTTCTGCCACAGGTTTGGCTTTGATGATGTAAGGCCGGGCCTCGTAATCGGCCAGTAAAGGAATCGGCTGGCCGGCCAGTTCTCTCGCTGCACCCCGCAGCGTATCGTCGATAAACTGGACATGCTCGTTGCTCGCTTCTCCTCCAAGAACGGGGCGGATATCTGCGTCCAGATCTTCGCGCAAAATGCAGGGCGACAAACGCAGGTCAGGCGTGATGCGTACCCCACAACCCAGGTAACCTTCGGCACAAACCGCGGCCAGGTGGCACGACTGGCAAATTGGAGCGGTGCCTCGCCACTTGGGCTGTAGCAGGTTGGCTTCAATACCGCCACCCCCCCGCAATTTAAAGAGTATTCGGGTCCGCCACGAGGTACGATACCGTTTAACAATCACACGCTCAGTTTGCTTTTCCCACAGCGGCAAAAACTCCTGCCACGAGACCAGGTATTTGAGATAATATTTGTCGTGTTGAGGTTGCCATATCAGGTCAAACAGCCGGGCAGTCAGGTCCTCGGCCTGTATCCAGTCGATAATAGTCGGCAAATCACGGGTGTAATTTCGGAGCAGCACCCGGTTAATTTTGACCGGCAACAATCCCACATCCTTGGCTTCCTGCACCAGGGTCAAAGCATCGCCCAAACCATCCCGACCGGTCAACCGCCGGTAATTCTCCCGCTCAAAATGTTGAATACTGACCGTCAGCCGAGTCAGTCCGGCCTCTTTCAAGGCCTTTAGCCGACCGTTCATCCGCAACCCGTGGGTAGTAAAACTTATATCCTCGATGCCCATCTGTCGCAGAGAGGTTATCAACCCGAACAACCGCCCCCCCACCACTGGCTCCAGGCCGCCGATCTTGATGCGCCGAATGCCAAAATGTTTCAAAAAGAAGCGGGCTGTGTCCAGCAGCGGGTCAATCTGCGGTGTTTTTAGTCCATCCCGGGCAATGCCTTCGTTGTGGCACCACAACACCCCCTCCTCCGGGTATTGACACTGCTGCTCACAATGGGACGAGACGACCAGCCGCAGCGACTGCGGAAATGGCTCGTCGTTGTCGATCACCTTCACAGGCACATGCGCAAAGCGCTCCTGCAAAGCCGACAGGTTCAGCGGATGGAGCGAGTTGGTTGCACGCAACACCTCTGGATCAATATTATGATTTGAATTCATACTGTTGTCCCCCCAGTAGGTAAAATCCTATATACGGTTATAGGTTGAGCATATCCCTTCAGTTGAATTTGGTTTGGAGTGACAGACCCATGAAGGGATTCAACGTTCTGGCAGAAATCACCGGCAGCCAGGATTTGGCCCCAATCGGCCCGAGCCATCAGATGGACTGCCTCATTGACCGGCCGGCCAATAACCGTAAATTCCCGGCGCCAGTGGTTGCCGACCAGACACTCGCTAGCCTCCCCCACGCTGAGTCCGATCCGCTGCCGGAGTGGAAAGACCATTTCATTGACCCAGGCCTGCAATTCAAAAGCCGTTTCCAGCGCGGCCATATTGGGATCAGTACACGGCAACATAGATAATCCAAACAGCACCAGATATTTGTCACCCACCGAATAGGCGTTAACTTTATTGAGCAAACCGCCATACCGCTCGATAATGCGCCGCAACTCCCCCAAAAACTGGTTGAGATAGGTCACCGAGTTGATTCCCCGGGAAGAGATTAATTCTCCCAGACCGTCAATATTCACAAATAGCGCGGCGATGTGTCGCCGGTCAATCGAGATGTCGCCGGTCAAAATCTGACGCGTCAATGGTGCTGGAAAATGTGCCGCCAGGAAGCCTGCCAAATCCGAGGTTTGCGCTTCGGCCGGTTCAGATACCGACGGTATTGCTTCTAATTCGGCTCCTTCGCCAACAACGGCATAGAAACCGGGCTCAACCGGTAGGGTGTCCAAATTGATCGTCAGCTCTGAGCGGGTGGACTCGGCCAAAATAATCTGACCCTCAGTGGCCAATTTCTGCGCCTGGACGGCCTCGGTAACCGTCTGTCCCAAGACAGCGTAAACCAGCGCGTCCGGCGAACCAAAACTACCAGACAACAGTTGGCCGCTGCTCAGGCCAATGTTGGTCCGTAGTGACATTGGCCCGGCTGGTAACTCTATCTGAGTGTGGGCCAGAGCTTGTTGAATGACCTGGGCCGCCACGAGCGCAACATCGGGGTGGCGTGGGCCGGTGAACAAAATCGAAATAGCATCACCATCAAAGGTAAAAGGTGAACCACCACAGCAATCACTCTCGGCCAAAACTATTTCAAAATACTGGTTGACCAAAGTCTGGAGGGACCGGTCATCCTGCCCATTAGACTTAAATAACAACGTCGCCCTGGCCGAGAAGCCGGTCAGATCGGCCACCAGCACTGAACCTTTCAAGAATTGAGGCCCGTTACCGGCCCCTGCCCTTAACATATGCGGTGGAAAGTACGGCCTTAACTGAGCAACCTGTTGCTCCGGATTGGGCCGGTTTATTTGGTTAGCTGCGGTATCGAGCTGCAACACAAGCATTATTTCTAATGGTCAAATATGTTATTTGAGTCGCCTGGGGCAAGAAATTCTTCCCCTAATAGAACGTCACCTATGCTTCGTGGGCTTAATAACTTACCCGTATAAGGAGTGCAAAGTAAGCTTTGCGACTCCAAATTGAGTAAGTTATTTAATTCTCATTCCTATGTGAAAAGCTGGGATCGCAATCTAAACTGAAGGTTCTACGAGATCATTATTTTTAAAGGCTTTCATCGACCGGGTAAACCTGGACCCTGATGCGCTCATCAGACGGCTTTGGCCTAGATTCTAGCTAGACCCCGATTTCGAAAAACTATTGGTCTCGTAATGATTTCAGTTTAG
>Ga0210062_1000241_pt1 | contig 16689 bp, 14 predicted proteins | sample Muzzi_CordA_D2_FD_185528 | JGI IMG/M metagenome (GOLD analysis project Ga0210062, IMG submission 185528) | Wetland microbial communities from San Francisco Bay, California, USA, that impact long-term carbon sequestration - Muzzi_CordA_D2 (SPAdes) | ecosystem: Environmental > Aquatic > Marine >...
ACGTCTCTGAGGGATGTCGGCTCACCCGGCTTGTAAATCTTAAAGATGATACCGCGACGCTCGCCAAGAATGGGCGCATTGCCTTTGGATTGGACGGCATAAACGTGAGATTCGCCGCCCTCTGCGAGTCGGACTATGTCGACGTTCTGCGGGTTCAGGTTGCGATCGAGATCGAGCAGAACCTGAACTGGCCCTTCCGTATCAACCGATTGCGAAACCAGCGACAGCAATCGCAGCCAGAGACCGGCCGCGACGACGATGTTGCCCAACATCCAGCCGCCTGCCGCGCCCAATGTCCCAAATTTGACAGTGAGCGATGCGACAAGAATGACGGTCAGGAGGGCGCCGATTGTATTGACGATGAGAACGCTTCGCGGCTTCTCCATGCTCGTCAAGGCATACGAGGCGGGCATGCCCACGGCGGCCGCAAGAGTCGCGAATGCCAGGACAGCCGTCGTCGGGCCATGGCCCGCGTATTCGCTGCCCGGATATAGCAGCTGCAACACTTCTTCGCCGGCAACAAGGACAAGAATGCATAATGGTGCCATCACGGAGCCAAGCAGAAGTGAGTCTTGAATTGCTCTGCGCCGAAGTCCTGCTGCTCCCTGCTGCTTCCAGGCCAACACCAATTTTGGCAGCAGAAGATTGCCCAGTCCGTTGACCAGCGGATTGGTCACGGAGACGATTGTCATGCACGCCGCATACACGCCGGTGGCTGCCGAGCCTGCAATGGCAAGGGTGAGCCAGTAGGTCACGAAGCCTTGAACCTGGATCATGACTTGGGCGACGACGAGCCATTTTCCCAGATTCCAGCTTCTTCGTACGATCGCTCGCAATTGTTCGAAACGAAGGGCAAGTTCAGAGCGAATGCGATACAGAAAGACAATTACGGCAACGGTGCAGGCCAGACCAATGGCACCGAATGCGGTCACCGCCGACAGCATGCCTGCATAGCCCAGCCATATCAGCACCAGCAGTTGCAGGGCCGCGACATTGAGGTCGAGCTTGAGCACGTTGGTGATTTCGAGACGGGCATAGGCAAAGCGCCGAAAGAAATCGCGTGATACCGCAAAGGGCAAAATTGAAGCAAAAACAAGAACCGCAACAAGGATGTCGCGTTGCGCGCCTCCCAGAAAGAGTGCCAGATCCAGCAGAACCAGTGACAAGGCGGTCATGGTGGACAACATCCCGCAAAGCATCAACGTGCCGCCTGCGTCTTCAGCAGGCGAGCCCAACGGGCGGTGCCGATGAACCGCGTAAGGTTGCGCGAGAAGCGCGCCGTGCATCGTAAATACCGATGCGAAGACGGTCACGCCGATCGCATAGAACCCAAGCTGGCTTGCGCCGGCAAACCGTCCGACCAGCAAGGAGGTAAGGAAACTGGTGGCGCTGACGACTGTCTGATCGACAAGTGCCAGAAATCTTGTGTTGGAAGGATGGAAAACGGCGGCCCAGTTTGGCAGCCGATAATGGACCCTGTCCCTCCAGCCGAGCCGCAGCATAATCGACCGCGCGGGCGCGGCTGAATAACGGTCTAATTCCGGCAACGCCAAAGCAGTCTCCCGCCGCGGATCAGAAAGGGCCAGCCGAGATTAATCGGCATCAGCGAACCAAGGCTTTCGAAACGGGCATGTCGATGTCTTTTTCGGACTGGCGTTGCCAAATGATTAACGTAAAGAAATGAGCCAGGAGTGTTTGGCGGCGAGGATGACAAGGACCCGGTTGCGGAGCCCGGACGTGCAGGCGCAGTCCGGCGCTTGCCCGCGGATCCCCGGACCTATTGGCCGGGCGGGGCGGCAGAGTAACCATACACAATTGAGTGAGTCCTGATGCGGCTAATGCTTCATTTACGAACCGGTAATAAAAACGAATAGCCGATCATGTAAAAATACTTTCCAGGCTGACTCGGACCTGCAGAAGTTTTGAAAGAAACGGCATGAGAGGCGAGTCGGGAAAGCCGAAGGCATGCTGTTGCGATTAGACGAGGTAAGGGCTGCGCGCGACGCCGGGTCTGAATCCGGCCAGACGATTGCTGCGCCAAAGTCTGCAAGCTGTGATTTAACGATCTTTGAAGGTGCCGACGCAGTCGCGCAGGCCGAAACAGATTGGCGAAGTATTGCTGAAGGCGGTGGCGTGCCGACGCCATTCCAGTCATTCTCGCTCGCCTCTGCCGCTGCACGCGCTCATGTGCGGCATAATGAAGTTCCCCGCATCGTGGTTGTCCGGAGAGCGGGTCGTGCGACGGTCATCATTCCGACGGTGGTGACCTCGTTTTTCGGGCAGCGGATCGTGCGGTTTCTCGGCGATCCTCTGATCCAATATGGTGATGTTCTCGCAGGGCCAAATGCAACGTCGGAAGATTTTGCCGCCGCCTGGTCCGCGGCAGCGCATGCGCGGGTCGCCTGCCTCGGGCTTTTCAGGCGCGTTCGCGACGATGCCCATGCCGCCAAGTTCCTGACGGAAACCGCGAACGTAACTTCCGTTCAGGAATCGCCCCTGATTGACGTGAGGCAGCCGTCGCGATTGCCGGCGCGTGAGGCACGCGAACTGCGCCGGCTCCGCCGCCGGTTGGCGGAGCAGGGAACGCTGGATTTCCGCGTCGAACGCGGGCCGGAAGCGCGGGAACTGCTCATGCAGGCCTTGGACCTGAAGCGGGCCTGGATGAAAGCGCAAGGCCTTGCGAGCAAGGTCATCGGCAATTCCGATTGGGAGCGGGTATTGTGCCGCCTTTGTGAAGCCGGAAGCGAAGAAGGCGGACTGGCGGTAGCGGTTTTAACGGTTGGGGGACGCGTGGCTGCGTTCGAGGCGGCCTTTGTAGACCTCACCTGCTGGTATGCGTTTCTCGGCGCGTTCTCGCCGGAGTTTGCGCGCATGGGACCGGGACAGGTTCTTACCGCGGATTGTATTGCACATTGCCGCGACATCGGGCTGCCGATCTATGATCAATTGCCCCCTTCGCAGCCCTACAAACGAAGACAGGCTACCGGCGCAATCGCGGTGCGCGACTATGGGTTGAGGCTGACGCCCATGGGACGTCTTCCGCTCGTTGCGAACCGGATGATTCCTGACATCAAATCGCTCCTGGATGCCGTCCCTGTAGGTGTTCGTCGTCCCGTGTTGTCGCTATGCGGCGCGTTGTTCAGCCGAAAGTAGGCGGCTGACGCGAACACGTGCGCCGTGCATAAACGCCGCCCCGGCCCCATGTGCGCCACGAGGCGTTCCTGTCACTTGATCCGCAGACCATGCGGAGGGAGGGTGGTCGGGACGTCAATGCCGCCTGCACGAACGGGCGGTCTGGACGGTAAGGGTATCCCAGGCGATCATATCGTTCATGAAACAGCGGTTGTCGCCTGGCCTTCTGATCGCCTGGCGGAGCATAAACCCGAATATTTTATCGCGCGGCGGCTGGCGTCCAGGCGCCCGTTCCGGCCAGTGAACGATGCATGCGCGTGTAGTGGCAAGTTGCCGCCCATAAACCCCAAAGCATTCCAAGCAATAAAAAGAAATGCCGCCAGTGATCGGTATCAATAATAAATCCCTCGGCCACCGAGCCGGCGAAGGTCGCGAGCGTGGTAATGACGTAAGGCTGCCAGGGCGTCGCCACGAATGCGCTGCGGAACGCCACCCAGAAGGTGGACAGTATCAATACGATGTAGGCGATGCCGCCGATCCAGCCATAGACCAGAAAGCCCTGCAAATAAACGTTGTGTTGCTGGATGGTGTGAATGCTGGCGAAACCCAATGGGCCCATCCCGTTGGGATAATCCAGCAGCGCCGACAGCGCCAGGAGTTGCAGTCGGAAACGCCCGCCGTCGCCGACGTCGTATGACTGCAGCAGCTGCGCGCGTTGAAGGAACATGTCCCGGATTACCGGGATCGACAGAAGGATGACAATAAACGCCGCCAGCGCGGCGGCCGCGATGCCGGTCATCACCACGATGCGCAGCCGCGTGCTCGCCTGGCGCGCCGTCAGAAAGGAGAGGCCGACCATCAGCAGGCAGGACGCACCGAAATGCAACCAGGCGCCGCGCGAGAAAGCGAGCAGCAAGGCAACAGCGAAAATGGCCGCTATTCCAATGTCGGCGAACGTAATGCGGCGGACCAGCATGCGTTCCAGTACGACCAGAGCCGGCCAGATCAGGAACGGCGCGAACACATTGGGGTCTTTGAACATGCCGAGCGCGCGGTCTGCGGGCGCGAATAGCGCGTGGGCGCCCGGAAAGATGTTCAAATAGCCGGCAATACCGGCGAGGCCAGCCATCACTGCGGTGAGGAGATAGGCCGAACGCATGATGGACAGGCGCATCATGGTATTGTTGGCAAATAGACAAGCCCACAGTACTGCGGCGACCGCCAGATAGAGTGAAGTGGCGGCGAACTGAATTGTTTTTTCCTGACCAGGGACGTTCATCAGCGAGAGAATGCCGCCGACGTTCCATACCACCAGGAGCAGGACCATGATCGCAATCCTGCGGTCGAGACGCACGCCGGCGATCAGGCAGGTGAGGGCGAGTACGCCCATCAGGGCGTCATGCGGCGACGGCTCGATAAAGGCGACCGAGCTCGCCAGAACCGTGATGTAGATGACGAACAGCAGCAGGCGCTCGCGCAACGGCGCGGCTTGCGCCAGCGGGGGCGTCGCAAACGGCGCGGTGCCGAAGGGTGGCGCGGGCATGACCGCCGCGGAGGGGGCGGCCGGCCGGCGCGGAGCCGCCGCTCCCGGAATCGTCATGTCCCGGGCGGTGATCAATACGCGTTCTCGGTCTTGAGCAGTGCCAGCGGCGTGCGCGCCAGGATGTAAAGGTCAAGCAGCACCGACCAGTTTTCGATGTAGTTCAGATCGTGCTCGACGCGCTTTTGGATTTTCTCGTGGGTGTCGGTCTCGCCGCGCCAGCCATTGACTTGCGCCCAGCCGGTGATGCCGGGCTTGACCCGGTGGCGGGCAAAATAGCCGTCGACGGCGTCGTTGTAGAGGCGCGCCTCGGCCTTGGCGTTGACCGCGTGCGGGCGCGGGCCGACCAGCGACAGATTGCCCTTGACCACGACGTTGAACAGCTGCGGCAATTCATCGAGGCTGGCCTTGCGGATAATGCGGCCGACGCGGGTGACGCGCGGGTCATCCCTGGTGACCAGCTTGTTGGCGGCCGCATCCACGGCGTCGGCATACATCGAGCGGAACTTGTAGACCTCGATCAGGTCGTTGTTGAAGCCGTAACGCTTCTGCCTGAACAGCACCGGGCCGCGGCTGTCGAGCTTGATGGCGATGGCGATGAGAGCCATCACCGGCAAGGCGCAGAGCAGGATAAGGCCGCCGATGGTCTTATCGAACAGCCATTTCATCACCACGTCCCAATCGGCGATGGGCCGGTCGGCAACGTCGAGCATCGGTACCTTGCCGATGTAGGAATAGGAACGCGGGCGGAAATGCAGCTTGTTGGTGTGGGCGGCAAGGCGAATGTCGACCGGCAGCACCCACAGCTTCTTCAGCATCTGCAGAATGCGGCCTTCCGCCGAGATCGGCAGCGAGAAGATCACCAGATCGACGCGGGTACGGCGGCCGAACTCGACCAGGTCGTCGACCGTTCCGAGCTTGCGTTCGCCGGCGCATTCGGAACCGGCGCGGTCGTCGCCGCGGTCGTCGAACAAGCCGATGATTTTGACGCCGGTGTCCTTCTGCCGGTGCAGTTCCTCGATCACGTGAGCGCCCGGATCGCCGCCGCCCACGATTACCGTGCGGCGGGTAAGGCGGCCTTCGCGCGTCCAGTTGCGTACCATGTAGAACAAGATCTTGCGCGAGGTGATGAGCGTGGCCAGTCCCAGGACATAGAAGCTGCCGAGCCAGACGCGTGAAAACATCTCGCCGGCCTTGGCGAAGAAGGACGCGCCGATAACGAGGAGAAACACCAGCGACCAGGCCGAGGCGAGTCGCATGTATTGCTTTTCGTGGCCGCGGAAGGCCTGGACCTGGTAGATGTCGGCGATCTGGAAGGCCAGCATCGACAGCATTGCGATGACGAAGGTGGCGCCGAAGTAGCGCACGATCGGATTTTCGTTCGGCCACACATAGGTGGCATAGATCGCGAGACCGACGACCATGATCAGCGCGAATTCCGCCATGCGCACGGCGCCGGCCAGCACGATCGGCGAGATCGCCGGCGCTGCCGGCGTGGAGGCGACGGCGAGCGCTTGCGGCGACAATAACGGGGGGGTGGCCTGTTGTGGCGCGATCGGCGGCGCGTTGGCGACGCGGCCGAGCGCGTTCGCGTTGCTGCGCGCAGACGGGCGGGTGTCGGTATCACTCATCACAAACGCCACAAAACCGGCGTGCGGCGCGAGCGCCTGACCACCGCCGGATTTCTCCTATTGCCCGGAAATCTCTAGGGAAAAACTCTCAAAAAAGGCTTATCGGGATGCTGAAAGGCGGGTTAACGGCGCCGCCTAGTAGACCGGCGAGGGGCGATAGCTGGCCGGGTGAGGGGTGGCGTAGCCATAGGGTGCCGCCACGTACGGGCCGCCGGTGGCCTGCGGCGGCCGCTGGTATTGCATCACGTAAGAGTGTGGTCCGTAGCGCTGCTGCATGACCCGGCCGTCCGCCGCGCTGGCCTGCCGCTGCGGGGCGGCGGCCTGCGCACCGTAGGCCCGCTGATTCTGCGGCTGTCGCTGCGGATAGGCCGCTGCCGCATAATTATTCTGCGGATAGGGCGACGCCTGGGCATAGGCCGGTGGCGCATAGGTGGGAGCGCTTTGCTGCGAGGCGAAGGGCCCGTTGCCGGTGAACAAGCCGCGTTCCTGGATCTGCGCCGTCTGTGGCTGGCCGGTCGCAAGATAGTTTGCCTGCTGGCCAGCGCAGGCCGCTACCGCAAGCGCGAGAAGGATCGGAATGAGGAGACGTGCTCGCCGCATTGTTTGAAATCCGAGTCAGGGGCCCAAGCAAAGCGATTAGGCGGCGCGCATGGTTAACAGATTGTAAATACGGAAAGGCGCACACCGGAAATTAACGGGGTCGCAACCATAATCGTTTGTATTCATGGTGGTGTCATAGAGCTGTGCGCTTGGAGTAGCGATGTTCCGTAACAAGTCGACTAACCGTACCCCGCCAGCTCCGGCCATGGCGCCGTTCTCCGTCACCGGTGAGCCCGATATGCGCGGGCTCGGCCGCCTGTTGTGGCAGCGCAAGGGGCGCATTCTGGGCTTCACGGTGATCTGCGCCGCGGGGGCCTTCGTCGTCGTCAATGCCATCACGCCGCAATACCGTTCCGAGGCGCGCATTCTGCTGGAGGCGCGCGAAAACGTGTTCATGCGCGCGGAAGCCGACAAGGTGGCCGACCGCACCACGATCGATCAGCAAGCGGTGACCAGCCAGATCCAGATCGTGCTGTCGCGCGACCTGGCGCGCAAGGTGATCGCCAACGAAAAGCTCGCCGACAAGCCGGAATTCGATCCGGACGCCCAGAGGTCCCTGCGGCAGGCCTTGCTCGCCGCGGTCGGTCTCGGCCGCGACCGCAGCGCAATGTCGCGTGAAGAGCGCACGATGGAGGCCTACTACAGCCATCTCAGGGTGCAGGCGATCGAGAACTCGCGCGTGATTGCCGTCGACTTCAGCTCGGCCGATCCCGACCTTGCCGCGCGCGTGGCCAACGATGTCGCGCAGACCTATCTGCAAATGCAGCAGGTGGCCAAGCAGGACCAGACCCGCGCCGCCGGCAACTGGCTCGCCGGCGAAATCGAGAAGATGCGCAAGAAGGTGGCCGACGCCGAGGCCAAGGTGGAGGCCTATCGCAACAAGGCCAATCTCTTCGTCGGCTCGAACAACACGTCCTTGCCGAACCAGCAGCTCACCGAAATCAATTCGCAGATTTCCGCCGCCCGCGGCCGCAAGGCCGATCTGGAAGCGCGGGCGCGCCAGTTGCGTTCGCTGATCCGTTCCGGCAAGCCGATCGAATCTTCCGACATCGCCAATTCCGAATCGATGCGCCGGCTGATCGAGCAGCGTATCGCCTTGCGTTCGCAATTGGCCGAGCAATCGACCACGCTGGGTCCCAGGCATCCCCGCATCAAGGAATTGAACGCGCAGATCGCCGAAATCGACCGCCAGATCCGCAGCGACGGCGAGCGGCTGGCGCGCCAGCTCGACAACGACGCCACGGTCGCCGGCGATCGCTTGCAGACGCTGACCGACAGCCTCAATCAGGTGAAAAAGGTCGCGTCGCAGACCAACGAGCAGGACGTGACCCTGCGCGCCCTCGAGCGCGAGGCCAAGACCCAGCGCGATTTGCTCGAATCCTACCTGGTCAAGTACCGGGAAGCGGCCGCGCGCGACAGCATCAATGCCGCGCCGCCGGAGGCGCGCATTATTTCGAGCGCCAGCCCGTCGCCGAAGCCCGCCTATCCGAAGAAGATGCCGACCGTGCTGATCGCGGCATTCGCCGGTTTCGCGTTGTCGTCCGGTTTCGTCGTGACCGGCGCGCTGCTGGCGCCGGCGCCGTCATCCTATGGTTACAGCTATCCGTCCGCCGGCTACGCCGCGCCAGCCTTTGAGCCGGCGCCGGTCATGCCGATGATGCCGCGGGTGCAGTCACCGCCGCTGGCACCTCGCGCGATGGGGCATTACGCGGGTCATGGTGCGCCGCCGCCGATGCCGCAGCACATGCCGCCACCGATGTCGGCGCCACCGGCCGCCCCCATGGCGCCCATGGCGGTCAGCAGCATCGAGCAGATCGCCGCCGGCCTGCGCCAGTCCGGCGAGGCCGGGCGCCGCGTCACCGTTGTCGGCAGCATGCGCGATGTCGGCACCACCTATGCCGCCATCACGCTGGCCCGCACGCTGGCGGAGCAGGCCAATGTGGTGCTGGTCGATCTTGCCTTCGGCGCGCCCAACCTGTCGGTAATCTCGACCGAACCCGACGCACCCGGCGTGGCCGATCTGATCCGCGGCACCGCGTCGTTTGGCGACATCATCACCCGTGACCAGTATTCCAATGTGCATCTGGTGGCGACCGGCGAGGTCGGCAACGCCGGGCCGGCGCTGGCCGCTTCCCCGATGCTGCAAACGGTGATTGCGGCACTGACGCACAGCTACGATCACGTGGTGATCGACCTCGGCTCCGCCGCCGATATCGCGGTGGAATATTTTGTGCCGCTCGCCCAGCGCGCCGTGCTGGTCAGCGCCGATCCGGCCGATCAGCCGACACGCACCGCACGCGAGCGCATGATGATGGCAGGCTTTGCCGACATCGCCGTGCTGGCCGGCAGCCCGCAGGCCGCCGCCGCCTAAGGGCTTGAGCGTCAGGGCGGCGGCGACAGCCGCGCCTGCAACCGCCGCGCCCGCCGCACCAGCCACCACAGCGTCGGCTGCTCCTTGATGATGCGCTTGATCGCGGCGGCGCTGCGGCAGGTGACGGCCAGCAGCCGGCCGCCGCCGCCGAGCGGGATAAAGGTGTCGAACAACGGTTCGACATCGGGGCAGAACAGGTTCTTGTAGCGGGCCTCACCGACGCCAAGGTCGAAGCTCGCCAGCCCGCGCTCGCAGCACGCCTGCACCAGCCTGAGGATCATCTGTTGACCCGGACTTTCCACCGCGAAGCGGCCCTCGATGATCGAATTGAACATGGCGCAGAAGCGGGAGCCGCCGACGATGCCGCCCATGGTGGCGACGACGATGTTGTCGACGGAGAGGCCATAGACCTCGATCAGCGGTGCGCCGTCCGCCGCCGGTTGGGTGGCGGCCGCCTCGACGAAGCGGCGCACGGCGGGTCCGGCGAAGGCGTCGGGGACGCCCTGCGCGCGCATGCGCGCGCGCTTCTGCTTGAAGAAGACGTCGAGCAGGTGGCGAATTTCGCCCGGCTCGGTCGCCCGCACGAAGCGCACGGGGCCGAAGCTTTCGAGCGCGCGTGCCTTCTTGCGCATCTTCTTGCGCGCGGCGGCGTTGGTGCGGGCGCGCAGCAGGCCATCGAAGCTGGGCGCCAGCTCGCCGGAAAAGCCGAGATTGGCCGCGCGCTGGTGCGGCAACAGGGCGAACGGATTGGTGGTGCCGGCCCAGGTCAGGGGCTGCTGGCGCAGCATCAACAGGTCGGCGCGGTCTGCGACCCGAGGCAGAACCATTTTGAGGTCGTCAACCTGGATGGCGGCGGCGACGTCGCGCCGCCACAGCGCCATGTTGAAATTGGCGTGCTTGCCGCCGAGAAACTCGACGACCTGCAGTCCGCCACGGGACCTGCGCCCCAGCGGCCACAGAAACAGCGGCTCGCCGGCCGCGTTGAAGGCGGTCACAATAAACGGGGTCACGCCCTCGTCCGCCCCGATATTGAGCTGCCACAGCCGCAGGAAGTCGTAGCGCTGGTAGGGCGTGGCCAGCAGCGGGCCTGCCTCCAGCGCCCGCCAGGGCGCCTCGCAAGCCGCCATATCCTCGAAAACCGCAATCCGGGCGATGCGGGTGTCCGCGGTCGCCGGGATAAAACGGTCGGCCGGGCGCGGGCGCAGGGCGAGCACGTTCATGGGCGTGGTTCGGGCCTTGTTGACGCAGGCCGCAGGGTCGCAAAGATTTATCAATAAAGCGTTGGAATATTAGACATAGTTGGCGCGAGGTCAGGCGATTGGCGAAACTGAGGAAAACCATCATCCGCGGCGGTCTGGAGACGCTGTATTTCAGCGGGCTCTACCATTGCATGCGCCCGCTGGTGGGCGGGGTCGGCGCCATCCTGACCCTGCATCACGTGCGCCCGCCGCGGAACGAGGCGTTCCAGCCCAACCGGCTGCTCGAGGTCACGCCGCGGTTTTTCGAGGGGCTGCTGCGCCGGCTCAAGCGCAAGCGCATCGATGTGGTCTCGCTCGACGAAATGCATCGGCGCTTCATCGAGGGTGATTTCCGGCGCCGCTTCGTCTGCATCACCTTCGACGACGGCTACCGGGATCTCAAGCAGTGGGCCTATCCGCTGCTGAAGAAATACGAGCTGCCGTTTGCACTCTACATTCCGACCAGCTTTCCCGACCGGCTCGGCGAATTGTGGTGGGTCGCGCTCGAGGCGGTGATCGCGCAGAACAAGCGCGTCGGCATGCTGATCAACGGCGAGCAGCGTTTCTTCGAATGCGGCACGGTGCGGGAAAAGCGCGAGCTCTATGACGAGGTCTACCGCTATCTGCGCAGCATGAAGACCGAGGACGAACTGCGCGCCGTCGTGCGCGACCTGTGCGCGCGGCACTGCGTCGACTTGTCCGGCTTCTGTCGCGACCTGTGCATGAGCTGGGAGGAGATCGCCGAACTCGCCGCCGATCCGCTGATGACGGTCGGTGCCCACACCGTCAATCACAAGATGCTGATGAAGGTAGCGGATGACGCCGCCGTGCGCGCCGAGATGGAGATGGGCCGCGCGGTGCTGGAGGCGGCACTGGGCAAGCGGCCGGATCACTTGGCCTATCCGGTGGGTGATCCGACCTCGGCCGGGCCGCGCGAATTTCGCATCGCCTCCGAGCTCGGCTTCAGGACGGCGGTGACCACGCGGCCGGGGGTTCTGTTCCGCAAGCACCGCGATCACCTGACCGCGCTGCCGCGCATCTCGGTCAACGGCGAGTTCCAGCAGCAGCGCTATCTGAAGGTGCTGATGTCGGGCGCGGCGACTGCCATGTGGAACGGCTTCCGCCGGGTCAATGCGGCCTAGCGTCTGTCAGGCGCATTCGGCCCTGCCATCCATTTGACCAGCAGCATGGCCGGCAACACCCAGCCCAGCCCGGCCACCACGTAATAGATCGTCGCCATCAGGCCGTTGATGTCGGTGAGCACCGACTGGGCCAGCGCCATGGCAACGAGGCTCCACACCGTCACCAGCAGCAGCAGGCCGAAAGCGCCGATCAGTTTGCGGGTGCGGATGCTCATGGCAGGCCTGTCCGGATCATTTGCAGCAGAACGCGTCTGACTATATGGTCCGCGCCGTCTCCCGCAAGCAATCCGTCTTATGCCCGATCGGACGCCAGTTTCAGACCATCACGCGCGCGCAGTGCGGCGCTGGCTGCTGTGCGTGGCCGCCATGATCTTCCTCACCCTGTTCGTCGGTGGCGCCACCCGGCTCACCGAATCCGGCCTCTCGATCACCGAATGGAAGCCGGTCACCGGGGTCATGCCGCCGCTCTCGCAAGCCGGCTGGCAGGCCGAGTTCAAGCGCTACCAGGAAATCCCGCAATACCGCGAGCTTAACCGCGGCATGACGCTCGACCAGTTCAAGGTGATCTACTGGTGGGAATGGTCGCACCGGCTGCTGGCGCGCACGACCGGCGCGGTGTTTCTGCTGCCGTTCCTGTTTTTCCTTTGGCGCGGCTGGGTGCCGCCGCGCTTGCGGATGCGCCTGTGGACCATCTTCGGTGCCGGCGCCTTTCTCGGCGCGGTGGGCTGGTGGATGGTGGCCTCGGGCCTCGTCGGCCGGGTCAGCGTCTCGCAATACCGCCTGGCCTTTCACCTGACGCTGGCCAGCGCCATCTATGGCGCGGTGCTGTGGACCGCACAGCAGATGACGCCGCCGGTGATGAGCCCGGCGCCCGCGCGGCTGCGCATCGGCGCGCTCGTTGTCGCCATCACGCTGCTGATCCAGATCTATCTCGGCGCGCTGGTCGCCGGGCTCGATGCCGGCCTCGTCTTCAACACCTGGCCGCTGATCGACGGCGCGTTCCTTCCGGCCGCCGAGCATCTGTGGTTCTTCGATCCCGTCTGGCGGAATTTCTTCGAGAACACGCTGACCGTTCAGTTCGACCACCGGATGGTGGCCTACGCGATCTGGATCGCCGCCATGGTCCACGCCAACGACGCCTGGACCTTGCGGCGGGAGACCGGCGGCGCACTGATCCTCGCTGGCGGGATCACCTTGCAGGTTGCGCTCGGCATCGTGACGCTGCTGGAGCAGGCGCCGATCCCGCTGGCGCTGGCGCATCAGATCGCCGCCATCCTGGTTTTCACGATAGCCATCGTGCATGCCCAGCGGCTATGGCACCGCGCGGCGACGCCGGCGCCGACCCCGGTGGAGACATCGGCATGATCGACCTTTCCGTCGACGACGGCATCGCCGTCGTAACCATGCAGCACGGCAAGGCCAACGCGCTCGACATCGGATACTGCGAGGCTCTGGCGGTGCGCTTCGAGGCGCTGCGCTCGTCCGACGCCAGGGCGGTGGTGCTGACCGGGCAGGGCAAGATCTTCTCTGCCGGCGTCGACCTCAGGCGCCTGGCCGAGGGCGGCGGTGATTACGCGCGCGAATTCCTGCCGGCGCTGCACAAGCTCTACGAGACGGTGTTCTTCCATCCGCAGCCGGTGGTGGCGGCGATCAACGGCCACGCCATTGCCGGCGGCTGCGTGCTCGCCTGTTGTGCAGATCGCCGCGTCATGGCGCATGCGGCCGGCCGCATCGGGGTCACCGAACTGCTGGTGGGGGTGCCGTTTCCCGCGCTCGCCTTCGAGATCGTGCGCCATGCCGTGCCCTCGCGTTATCTCGCCGGGTTCACCTTGAGCGGCGCCACCTACGAGACCGACGCTGCGCTTGAGCGCGGCTGGGTCGACGAGGTGGCGGAGCCCGACGCGCTGCTGGCGGACGCCGTGGCGATCGCGCGCGAGCTGGCGCTGCTGTCGCCGCCGGCTTTCGCCCAGACCAAGCAGCAGTTGCGCCAGCCGGTGCGCGAGCGCCTGGCCGCATCCGGTCAGCCGACCGACAAGGCGGTCACCGAGATCTGGGCGGCGCCAGAGACGCTTGACCACATCCGCGCCTATGTCGAGCGGACACTGAAGAAAAATTGACCGCCGTGTGCGGTCACACCTGCGCCAGCGCCTGCTCCAGGTCGGCGATGATGTCTTCCTTGTCCTCCAGCCCGATCGACAGCCGCACCACGTCGGGACCGGCGCCGGCCTCGATCTTCTGCGCGTCGGACAATTGCCGGTGCGTGGTCGAGGCCGGATGGATGATCAGCGAGCGGGTGTCGCCGATATTGGCGAGGTGCGAGAACAGTTCGACATTGGAGACCAGCCTTACGCCGGCGTCGTAGCCACCCTTGAGCCCGAAGGTGAACACTGCGCCGGCGCCTTTGGGCGTGTATTTCTGCGCCAGCGCCTGGTATTTGTCGCCGGCCAGCCCGGGATAGCTCACCCAAACCACCTCGTCGTGCTTGGCCAGCCATTCGGCCACCGCTTGCGCGTTATCGGAATGGCGCTGCATGCGCAGCGGCAGCGTCTCGATGCCGGTGAGGATGAGGAAGGCGTTGAACGGCGACAGCGCCGGGCCGATGTCGCGCAGGCCGAGCACGCGGCAGGCGATGGCGAAGGCGAAATTGCCGAAGGTCTCATGCAGCACGATGCCGTGATATTCCGGGCGCGGCTCCGACAGCATCGGATAGCGGCCGCCGCGTGACCAGTTGAAGGTGCCGCCGTCAACGATCATGCCGCCGATCGAGTTGCCGTGGCCACCGAGGAATTTGGTGAGTGAGTGCACCACCACGTCGGCGCCGTAGTCGATCGGCTTGCAGAGATAGGGTGAGGCCAGTGTGTTGTCGACGATGAGCGGCACGCCGGCCTTGCGCGCGATGTTGGCGACCGCTTCTATGTCGGTGATGACCCCGCCAGGATTGGCGATCGACTCGATGAAGATTGCCTTGGTCTTGTCGTTGACGGCCTGTTCGAACGAGCCGATGTCGTCGGGATCGGCCCACTGTACGTTCCAGCCGAAATTCTTGAAGGCGTGGTTGAACTGGTTGATCGAGCCGCCATAGAGCTTGCGCGAGGCGACGAATTCCTCGCCCGGTCTCATCAACGTGTGCATGACAATGACTTGCGCGGCATGGCCGGAGGCGACCGCCAGCCCCGCGGTGCCGCCTTCCAGCGCGGCCACGCGTTCCTCCAGCACCGCGCAGGTCGGGTTGCCGATACGCGTATAGATATTGCCGAAGGTTTGCAGGCCGAACAGCGCGGCGGCATGGTCGACGTCGTCGAACACGTAGGATGTGGTCTGGTAGATCGGCGTCGCGCGCGCGCCAGTCGTGGGATCAGGCTTGGCGCCGGCGTGGATGGAGAGAGTGGAAAAGCCCGGAATGCGTTCGGCGTCGGCCATGGGTCCCCCAATGCGGAAGCGGAAAATGATGCGCGGCCATCCGGCCTTGACGTGAGGCGCGATTGAATGGCCGCCCGGGCGCGCCGTCAAGACGGCACGATGACGGGGTCAGTTGTTATCGCGCTTCTGCGAGGGAATTCTGCCTTGCAGCCCCATGCGCTGTACGCCCTGGCCCAGCGACTGCGCGCGGCGCGATGAGAGCGTACGCGAATTGACCCCCATCCAGGAGATTTCCGAGGAGAGCCGCCCGTATTCGATTTTAGGGCAGCGGTTCATCACCACCTTGAGGCCGGCGTCTTCCGCACGCTTGGCCGCTTCGTCGTTGCGCACGGTGAGCTGCATCCAGATCACCGGCGGCTTCGGATCGAGCGTGAGCGCCTCCTCGACGATCGGCAGCGCGTGCTGGGAGGCGCGGAAGATGTCGACCATGTCGACGGGCTCGGGAATGTCCGAAAGCCTGGCATAGACTTTCTGGCCGAGGATCTCCTTGCCGGCCTGGCCGGGATTGACCGGGATCATGTGGTAACCGCGCTCGAGCAGGTACTTGAAGGCGAAATAACTCGGCCGGTTGTCCTTCGGCGAGATGCCGACCATGGCGATGGTTTTGACCGTGTTGAGGATGCCGCGGATGTAGTTGTCGGGGTAGCTGTCGTGATTCATTGCGTTTGCCCGAGCAGCGCACGCAGCCGCGTGTTCTCGGCTTCGAGCGCGGCGATCTTGGCTTGCACGGTGGCGAAGGCCTGCTCCAGCTCGGCTTCGGTGAAGCGGGAGACGATGTGCGAGGAACAGTTCACGTCCCAGGCCTCGATGCTGAACAGGATGGCGCGTTCCGGTTTGGCCTTGTAGCCATGATCGAACAGCCGCTCGACGAGCGCGGCATCGTTCTCGACCACGCGGGCGCGGCCCCACAGCTTGATGCGCTGCTTGCGCGCCGGATCGAGCAGGAAAAGATAGGCGCGGTCGTTCTCCGACAGGTTGGCCAGCGTGATGTATTGCCGGTTGCCGCGGTAGTCGGCGAAACCCAACGTCTTCTCGTCGATGACCTTGATGAAGCCCTTCGGCCCGCCGCGGTGTTGTATGTAGGGCGCCCCGTCCGCGCTGGCGGTGGCAAGGAAAACGGTGTCCTGCTCGGCGATGAATTTTTCGAGCTCCGCCGTCACCGTGTCGGGGAAGCCTTCCGCCATGCGTCGCTCATAGGCCTTGCCCGAGCCGCGCTCGGCCTGCGCCCGTTGTACGGCCGGCGTGAAAACGCGGGATGAATTGCTCATGGCGCGGTCTCAGCGCCGTGGCGTAAAGGCCGCAAGCGGACCGATCGTGCCAATGCCGGTTGCCACGCACACTGCCGTGGTGACGGCGACATCGTCGGGGCAGGGCAGGCCGCATTGGGCCGCGCCGAGCGCGAGGAAGCCGGCGGCGACCATCACGCCCCAGGCCGTTCCCGCGGCGAGCATGCGCGTCATGGCGTTGCGGTCGAGACGACGGAGGATCGCGACCGCCATCAGCAGTCCTCCCATTTTGGTTCGCGCTTCTCGATGAAGGCGTTCAGGCCTTCTTCGGCGTCACGCGCCAACAGGTTTTCCACCATGACCTGCGACACATATCGGTAGGCTTCGGC
>Ga0210062_1000242_pt1 | contig 16687 bp, 18 predicted proteins | sample Muzzi_CordA_D2_FD_185528 | JGI IMG/M metagenome (GOLD analysis project Ga0210062, IMG submission 185528) | Wetland microbial communities from San Francisco Bay, California, USA, that impact long-term carbon sequestration - Muzzi_CordA_D2 (SPAdes) | ecosystem: Environmental > Aquatic > Marine >...
ATCTCGCTCCGAAGGGCAAATTCGGCTACCTTGTCGTTGAAGAAGGCTCCCTGCAATTCGTCTGGGAAGATGACGCGGATAATGTTCTGGATGCCGATCCGGAACATCCGATTGTCATTTTCCCGGAACGATATCACCATGTATCTATAACCGGAAAGGTGCAATTTCGTGTTGAGTTTTATGACGTCGGCGGTATTGATATTGGCGACAGATTAACAAAGCCGGGTGAACGGCCAGGGGAAGACTTTATTTCCTAAATTGAACGATTTAAAACAATGAAGAAATCAGAGTTGGAAAAAGCAGGGGAAGATCTGCTGGATTTTGTCGTGGACCGGGAAGATGTCAACTGGCTGATGGATCGGTTGCCGCAGGAAGCTGATATCAAGCGGGTCACAGTTGAATACGAGCTGCAGATACTGAAAATTATCGGGGTCGGATGGAGCCTGTCCTACTATCTGGGCAACAGCCCCCGGAAGACAGCCCTGTTAGAACTATACTGGAATTCGATTAATGAAATTTCCCAGGGCATCGCGACGACCACCGAGTATCTGATCGGTCAGAATATAGATTATTTTCAGATATTAAAAGACCGGCTGGAAAATTATGTTGCTGCCCTGGAGAAACATCCGGACGCAGCAGAACCGGCGCTAGTGATCGGACCGGAATTTGCCAGAATTTGCGGCAATGTGGATGATGTATTCACGTTTATGACTGGATCCAAGATGTTTATCTCAACAATCAACCGGGTTAAAGCATACCTTGATGCGATTAAGTTGAGATGATTTTTCAAATTTTGATTAAACCTTTTTCTAAAAGTTGCCAAAGTGGGCGCGATATCCTTGTATGTTATGTCCCTGATCATCCATCCCTAAAAATCAGGAGAACCGCGTATGAATGAAATTTCATCCAGACAATACAGTAAAGAAGAAGTCGATCGCATTATCCGGCGTGCCCTGAAACTGAAAAAGGAGGATTCAATTAATCATCAGGAATTGGTTGATACGGCAAGGGAATTCGGGATCGATCCGCAGACGCTATCGGCCGCAATTGAGGAGGACAAAGAAGTTTTCGAAAAAGAAAGAACTCGAAGAATACGGCTGCAGCGCCGCAAGGCCCGTTTTCACCGCCACCTTTGGAGCTATATAATCGTCATCGGCGCATTACTGTTGATTAATACAGTGACTGCAGGACCGTGGTGGTTTCAATGGCCCGCCCTCGGTTGGGGTATCGGATTGGCTTTCAATTTTAAGGCCGCTTACTTTCCGGTGCAAAAATATATGGCAAGCGAAAACAGTATTATCATACCGTAAAGTACTAGATTAGCTGTTTTGGAGCATAGCCGCCCGGCTAAATCTGATCTGCGGCCGATCGCAGCATCCTAAACCGTTATCTTGTGCTATTTTAATCGTATTATCCAGCATTCCAGCGGAAACATGCATCTTCGGCTCGGCAATTAAAATTTTTCCATTTGGTGCCAGGATCGATCGCAATTCTTGGAAAAAATAATTTTTATCACTTACCTCGTGGACCATCCAAAAAGCCAGAATAAAATCTACCGGCTCCCGTATTCCGATCGTGTCCGCTTCACAGCGATGGGGAATGATTCTATCCGCAACCCCCGACCGCCGGGCCCGCTTGAGCATGACATCCAGCATTTTTTGTTGCAGATCCACCGCAATGACCTTGCCCCTGGCACCGACCAACTTGGCCAGTCCAATTGAAAAGTAACCCATGCCGCAACCTACATCCATGGCCGTCATTCCCTCCATGATCCAGTCACCAAAGATTTTGTGAGGGTTATGAAATAGTTTGCGAACGGGGTTGTCAAAAGTATAAGCGATCCACCAGGTGCATACATGATGATGTCTGCAAGATACTTGGGTTTGAGACGTCATTGCCGGGGCCTCCCGTCTTAAATTGAAGAATGAAAATTGAAGATTGATCCGCCGGAGGCGGAGTGGAATACTACCATTTAAATTTTTACTCATCTGGAAACTATCTGAAAACTAAAAAGATGATAGATGATTCCGACAATGGATGCTTTTCTGAGATGTAAATATGTGTAACAGTTTGTAACAACTTGAGATCAGGTAATGGTAGGATATAGTTCAAGCAACCGATTCCCCAGCATTTCGGCCAGGCGTTTGAAAAGCAGGGCTTCATTTGCAGCGTTTTTTTGCAGCATTTCAAGAAAGCGATCCCGATCCAATTTGAGTAATTTAGCGGATTTTCTGCATTTTGCCGATGCTGAAAAAACATTGCGGCCGACCAGGCTCGACCAGCCGATGACTTCTCCCGGATTTCTTGCCATATATACCACCGGTCCGGTTTTGCCCAGACTTAGCTCCACGCGCCCTTTGACTAAAACGTAGAAATGATGGGCGGGATCTCCCGCGTTAAACAGGGTATCCCCTTCATTCAGGGATATTTTTTCTGAAATCTCCATGGCTTCCAGGGCAAATTCTTTGCCCATGCCCATGATAAAGTCACCCATTTTAATAACCATGGTGGCATCCCCTTTCTTGTGCTGGTTTAAAAATAGTGCCGAAACCAATTTTGTAAATTGCCTAGCGGGCATGACACTAGCTTCCGACCCTTTGTTTATGCAACCCCGGGGTTATTTTCGATAGGAGTCTGCCATCGATGAGAATCAGTCCCAGAAAAATACATCCCATCCCGGTGTATTCCCAAACATGTATCACTTCACCGAGCACCCCGACGCCTAAAAGAAGCGCGCTGATCGGTATCAGAAATGTGACCAGCAATACATTGGTTGCCCCGGCTGTCGCCAGAATTCGAAAATATAGCAGATAAGCCATGGCGGTGCTGATGACGGCAATGCCGATGATCGCTGCAACGGCGTCCATCGAAGGGTTTAATGTCGCAAACGGCGTTGTGAGGATAAACAGCGGCAACATCATGCTGCTGGAGCAGATCAGCATACCGGCGGAGGTGACTACGGGAGACCGGTCTTTAAAGCGCTTCCCGAATATACCGGCCAAACTGTAAGAAACAGCCGCCCCGAGAACTGCGATCTGGCCCAGGCCACGCCAGCTGAAGCCATCCTTTAGTTCCGGAGCCAGCATTATATACACTCCGAGAAATCCGGTTAAGACACCCGACATTTTGCGGATGGACAGATGCTCGTCGGATGTCAGCAAATGAGCCAGAATTACCGTGAATATAGGGGTGGTTGCATTCAATATAGAGGCGACTCCGCTGTCAATACGTGTTTGGCCCCAGACGATCAGACTGAACGGAATGGCATTGTTTAAAGCACCCATGACCAGATAGGCACACCAAGTTCTTAAATCCGCGGGCATTCGCTGACCACGAAGATAAACAACACCCAACAAAATAGCGGCTGCGATCGTAACCCGCAGAAAAACGACGGTAAAGGGTTGAAAACCGCGCAGGGCAATTTCTATAAAAAAGAAGGATCCGCCCCAAAAAATTGAAAGCAGTATGAGCATCCCCCATTCGTTTAATTTCATTGAACTCATTATAATCCTCTCGATGGTATATTGGAGGCTAATTCAAAAATTGGATTTTTGAGATAGCGTCTTTTAATGTTCCGGGAACTCTATAACAATAGAGGAGTATGAGTCCACCCGATTCTTGCGCTAATTAAATTTCGGGTAAAATGCGGCGGGCCGTCCAGTAATATTTGCCCCAGTAGTGGGCATCGATTTTGGAAACCGTAACACCTTTTTTTTTGGAGGCATGGACAAATTCGGATTGACTTAAAAAAATGCCGACATGTCGGGCATAGGTCGGGGGTTTAAAAAATACGAGGTCGCCGGGTTGAAGCTCTTTAAGTGTCACGGGTTTTCCCCACTTTACCTGCTCCATTGTCGTCCGCGGCAAATTGATATTGAAAACATCCCGATAGACTTCTTTCACAAATCCGGAGCAATCGATTCCCTTGCCGTCGTTTCCGCCCAATTTGTGGCGGGTTCCCTGCCATTGCTTATATTCATCGAGAATGCGCTTTTCTCTGTCGTCTGTATCGGCATACTTTCGGGCTTGCTGGGTGACATCGGAATCACTGGAGACCGGTATTTTTTTGGCGGTGCAAGATAATGTATTCAATATCATCGTCACGAAAATTAAAATGAGCAAAAATGGGAATGCCGGGCGGGGGGTTGCTATCAAAAAAGGTTTCATTAGCATATATTCAGATTCCTTTATCTCATCATCCTTTTTCTATGCTTCGGCCTGTTGATTATGCAACTTTAGGGAAAACTGCGCATTCACCCACAGCCAAAAAGCCAAAGACTGCGTCATAAGATGGAACCGGCAACCGCCTGGATTTCTCAGACCTGATTGTTGCTTTTAAGTTGTCCGGCATGCTAGAATTATCTTTGCATAATATAAATTAATAAAAAAATTAAATAGTTAAGAGATGGTTCTTGAAATTTTGTCATTTGGTGTTATAATATACCTACCGTTCGGTAGGATAGTGCTTGACAATAAGGGCACATTTATCTAAAAAGTGCGTTTCTTATAATTATGGGATTATCTATTTATGCAAAATACAGTCGAGATTAACACTCTGGAAGTCAATGCCCGGGAGCGTTTACTGCAAACCGCCACCGTACTTTTTGCTGAAAAAGGCTATGCCGGGGCTTCAGTCCGTGAAATCGTTGAAAAAGCCGGTGTCAGCAAACCGGTACTTTACTACTATTTCAAGAGCAAAGAGGGGCTGTTTTATGCCATTCTGAAATGGGCTACTGTTGTCCAACGGGAGATCCTGGATGAGATTTTTGAAGCCGGAGGCACTGTCCTGGAACGATTTATTTTTCTGTATCGCCGGGTATACGAGGGAATTCAAGAATACCAGAGCCTGTACATAATGATCCATGGGCTGATCTTCGGTCCCCCCCAGGGAGTTCCCGAATATGATTTCGCCAGCTACCAGCGTTGCATGTTGGAGGCGGTTAAGCGGCTTTATGCTGAAGGGGTAGTAGCCGGAGAGATCCGCAACGTCGATGCTGAAGATGTCGCTTTTCTGGTGCTCAGTCTGCTGGACTTCAGTTTAAACATGGATGTGGTTCTGCCCGAACTGGCGGACTCACAGCGACCGGAAAGATTGTTGCGGCTGGCGTTTGAAGGTCTTAACAAAGGGTAAAGGCAGAAAATGAAAACCTTAAATTTTTTTATACCAGTGGTTCTGGCATTTCTGATTGCAGCCTTGACGCTGACAGGTTGTAAAGACCAGGAAAGTATAGCCAATACCGAAGGCAGCTCCGGCGGACCGCCGGCAATTCCCGTTTCGGTGGTCGAAGTCAAACCGGTTGCTATGCGGGATGTCGTTTTTTTACCCGGTGAAACCGAAGCTTACGAGGATGTCAAGGTGGCGGCCAACACCAGCGGCCGGGTTGAATGGATCGGCCCGCATGAAGGCCAGGCGGTCAAAAAAGGAGACCTGCTGGCCAAGATAGAGGTCTCCGCCCTTAAAGCCTCCCTGGAACACGCCCGGGCGGCCTACAAACTGGCCAATGATTTATGCGAGAGACGCCGCCGGCTTTATGATAACAAAATTATTGCCAGAGAAGAGCTGGATCAAAGCGAGACCCAGCTTAAACTGGCGGCAGCCGACCTCGAGCAGGTCAAGGTCAGGTACAACCATGGTTTCCCGAAATCGCCCATTACGGGAGTCATCAATCATCTTTATGTGGATGTGGGGGAATATGCGGATTTGGGCAAGCCGATTGCGGACATCGTCAACATCGACCGAATCAAGATCAATGTCCAAGTGCCCGAGCTTGATGTTCGCTATGTCAATAAGGGACAAACGACCCCGATTAAAATTGATGCATTTGCGGACCGCACCCTGCTTGGGACTGTTGAATTTGTGGCGTTTAAAGCAGATTCCGCCACCAAAACCTTTCTGGTAAGATCGGTCATAGACAATTCCGATCATGATATTCGTCCGGGAATGATCGGCCGGGTGGCCTTTGTGCGCCGCAACATACCCGACGCGCTGGCAGCGCCTTTGTTTGCGATTGTCGACAAAGGCGGGGAACGGATTGTTTTCGTGGAAAAAGACGGTGTGGCCGAGTCACGGGTTATTTCCATCGGTGTGATTGAAGCAGACCAGGTGCAAATCACCAGCGGCCTGAATATCGGCGATCATTTGATTGTCAGGGGGCAGACTGAAGTCGAAGACGGCATGAAGGTGATTGCTAAATGATTCTTAATCAGGCTGCGCTTAAAAGACAGGTCACGGTGCTGGCCCTGCTGGTGATCATTGTGATTGCCGGTGTTTACTGTTACGCCACCTTACCCCGTGAGTCCTTTCCGGATATCACGATCCCGTATGTCTTTGTTACCACCAATTACGAAGGTGTCGCTCCTGAAGACTTGGAGGAGTTGATCACCATTCCCATCGAACGCAAGCTCAAAGGCATCGATAATGTCGAAGAGATCCGATCCACCTCGGCCGAGGGCGTGTCGACGGTTGCTATTAAGTTTTTGCCCAAGGTAGATCTTGATGATGCCGTGCAAAAAGTCCGGGATAAAGTGGATCAGGCCAAAAATGATTTGCCCACCGATCTGGCCGATGATCCGATCATTCAGGAAGTTAATTTTTCCGATATGCCGGTTATCCGGGTGGTCCTGTCGGGTCCCCTGAGTTTGCGCAGGCTGCAGAATCTGGCGGAAGATTTGCAGGATCAGATCGAGTCCATTACCGGGGTCCTGGAAGCCCGCATCACCGGTGGTTTGGAGCGCGAGATCCATGTCGAATTCGACATGGATCGGGTTGCGGCCTATAATGTTCCGTTTTCTAGTATCATCAGCTCCGTGACCCGGAGCAACGTGAATATGCCCGGCGGCAGCATGGATATCGGTGAAGCCAAATACCTGGTGCGGGTCCCCGAGGACTTCAAGCACCCGGCTGATATCTTTTCAATCGTAGCCTTTGTGCGGGACGGCAAACCGGTGTATTTGCGCGATGTGGCGTTTATCCGCGACGCATTTAAAGATCCGTTGACCCGCAGCCGGATCAATCAGGAAAAAAGTGTCACGATTGCCGTATCCAAGCGCAGCGGTGAAAACATCGTGCGGGTGACCGATGAAATCAAACGAATCGTGGCGCAAATGCAGCCCCAGCTGCCCCAAAGCCTGAAAATTGACCTGACGGCGGACATGTCAAGCGACGTGCGATTGATGGTGGCCGATCTGGAAAACAATATTATTTCGGGCCTGATTCTGGTGTTGTTGGTCATTTTCGCTTTCATTGGGGGTCAGTCGGCCATATTTGTGGCCCTGGCCATTCCATACTCCATGTTTATCACATTTATCCTGTTGACCGGTTTTGATGTGACATTGAATATGGTGGTGCTTTTCTCGTTGATTCTGGCCCTGGGCATGCTGGTGGACAACGGCATTGTGATCGTGGAAAATATCTACCGGCACATGCAGCAGGGTAAAACGCGCCAGGAAGCCGCCCGGATCGGTGCCGATCAGGTGGCCTGGCCCGTAATCACCTCCACCCTGACGACCCTGGGCGCTTTTTCTCCGATGATGTTCTGGCCGGGCATCATGGGTGAGTTCATGGGTTATCTGCCGATGACGCTGATCATGGCCTTGAGCGCTTCCCTGTTTGTGGCGCTGGTGATTAATCCGGTTCTTTCCGCGCGTTATCAGAAAATCAAGACAGCCAGTCCGGACAAAAAAAAGAATCCTAAAGAACCCCTGATTATGCGGGTTTACCTTTTTATATTAAAATGGTGCCTGGGCCGCCGATGGGTTGTCATACTGTCTTCTTGCGTGATGCTCGTTGCGTCCATCACGGCCTTCAACCTGTTCGGTAAAGGTACTGAATTTTTTCCGCAAACCGAACCCAAACGCGCTTATGTCAACATCAAAGCGCCGGAAGGCACCAACCTGGATACCTCCGATAAGCTGGTGGCCCAGGCCGAAAAAATCGTATCCGAATACAAAGACATCCGTTACGTGATTTCCAATATCGGCGCCATGGGCGGCGATCCCTTTTCCCAGGGCGGCACCGGCACCCACATCAGCCGGGTGGTGCTGGACTTTAAAGACTTCCACGACCGCTTGCGCCCGTCTTCAGAAATCGTCAATGAAATACGCCGCAAAACTCAGGCCGCTATCAAAGGGGCCGAAGTCCAGGTCGAAAAAGAAGAAGAAGGTCCGCCCACCGGCAAGCCCATCAGTATTGAAATTACCGGCGAAGACATCCTCAAACTGGGAGAGCTGGCCGGCAGAGTGCGCAAGGAAATCCGGGATATTCCCGGACTGGTGGATTTAAAGGACAATTTTGTTAAAGGCAAGCCTGAAATCCAGGTCCGGGTTGATAAAGAAAAGGCCGCCCTTATGGGGCTGGATACCTTTACCATTGCCTATACCGTCAAAGCCGCCATCAACGGGGTCAAGGCCGGCGTTTACCGTGAGGGCAAAGATGAATACGATATTATTGCCCGCCTGCCGGACCGCGATCGCCATTCGATTGAAAGCCTCAAGCGCATTACGGTTTCCGGGCCCCAGGGAGAGCCCATCCCGCTGACCTCGCTGGCTGAAATCGAGTTGGGCAGCGGCATCGGCGCCATCATGCGCCTGGATCAAAAACGGGTGGTTACCATTACCGGGGATGTCTCCGGCCGCCTGGCCAACGACATCATTAAAGAAATCGATACCCGGCTGCAGCAAAATATAAAATGGCCCCGCGGCTATGACTACCGCTTCAGCGGCGAGCAGGAAGAACAAGCCAAGGCCCAGGCTTTTTTGAGCAAGGCCTTTTTTGCCGCCATTGCCATCATTTTGCTGATTCTGATGACCCAGTTTAATTCCTTTGTCACGCCCTTAATCATTATCACCTCGGTGGTCCTCTCACTGGTGGGAGTCTTTATCGGACTTCTAGTCACCGGAACCGCCTTTGGCATCATCATGACCGGCATCGGTGTCATCAGCCTGGCCGGGGTGGTGGTCAACAACGCCATTGTTCTGATTGACTACTACAATCAGTTATTGGACAGAGGATTTAATTCCTTCGACGCGTTGATGCGTGCCGGATCGGTCCGCTTTCGCCCGGTGATGCTGACCGCCATTACCACCATCTTGGGGCTGTTGCCCATGGCCACCGGAATCAGCTTCGATTTTCGCAAGATGGCGCTGGATATTGGCGGCGAGTCTTCCCAGTGGTGGGGCCCCATGGCCGTGGCCGTAATCTTCGGACTGGGGTTTGCCACACTGCTCACCCTGATCGTCGTGCCGGTTCTCTGTTCCCTGGTCGACAGCGTGAAGACCCGTAAAAGCAAGAAACGGGCTTTAAAAGAAGCGTAGATGGAAGATTGCCTGATATTATTGAATCATTAGGGCTCAGAATAATTTTTTGCGCTTATCCGGAAAGTCCAAGTTACCATAGAGTAAACTGTGGGAGCGGCTTGCAGCCGCGAAATTAAATGATCGCGGCTGCAAGCCGCTCCCACTGCCCATACAACTTGCTCCTTCCAGACAACCGGATAATTTATTTTTGAAATTTGACTGCCCGGTGAAATGAATCGCATATTTCAACGGAGTTTATCTGTGTGCCTATTTGATTTGGAGGTTACTAAAATGGAAGTTAAAGAAGCTATCGCCAGCCGCCTCAGTATACGCAGATATGCTGAATCATCGATCCCTTCTGAAGACATGGAAACTATTTTCGAGGCGTTGCAACTAGCGCCTTCGGCCAACAACGGGCAGAACTGGGAGTTTGTCTTTGTCGGCGATGCGGAGATTAAGCGCCGCCTTGTCGGCGCATGCTCCAATCAGAGTTTTGTAGGGAACTGCACCTATTTCATTGCCGGTGTCGCTGATCCCAAACAAAAATGGCACATGGTGGACATTACCATCGCGCTAACCAATTTTACGCTGCAGGCTGCCGATTTGGGCTATGGAACGTGCTGGATAGGCGCTTTTGACGAAAATAGGGTTAAAGAAATATTGGAGGTACCGGCTGAAAAGAAGGTTGTGATCTGCATGACCTTCGGCACACCTGAGGGGAGGCACGTTCCCAAAGGACGGAAGCCTTTCGAAAAGTTTATATTCCTGGATCATTACGGCAGCCGCTGGCATCAGAGTCGATAATGCGTCGACGCTTAATCCAATTATTCGGCACCACCGGAGCCATTGCCTCGCCTTTTACCTTTAGCCTTTTGCCTCCCAATGCTGACCAGCATTGAGTATTCCTTGACTTTTCAGGAGGTTCTGTTACAGTCGACTTTATCTGAACATATACATTAAGCATTCGTCCTTTAACCCTTAAATAAGGATGGAGAATGAATAAGCGCAATTAGAGACCCCATATCTGAATTTGATAGTGGGTTTTTCTATTTTGGGCTAATTTTCAGTTTGCAGAAGTCAAAAGCTCAGGAAAGATAAAATTGGGTAATTTTTGTATCAGTCCTGTATAAGGAATAAGGCAATGAGAAATGTCATTCGTCAATCTGTCGTATTACCGGCTTCCGCCGAAAAACTATTTGAAATGTACCTTAGTCCCTCGATACACAAAGCATTCACCGGTGCACCCGTCGAAATCGGAGACAAAAAAGGTTCTGAATTCAAAGCTTTTGATGGGGCTTTGACGGGGACGATCCTTGAGGTGATAAAGCCGCGGCTGATTATCAAATCCTGGCGCTCAGTTAATTTTATGGCCGAAGACCCGGACTCAACCCTGATTTTGCTCTTCACTTCGGAGGGAGATGAGGGGCGGATTGACTTAGTTCACCTTGATGTGCCCGACCAAGACTACGACGGTGTAGACCAAGGTTGGGAAAAATACTACTGGACGCCCTGGCGCAAATATTTGGCTGGCATGTAGTGGTGGATTTTTTTGTAGCGTGCGATGCCTTGGATAACAACCTTGCAGTTGATGATGTGTATAGAACCAGAGAGAAACTGGAACAAATTGCTGGGGGGACGCCAAAGAGACGCGTCCCTCAGCTTAGCGATAGCGTGCCGCTATCATTGTCACGGGGAAGTTCCCTGTTGTCGATCAACGGTGTGGCGGCATCCTCAGCCGTGATTGCAATATATCGGGAGGATAATCATGAATCAAAGTATTAATCGTCAAGTCAGGCTGAAGTCCAGACCGACAGGCATTCCGCAAGCTGAAGACTTCGAGATTGTCGACACGCCCGTGCCGGTTTTGGGCGAAAACGAGGTGTTGGTGCGCAATATTTACCTGTCGGTGGAGCCGGCGATGCGCGGTTGGGTCAGCGACGTCGCCAACTATTCCGAGCCGGTACCGCTCGGTGCGGTGATGCGGGCGTTCGCGGTCGGTCGAGTGGAAGCATCCCGCCATTCGGATTTCAGACCGGGCGAGTTTGTCAGCGGCATGTTCGGCTGGCAGGACTATGCGGCAGTCGAGGCCAATGTGATCCAACGCAAGATCACCGCAACCGACCTGCCTATCTCGACGTCGCTCGGCGTCCTTGGTTTGAACGGGCTCACCGCCTATTTCGGGCTGCAGAAGATCGGTCAGCCCAAAACAGGTGAAACAGTGGTGGTTTCGACTGCCGCCGGTGCGGTGGGGTCGTGTGTCGGCCAAATTGCCAAAATAAAAGGTTGCCGCACGGTCGGAATCACGGGCGGGCCTGAGAAGGCGCGAATATGCCGCGATGAGTTTCGCTACGACGCGGCCATAGACTACAAAGCGGATAACTTTGACTCGGCGCTGGCCGCAGCCTGTCCGGATGGTGTCGATGTTTATTACGACAACACAGCCGGCACGATCAGCGACAAAGTACTGAAACACCTAAACGTGGGTGCTCGAGTTGTGATTTGTGGCACTGCGTCGATCGCAAACTGGGAGCCGATTCCCGAGGGTCCGAGGGTTGAGCGCCATCTCCTGGTAAAACGAGCTCGCATGCAAGGATTACTTATTTTTGATTATGCCGAGCATTTTGCTGAAGCCTTGCAGGAACTCACCCAATGGGTACGGCAAGGCCTGATCCGTTACCGTGAAGACATTCTTGAAGGTATCGAGCAGGCTCCCGGCTCTATAGCCGGCCTCTACCGTGGCGAAAATTTGGGCAAACGCCTAATCCGAATTGCACCGCAGGATTAACGAATTTTTCCACTCTCCAGCGAGACTGTGCCAAATAGATAGGAGGATATATGCGAGCGCACTTTTTTCAGCATGTTCCATTCGAAGGTCTTGGCAGCATCGGGTCCTGGCTGAGAGCAGCAGGGTGCGAAGTTACGAAGACACGGTTTTTTGAATCAGCGGCGTTGCCGGATATTAACGAAATAGATCTGCTCATTGTAATGGGCGGCCCCATGAGCGTTAATGATGAGAATGCTTTTTCCTGGCTAGTTCCGGAGAAACGGTTCATTCACGACTTCATCAAAAAAGAAAAGCCGGTCCTGGGTATCTGCCTGGGCGCACAACTTGTTGCCAGTGCTATGGGAGCTGTCGTTTATCGAAACACCGTCAAAGAGATCGGGTGGTTTCCCATCCAGGGGGTTTCAACGATTGGCAATTCAAATTTCGGTTTTCCGCCATCCGTGGAAGTGTTTCATTGGCATGGTGAAACTTTCGACCTGCCAGCGGGAGCCACCCTGCTTGCGAGAAGCGAGGGCTGTGAAAACCAGGCGTTTCAACTCGGCAGATCGGTCATCTGCTTGCAGTTCCACCTTGAAACCACGCCGGAATCAATCCAAGAAATCGTCTCCAATTGTCGTGATGAATTAGTCCCCTCGCAATTTGTACAAACGGCGGAAGAGATTTTATCTGCCAAGTCCGAGAAATTTGAATCAATAAATCTGATTATGAGTGATGTCCTTTCTTATCTGCAACAAAGCAATGGCTGACAAATGCGTTAACGCGGACTGTAATGGGAGAACAAAGTGTCGGAGAGAAGGATTGAGACCACAACCTCCAGGACGGCTGAGTGGACCTGTGTCTCCCGGGCTGCCTCGTCACTTGAGTCCGACAGCTGCTATCGGAGTGATGATCGTATTGCATTGCAGCTGGTTCCAACCTTTCTGAGAGTTCTGCTGCACATCCCTCTGATCAGAAGATTCTGCTGCCAGGTCATTGCCCCGAAGGGAATCTACGAGTACACGATCGCGCGCACGAAATACATCGATGGGATTTTCAAGGAGGTTTTAGCCAAGGACTTTGATCAGATACTGATCTTTGGTGCCGGGTTTGATACCCGGGCGCTGCGCTTCCAGGCAGAGACAGGGGATACCAAAATATTCGAGTTGGATGTGCCCATCACTCAGAGATCCAAGCTTGACCAGTATACGAAGCGAGGGCTGCGCATACCGGCCAACGTAAAATTTATCTCAATCGATTTTGACAGGGAATCGCTTTCCGAAAAACTTGAGGAAGCGGGATTTGTTAGCGGCCAAAGAAGTCTGTTTGTATTGGAGGGGTTGGTGATGTATTTGCAGGCTGAATCGGTTGATGAGACGTTCAAGGTTATCGAGAGATTTGCAGCAGAAGGCAGCGAGGTCGTCTTTGACTACGTTCGGGGCCCGGTTCTGCGGCAAGAAGGGATGTATTACGGGGAAAGAGAGATTTTCAAATCTGTGGCGAAAGCAGGGGAGCGCTGGAATTTCGCGATCGAGGATGAAGAGCTGGAGCAATTTCTGAAAAGTTATAGTTTGATCGTAAATGATCGTAAGTGTGGCCGGGACCTGGAGCAGCTATATTTCACAAATGCATCCGGGGATATCATAGGTCGGGTTAACGCTACCCACTGCCTTGTCAGAGCAACGAAGCCGGCAAGTCTCCCTGCGGAGAGTTCCGTCTAAAAATTGATTGGTTTTAATGGAGTTGGTGTATTTTACGCAATTCATTGAAGCGCTATCCAGCACATTAATAAATGTGTAATTTTATAATATCAATAGGTTAAAAGAGATCGTTTGAGTCTTAGACACCAAAAGTGGTATACTTTTCATTTGGTTTTATTCCCTTTTTTGACCGTCAATTATTAGTTAGGTTTTCGGAATGAGTCAGATGACGGAAGTTCTTTACTCTGATAGCTTGATTTGTATAACAAAGGATTCGGTACGTTTTAAAAACTACTATTTCCCCTTCGGATCCAAGAGCATTAAAATTTCCCAGATTGATCGCGTCGAAATTTTAATACCGACAATTTTAAGCGGTAAATGGAGGATTCATGGCTCTGGGGACTTTCGTACCTGGTTTCCACGCGACCTAAAAAGATCAAGGCGCGATCTAATATTCATAATATATCTTCATGATAAATGGTGGCGTATTGGCTTTACAGCAGAAGATTCAGGTGCTGTTATCGAAATTTTCAAAGACAAGAACATTCCCATAAAAGATAAAACTCCTAACGAAGGTTTGGAGTCAGATGAGTAGCGCGATGCGGTTTAGATAAGCCGATTATTATTGGTATTTCTGTATCAGTCTGAATATCGTTTCTTTCCAATCGGCGCTGCTCAAGCTTGGCGTTATAAATCACAATAAGGAAGAATCATGAAGCCAAGAATCAGCATGATTACTTTGGGTGTGAGCGATCTGGAATCATCCATCAAATTTTACCAGGAAGGCCTGGGCTTTCCGAGAATGAAGTCGCCACCTGAAGTCGCTTTTTTCACCCTTGATGGCAGTTGGTTAGGTTTATACAGTCGCAAGTCCCTCGCCGAAGATGCGACCGTTTCGCCAGAGGGAAGTGGTTTTGCCGGATTCACGCTTTCTCATAACGTGGAATCTGAAGCCAAAGTCAATCAAACCATTGAACAAGCCGTCTCAGCAGGTGCAACACTTGTTAAACCGCCGCAAAAGGTATTTTGGGGAGGATACTCCGGCTACTTTAAAGATCCGGATGGCTACCTATGGGAGGTTGCTTACAATCCCCACTTTTGGGTTGGCCCCGGAGACAAAATTGCGTAACCAGCGCGATTGAGCTGACCCGTCTTCGCAAGGCTTCGCCGGGGCACGGCAGGAAAAACCGGGCGTTTTGCGTATAGTTTTCAGGTCTTTAATATATATTGGCCTGCAGCTCATCCCGAGACGGTTGAGTCGACAAGACATGCGGAAATGTATGAGTGAGCGAGTCTGGTACTGGAATGTTACCGAACAGGAGCGACACGCTGCCTATCCATGCGATCGGTATCTCGCGGAACCGCATCGGGGTATGCTTCGTGCTGTGCGGGTGGACGCTCGAGCTGAGGTAGTATTTCGGTGGCTTTGCCAGTTGAAGGTTGCACCCTACAGCTACGACTGGATCGACAATTGGGGGCGTCGAAGTCCCCGCAGGCTTACACCAGGCGTGGAGCAGCTGGCGATTGGCCAATCATTTCTCATCGGTAAGATTGTGGAGTTTGAAGAAAATCGCCAGATTACGAGTGTAATCCGGCGAGAATTCATGCCTGTATTTGGTCATTTGGCAATCACCTATTCGGTGCGTTCTACCGAACCTGAGTCATGTCGCATCGTGGTGAAGCTGGCTGCCGGCGCTTCAAACTGGTGGCAGCGTGCACGCAGAGCCGCGTTGGCCTGGGGTGATCTGATCATGATGCGAAAGCAGTTGCTCACACTCAAGGCGCTTGCAGAGGATGGCAGTTTTACGTTAAGGTAGTGCAAGATTGACATGCGAAAACAAAAATGACAGAAGAGCAGTATCCATACAATCTTCCCCCTTGGAGAAGACAATTTAGTTTGCTTTCACCAAATGGTGAACAAAACGCGACAATTCATGAAGCCTGGGAACTTTCCATGTCCGGTCCAACTTATGGAAAACTGTTCGTGGGAAAAGATTTTCGAATCGAAAACTGTAGTCCCACTTTTACTTGGTCAACGGATTCAAGATACCTTGCAGTCCCTCAATGGTGTGGGTTCTGGAGACGTCGAGAACGATTACTTGTACTGGATGTGCTAGAAAATAAGATTTACGAATCTCGGACGAAATACATTCTTGTAATTTTTGATGGATTTGAAAATGGAAAGTTTTTAATAACAGAATCTCCTCTTCGAAAAGAAAAAAAGCTGAAGATTTCATTAGATGAAATAAAACAAACATATACCGTGAAAACAAACTTGTTACAAGGTTCGGAAAGTATACATCCGAAAGATTATGAGCGATGTTAAAGGCACACCGGCGAGCCATGCTCGAATTGACCTAAAACTTGGACCGCAGCGTAAAAAAATCATATTGACAATAATGCCCGCTTTGGTTATCTGGATGGTTATTCTTGTTGATTAATTGGCTTATCAATATGTTGGGCTGCAGCTGAAGCCGGTACGCAATTCACCACTGTCTATTTATCCGCGCTTAAACAGCAATGTCCTTTCTTATCCCTTTATCTTTCTATTTCGAAACCAACTCACGGGACAGCCGGGTACCTGCAGACTCAGTGCAAATACGATAAAATCGAGGAGGCAATGTGATGGCGGAGATGACGCGTCGGGGAAGGATTATGGCTGCCACCCGCAAGGAGCAGGCGGATAAGTTGCCGTTCTTTCACTATTGGCGGCACAGCCAGATCGGTTGGGCTGAAAGGCAGTGTCGCAATCGGGGAATGGGCATGAACTGGGTGAGGCCGCCTTTCACTGTTAAGCTCCACGGCGTCGAAATCCAGGAAACCCAGGCCACCATAGCGGGTGAGGTGATAATCCGCCGCACGTATTCCACACCGGTAGGCCGGGTTTATGAAGATGAAAAACGGGAGCCGGGGGTGGGGCAGTGGCATGCCA
>Ga0210062_1000246_pt1 | contig 16615 bp, 16 predicted proteins | sample Muzzi_CordA_D2_FD_185528 | JGI IMG/M metagenome (GOLD analysis project Ga0210062, IMG submission 185528) | Wetland microbial communities from San Francisco Bay, California, USA, that impact long-term carbon sequestration - Muzzi_CordA_D2 (SPAdes) | ecosystem: Environmental > Aquatic > Marine >...
CCACATGCGCACCGAGCAGCAGATGATCCGCGACTGGGTCGACGCCCAGGCCGAGCAGCAGCGCGAGATCAAGCGGTTGCTGGAAGTCATGGTGCGCGAGAACGTGAACCGGTGAGGCGTTTGCCGCCGCTGGGCGATTGGCTCGCCAGGATAGGGTTGGGTTAAACGATGGCCCTTGCACGCACGCGCCGCAATGAAAGCGGCATGAACTACTGGCCGGGCTTCGTCGACGCATTGTCAACGTTGATCCTCGGCATCATCTTTCTGCTCACCGTATTCGTGGTGATCCAGTTCTACCTGCAGCAAGAAGTCGCCGGCAAAGACACTGCGCTCACCCGCCTCAATGCGCAGATCGCCCAGCTCACCGAGCTGCTCTCCCTGGAAAAAACCGGCAAGGCCGACCTGCAGGACCAGCTCGCGCAACTGCGCGCGACGCTGGCCACCGCCGAGGGCGAGCGAGAGCGCTACAAGGGCCTCTACGAAGGCGCCGGCGCCGGCGCGGAGAAGGCGCAGACCCAGCTCAATACGCTCAGCGGCGAACTGGAAGGCCAGAAGAAGATCTCGGCCCGCGCGCTGGCGCAGGTCGAGGTGCTCAACCAGCAGATCGCTGCGCTGCGCCGCCAGCTCGCCGCGCTGGAGACCGCGCTCAATGCCTCCGAAGAGAAGAACAAGCAGGCGCAGGGTCGCATCACCGAACTCGGCCAGCGGCTCAACCTGGCCCTGGCCGAGCGCGTGAAGGAGCTCTCGCGCTACCGCTCTGACTTTTTCGGCAAGCTGCGCGAAATCCTCGGCAACCGGCCCGACGTGCGCATCGTCGGCGACCGCTTCGTGCTGCAGTCGGAGCTGTTCTTCGACACCGGCAAGGCCGACCTGAAGGGCGAGGCGCGCGCCGAGCTCGACAAGGTGGCCGGCGCACTGATCGGTCTGGAGAAAGAGATACCCTCGGACATTCCCTGGGTGCTGCGCGTCGACGGCCATACCGACGTGCGCCCCATCAGCACCGGCGGCCAGTTCAAATCGAACTGGGATCTGTCGGCCGCACGCGCGATCTCGGTGGTGCAGTATCTGATCGGAAAAGGCGTTTCGCCCGAGCGGCTGGTTGCCGCCGGCTTCGGCGAGTACCAGCCGATCGAGACCGGGACGACCGAGGAAGCGTACCGCCGCAACCGCCGCATCGAGTTCAAGCTGACAGAGAAGTAGGCGCCGCGCGCGTACGTCGCCGTCACGCCCGCCTTGTGCCGGTCGCGAGGACCGGGGTTCGACGTGCGGGCAGGAATCGCGTTACAGCTATTCGCCATGAGCGCGACCGTTCTCCGCCCCTATAGCGACGCCGACGAGGACGCGGCGATCGAACTGTGGCGCCGCACCTGGGCGCATCACTTCCCCGACATCGACTTCAACGCGCGCCAGGCCTGGTGGCGCGAGCGCTGGAAACAGGAGCTGGTACCGGTCGCGCATATTGTGGTGGCGGAGTTCGGCGGTGCGCTGGTCGGCTTCGTCACGGTCGATCCGGCGACCACCTATCTCGACCAACTCGTGGTCGCACCCGAGTATTGGGGTTCGGGCGTCGCCGCCGCGCTTCTTGACGAGGCGAAGCGGCTGTCGCCCAAGGGGCTCGATCTCCTGGTCAACAAGGAAAACGCCCGCGCCATCCGCTTCTACGAGAAGCATGGCTTCGCCTATACCGGCGAAGCGGAGAATCCGGTATCGGGTCGGCCGGTGAACAGAATGCGGTGGACGACCGCTTGACCTGCCGCTCGTAAAGCACGCTTGGCAACACGCCCGGCATGGCCGGGTTTAACCCCGGCATTGACATCGGCGTGTTCTGCTCAGGGTGCGCTCGCCACCGCCTCCGCCTTCGCTGCGTCGAAGCGCTTCGAGTCCACCTTCAGATAAGCGAGCTTTTCCTCGGCGATTACCACGGCCTCGGCCACACCCGGCACCTGGCGCAGCCGGACGGCGAGGCTCTCGGCATCGCCGCCGTGACCATCGCCAACGGGCACCAGCCGGGTGGTCAGATAGCTCGGCTGTGCCATGGTGACCGCTGCCAGCAGCCAGAGCAGCGCAATCACCGCCGTCAGCGCAAACACCCCGGCGCTGCCGCCGGTCTGGTGCGCCCAGCCGCCGACCGCACCGCCGACAAAGATGCCGAGGAACTGGGCGCTCGAATAGATGCCGGTGGCCGTCCCCTTGGCGTCGGGTGGCGCCGCCTTGGTAATGAGTGAGGGCAGGCTCGCCTCCATCACATTGAAGGCGGAGAAGAAGATGACGAGCGCCGCCAGCAGGACATATACATTGCGCGCGTCGGCGTAAAGCATCGCCTGGCTGACCACCAGCGCGGTGACCGCGCCGATGAACACGCCCTTCATGCGGCGATGCTTCTCGGCCACGATGATGGCCGGCACCATCACCGCAACCGAAACGACGAGGACCGGCAGATAAATGATCCATTGATCGTGGCTGGTCACGTCCAGTGTGACGTGCAACAGGCCGGGCACTACCAGGAAGCTCGCCGTCAACATCGCATGCAAGGCGAAGATACCGAAGTCGAGCCGCAGCAGTTCCTTGTTTTTCAATACCGAACCGATCAAGGCCGGGACAGTTTCAGCGTCGCGATGCACACGCACGCGACGCGGATTCGGCACAACGAATTGCGTAAGTGCAATGCCGACCAGCGCCAACCCCACCATCAGCCAGAAGATACCGCTGACGCCGATGAAGCTCGCGACGATCGGACCGGCCACTAGCGCAATCATGAAGGAGACGCCGATGGTGATGCCAACCATCGCCATCGCCTTGGTGCGGTTTTCCTCCGTCGTCAGATCGGCCACCAGCGCCAGGATGACGGAGCCGACGGCGCCCGCACCCTGCAGCACGCGGCCGAAGATGACGCCGCCAATCGAGGTAGACGTCGCCGCGATTGCGCTGCCGACGCCGAAGAGGATCAGCCCGACGACGATCATCACCTTGCGGCCGAACTTGTCGGAGAGCAGACCGAAGGGAATCTGCAGCAGGCCCTGGCTCAACCCATAAATCCCTAGCGCCTCACCGATCAAATAGGGGGTCGCGCCCGAAAGACCCTGCGCATAGGCGGCAAACACCGGGTAGATCATGAACAGGCCAAGAAGCCTGACCGAGAAGACTGCCGCGAGAGACCAGGCAGCGCGGAATTCCTGTCGTTCCATCGTCTTTCAATTCCCAGACCGAAAGCTGCTGCCCGCACGGCGGCAGCGGATGCTCGTCGCCACGCTCAAGCAGGATTGCGAAAGGCCGCCGAGTATCCGGTCGGCGGCCTTGAGTCCGCTTCGCCTGCCCTTTTCGACGCCCCGCAGCACCGGCGTCACCCTTGGGGCGGACCATGCCCCGAGGCCTTGCTGTGGGTCAATTCCGGACGCTTGCCGGGCCCGCCCGGCTCCTGTATAGACCCGCCAAATTCAGCCAAATTTCGGCGCCCGGCGCTCAAAAGCGCGCGCCCGACCACAGCCAACGGAATAAACGTATGAAACCCGAGATTCATCCCGAGTACCACACCATCACGGTCAAGATGACCGACGGCAGCGAGTTCACCACCCGCACCACCTGGGGCAAGACGGGTGACACGCTGCATCTCGACATCGACCCGAAATCGCACCCGGCCTGGACCGGCGGTCAGCAGCACCTGATGGACCGCGGCGGCCGCGTCTCCCGCTTCCAGAAAAAGTTCTCCGGCTTCCTCAAGGGCGACGAAAAGAAATAGGCGGGTGTGAATGCAAAACGACAAAGCCCCGGCTTGCCCGGGGCTTTTTTATTGCAAGTCCCCCAAATGACATTGGCCGGGATGCGCCCGGCCATGACAAGGCAGCATTCGCGCGAACGCGATTTTATTTTCCGCTCAAACGTTCTCCGCGCCGAACGCCGCCTTCAACAAGCCGAGCTGACGCTCGACCGGATTGACTGCGGCCGCCCGCCCGTCCGTCGCGCTGCTATAGATATTTGCATCGAGCCGGCGCACGTTGCCGTACAGCGCCTGCGCGCGCTCGATCAGCGCGCGCAGCGTCTCGGGCAGCAATTCGACATTGTTGCGATCGTGGCTGTCGCCGGCGGCGAGCTTGACCTTGCTCTTTTCCTTGCTGGCCTGGGCGAGCGACATCTCGCCCTCCTTCACCGCACGATGCAGCAGCAGCCAGGAGGCGAGTTGCATCAGCCGCGTGGTCAGCCGCATACTTTCGGTGGCGTAGGCAAGCGCGGCAGCGCGCGCAAGCTCTTTCGATTCCTGGCGGCCGGGGCCGTCGAGATAGGTCGCGGTTTCCTCCACCAGCGCCATGCCGTCGCGAAACAAGTCGGCAAAGGCTTGCGAGTTGGCCAGCCGCTCGCCGAAGGATACCGGCTGAGCTTCGTTGAGCTGGATGTTTTCCGACATGACGCTACGCCTCACACACGATACTGGCACAACACAAGGGGCCGATCCGCGCGCACCCCATATACGATTGGGTAAGCATGGCGCGGCCAACCCCCGCCTGTCCAGACAGCGCGGCGACAAACCTTGCGACATAGTTGCCGCTCAAGCTTAAGGCGTCAAAGCAGCCGGCAATCGAATCCGCATTGCCGTTCCGCAATTGTTTCCGGTTTGCCGGCGGGCGTCGCCGGCAGGCCAGGATGCCGACGGTTTTCCGGGTTGGCCCAAAACGGGACAAAAAAGAGCCGCCGTTGCCGGCGGCTCGAAGGTGATAACAGGGAGGCGTCAAACAGAGTGGACAGGAGCCACTCAATGTCCATGAAGATGGACAATTCCAGTAATAAACGAGAAAGCTTAACGACACCTTAAAGCGGCGTGTCGAATAACGGATTTTTCCGCACGCCCGAGCCCGCACCGGAACACCGCCCGATGGGGCCCGTCGCCTCAACGCTTGAAGAACTGGTCGGCGGCCGCGCGCTTGGCCCGCTTCTGCGCCATGTCGGCTTCCAGCCGGTTGATCTCGTCGTGCAAAAGCTGCACTCGTGCGGCCAGTTCTTCTACCGACAGCATGGTGAGATCCTGCCCGATCTCGTGTGCGATCTGCTTCTTCGGTTTGTCGTCGTCGTCAAACACCGCCATCGCGCGTCTCCTCGCTCGGAAAAGTCTAGCGCATAATCACAAAAAGGGGACCCGGCTTTCGGGCGGCATCATGCGCCACCTGAAATGACAGGCTGGGTTGTCACATTCCGGCGGGCCGCCTAAACAAGCCCCTCAGTGCACAGAACAGTTGAGGAACCGATGGCCGACGTCCCCGCCCGCATGACCGCAATCGGCATCAAGGCTCCTGGCGGGCCGGATGCCCTGGTGCCGGAGGACCGTCCGGTGCCCGCGCCCGGCGATGGCGAAATCCTGGTGAAGGTTGAGGCCGCCGGCGTCAACCGGCCTGACGTGATGCAGCGCAAAGGACTCTATCCGCCGCCACCCGGGGCGCCTGACATTCCCGGGCTGGAAATCGCCGGCGAGATCGTCAGCTTCGGTTCAGGAGTCGAGCGCTGGAACGTGGGCGACCGCGTGATGGCGCTGGTCTCCGGCGGCGGCTACGCCGAATACTGCGTCGCCCATGCCAGCCACGCGATGCCAGTGAGCGGGCTCAGCATGATCGAGGCGGCCGCGGTCCCGGAGACCTTCTTCACCGTCTGGCACAATGTGTTTGAGCGCGGCGGCCTGAAGAACGGCGAGACCCTGCTGCTGCACGGGGGCACCTCCGGCATTGGTACCACCGCGATCCAGCTCGCCAAGCAATTCGGGGCCAACGTAATCGTGACCGCAGGCTCCGACGAAAAATGCGAAGCCTGCCGCAGGCTCGGCGCCGACGTCGCCATCAATTACAAGACCCAGGACTTCGTCGCTGCCACCAAGCAAGCAACCGCCGACAAGGGCGCCGAGGTCATCGTCGACATGGTCGGCGGCGATTACATCAACCGCAATTACGAGGCGGCGAGCGTGGAAGGCCGCATCGTGCAGATCGCTTTCCAGGGCGGCCCCAAGGCGGAGGTCAATTTTATGCGCCTCATGCTCAAGCGCCTGCACCACACCGGCTCGACCCTGCGCGCGCGCGCGGTCGCGGACAAGGGCGCCATCCGCCAGGCGGTGGAGGAGCACGCCCTGCCGCTGATCGCCGCCGGCAAGGTCAAGCCGATCATCTACAAGACCTTCCCGCTGCGGCAGGCAGCCGACGCGCACGCACTGATGGAATCCAGCGCGCATATCGGCAAGATCGTGCTGACCCTTTGAACGGACCCCCGAAAGCTTGCTTGCCGGCGATGCGGGCCGGTAACCTGACTGCACGGACGGGCGCGCCAAAGCCGCGAAAATGGCGTAATATCAAGCCTATGGTCGGTCGGGTGGGCTTATCTGCAGCTTTCTGCTGTCGGCGGCGCCTATTCGGCGCAGCTGCGGGCGAGGAATTTGGCTTGATCGTGTCACGTTGCATAAAGGGGGCCGCATTTGCGCTCGCACTATTTGGTTCGCTGCTGGCGTCGGCCCCGGCGCGCGCCGTGGAAGCCGTCAATGTGCGACTCGATGTGCCGGCGATCGATCTCACCGCCGCGACCGAGCAGATCCGAACCGAGAACAATCGCATCCAGGTGCAAACGGCGCCGGCGCCTGACGGTATCGTGCGCCGCATCGAGGTACGCGCGCGGGAGCGTGACAACAATTGGGCCGTATTCGCGCTCACCAACAACAGCGACGAACAGATCGATCGGCTAATCGTCGTGCCGCATTACCGAATGGTCGGCTCCGGCCTATTCTGGCCCGATCTCGGCCTTTCCCGCATCGTCGCCATCACGCCGAGCTCCGGCGACCGCCCGGTGCGCCAGGACGACACCAGCGCCGACGTCTACCGCGTCACACTTGATCCCGGCACCGTTATTACCTTCGTCACAGAATTGCGCACCGACCGGCTGCCGCAGATCTACTTGTGGGAGCCCGACGCCTACAAGGATAAGGTCAACAGCTTCACCCTCTATTACGGCATCGTGCTCGGCATTGCCGGCCTGCTGGCGCTGTTCCTCACGATTCTGTTCGTGGTCAAGGGCTCGGTGATGTTTCCCGCCGCCGCCGCGCTCGGCTGGGCGGTGCTGGTCTATATCGGCATCGATTTCGGATTCTGGGGCAAGGTGTTCGACATGTCGGCCGGCGCCGAGCGCGTCTGGCGCGCCTGCGGCGAGGCCATCCTGGCGGCGACCCTGCTGGTGTTCCTGTTCGCCTACCTCAATTTGTCGCGCTGGCACGTGCGCTACGCCCATATCACCATTGCCTGGCTCGTTGCGCTGGCGGCGCTGATCGGCGTCGCCGTATTCGATCCGGCGGTGGCCTCCGGCATTGCCCGCATGTCGCTGGCCGGCATCGCGGTGTTCGGGCTGGCACTGGTGATTTATCTCTCCACCCATGGCTACGACCGCGCCGTGTTGCTGATTCCGACCTGGATCCTGCTGGTGGTGTGGACCTGCGGCGCCGCGCTCGCGGTCACCGGCCTGGTCATCAACGATATCATCGGTCCGGCGCTGCTCGGCGGCCTGGTGCTGATCGTCATGCTGATCGGCTTCACCGTCATGCAGCACGCCTTTGCCGGCGGCATCACCCACGGAGTCGTGTCCGACGTTGAGCGGCGTGCTTTGGCATTGACCGGTGCCGGCGACATGATCTGGGATTGGGATGTCTCCGCCGACAAGATCTACACCAGTCCGGAAGCCGAGCATCTGCTTGGGCTGAAGCGCGGTGCACTGGAAGGGCCGGCGGCACGCTGGCTTGACGTGCTGCATTCGCTTGACCGGGATCGGTTTCGCGCCGCGCTCGACAGCGTGGTGGAGCAGCGGCGGGGTCGCCTCACCCAGGACTTCCGCCTGCGCGCCCACGACGGCCATTATCTGTGCTTCAGCTTGAAAGCACGGCCGGTGGTCGGCTCCGACGGCGAGGTCGTGCGGCTGGTCGGCACTCTTACCGACGTCACCGAGGTTAAGAACGCCGAGGACCGACTGCTGTTTGACGCGGTGCACGACAATCTCACCGGCCTGCCCAACCGCGAATTGTTCATCGACCGCATGGAGGCGGCCTTCGCCTTCGCGCGCTCCGACCCGCAAATACGGCCGTCGGTTCTGGTGATCGACATCGACCGCTTCAAACGGGTCAACGATTCGGTCGGCATCGCAATCGGCGATTCCATTCTGCTGACCACTGCGCGCCGGCTGACCCGCCTGCTCAAGCCGCAGGACACGCTGTCGCGGCTTTCCGGCGATCAGTTCGCCCTCATCCTCATGTCGGAACGCGAGCCCGCACGGATCGTCGCATTCGCCGAGACACTACGCCGCACACTACGCGCGCCAATTGCCTTCAACGACCGCGAAATCTTCCTTACCGCCTCGATCGGCCTGGCACTCGCTGACAGCCAGCCGCACCGCACCGAGGAGGTGCTCAAAGACGCCGAGTTGGCGATGTATCACGCCAAGCGCATCGGCGGCGACCGCATCGAGATATTCAAACCGGCCATGCGCTCGCGCAAAACTGACCGGCTGACGCTGGAATCAGAACTGCGCCGCGCCATCGAGCGCCAGGAGATTACCGTGCTCTACCAGCCGATCGTGCGGCTGGAGGACCGCGCCATTGCCGGTTTCGAGGCGCTGGCGCGCTGGGACCACCCCAAGCTCGGTCGCCTGTCGCCGGCCGAGTTCATTTCCATCGCCGAGGAGATCGGGCTCATAGTTGATCTCGGCCTGTTCGTGCTCGAGCGCACGGCACGCCAACTCGCCGCCTGGCAGGCTGCCAGCCACGGCCGCGAGCCGATCTTCGCCAGCGTCAACGTCTCATCGCGGCAGTTGCTGCGCCACGACCTGATCCAGGACCTGCGCAGCGTGCTGGCGCGCACCGCGCTCAGTCGCGGAACGCTGAAACTAGAGATTACCGAATCCCTGGTGATGGAAAATCCGGAGCACGCTGCGCAAATGCTCACGCGCATCAAGGAGCTGGGCGCCGGACTCTCGCTCGACGATTTCGGCACCGGCCATTCTTCGCTCTCCTATCTGCAGCGCTTCCCCTTCGACACCATCAAGATCGATCAGTCTTTCGTGCGCATGACGCCGCATGGCAAGCGGCCGGTGCTGCTGCGCTCGATTATCGCGCTGGCACACGACCTCGGCATGGACGTGGTCGCGGAGGGCGCGGAAACCGATTCCGACGCTGTCGAACTCTACCAGCTCGGCTGCGAATATGCGCAGGGCTTCGCCTTCGGCGAGCCGATGAGCGCCGACGAGGCGCGTGAACTGCTGACCGGCGACAGGCTGGAAGTGGCGCGCTGATCCTTTATGACGCGTGATCTTTGCCGAAAATCGGCTTCCACTTTTCGGGATCGCGCGCTAGGCGTGGCCGGATTCACTCGACAGCATGCCGAGGTCGATACCGATCTTGCGCAGCGCCCGCTCATATTTGGCGTCGGTATCCCTGCCGAAGATAAGTTCGGAGTCGGCCGCGCAATGCAGCCAGCCGTTCTGCTGGATTTCCTCTTCCAGTTGGCCCGGCGCCCAGCCGGCATAGCCGAGCGCCAGCACGGCGCTCATCGGCCCGTTGCCGTGGGCGATTGCCTTGAGGATATCGAGCGTGGCGGTCAGGCAGATGCCTTCGTCGATCGGCAGCGTCGAATTCTCGATAATAAAATCGGCCGAATGCAGCACGAAGCCGCGGCCGGTTTCCACCGGCCCGCCCTTAAGCACAGTGACGCCCTCCGCCTGCCGCGGCAGTTCGATGCGCTCGCTCGCCGGGATCACTTCGAGCTGCACCAGCAGGTCGGGAAAGCGGATGTTTTGCGCCGGCTGGTTGACGACGATGCCCATGGCACCTTCGCTGGAATGCGCGCAGACATAGATCAGGCTGCGGGCAAAGCGCTCGTCGCTCATCGCCGGCATCGCGATCAGCATTTGACCGTCGAGATAGCCGCGAGCTGTCGACCTGTCGGGCGGTGGATTGGAAATCTTCATGGCAAAAAGGTAGCCGATCGGTGTGTCTTTGCAAACGACAGGGGTCGCCGAAAATTTCAACCGGCCTGCCATAATTCGGAATTGAAACGGACAATTGTGGCAAAATCCCCATCTGGTCCGCCTCGGGTTCACCCGGCGCTCACGATGAATTCAGTGGCGAGGCATGGTTTTACCGATTAGATCGGGGCGCATGAACGATATTCGCCGTATCATCAGCGCCATGGTTATCGCCGGTGCGGTCATGGCGCTTGCCCTGCCGGCGCACGCCGCCGACTCATCGCCCTGGGTGCAGGAGAATCATGCGGCGATGCGCCTGATCGCCGGCGCGAATCAAAAAGACGCGGACAGCCTGCGCGCCGGCATCGAGATTCGGATGGCGCCCGGCTGGCATACCTATTGGCGCTATCCCGGCGATTCGGGCGTGCCGCCGCGCTTCGATTTCTCCGGCTCGCAGAATCTCGCCGCCGCCAAAGTGCTCTACCCGGCGCCGCAGCTGCTCACCGACGAATCGGGCAATTCGCTCGGCTACATAAACGCTGTGATCTTCCCATTGCGAGTGACGCCCAAACAAGCGGACAAGCCGGTGAGCCTCCGCGTCGCAGTCGACTACGCCGTCTGCGAAAAATTGTGCGTACCGGCGAAAGGCAATGCCGAGTTGACCCTGGCCACGGGTGCGAGCGGCAACGAAATGGCATTGGCAGCAGCGGAGGCGCTGGTCCCCAAGCCGACATCCGCCGCCGAAGCGGAGCTGTCAGTCAAGCGCGTGCCCGCCAAGGACGGGCAGAATGCGCGCGTGCTGGTCGACGTCGCGGCGCCCGCCGGCAAGCGGGTCGCGCTTTTCGCAGAGGGCCCGACGCCGGAATGGGCACTGCCGGTGCCCAAGCCAGTTGAGGGCGCGCCCGCCGGCCATCAGCGCTTCGAATTCGCGCTCGACGGGCTGCCGCCCGGCGTTGACGCCGCGGGCAGTGTCCCGCTGACCTTTACGCTGGTCGAGGGCGCCCGCGCCTTCGAGGTGAAGACCCGTCTCGACTAATCCGCCGGCTGCGCTATTTTGCACCGCCGGAAGGCGAACTACTTTGCGCGCCCGGAACTTCGCCAGTAACGTTAGTACGAGAGGACAACACCCATGCCCATCAAGGCCGGCGACAAGCTGCCCAACGCAACTTTCCGCGTCATGACCGCCGAGGGGCCGAAGCCCAGAACCACCGACGAGGTTTTCAAAGGCAAGAAGGTGGCGCTGTTCGGCGTCCCCGGCGCTTTCACACCGACCTGCAACAACCTGCACATGCCGAGCTTCCTCAACAATATCGGCGGCTTCAAGAGCAAGGGGGTCGACACCGTCGCGGTGACGGCCGTCAACGACGTGTTCGTGATGGAAGCCTGGAAGAAGGCAAGCGGCGCCGAGGGCAAGATCGATTTCCTCGCCGACGGCAACGGCGAATTCGCCAAGGCGATCGACATGGCCTTCGATGGCTCCGGCGCCGGCCTTGGCACACGCTCCAAGCGCTTTTCCATGCTGGTCGATGACGGCGTGGTGAAGACGGTCAATATCGAAGACGCGCCCGGAAAATGTGAATTGACCAGCGGCGAGGCGCTGCTGAAACAGGCATGACGGACAGTCGTCGCCCAAGAGAAACGAGCGATCCAGGAGGTCGCAACGCTCTCTCGATTCAAATTGGAAGTCCGACATTTATCGCCTGCCCCGTTTTCGCGGGGCACGGCGCTGGAGAGACTATTTTGTCTTCATGGCGCCCAGCACGCCGGCGCGCGCGGCCACCAGGCCTTCGCGCGCCAGTTCGTCGGCGCGCTCGTTCATGGCATGGCCGGCATGGCCCTTCACCCAGTGCCAGTGCACATGGTGCGTCCTCAGCGCCTCGTCCAGCCGCATCCACAGATCGACATTCTTCACCGGCTTCCTGTCGGCGGTGCGCCAGCCGTTGCGCTTCCAGCCGTTGATCCATTTGGTGATGCCGTTTCGCAGATATTCGCTGTCGGTATAGAGATCGATCGCACAGGATCGCTTGAGCGCTTCCAGCGCCAAAATCGCCGCGGTCAGCTCCATGCGGTTGTTGGTGGTGTGCGGTTCGCCGCCCATCAGCTCCTTCTGGTGGTCGCCAAAAGACAGTATCGCACCCCAGCCGCCCGGGCCCGGATTGCCGGAACAGGCACCGTCGGTGTGAATGGTGACGCGCTGCTCACTCATCAATCGAAACCATAATCGCTCACGCTTTTTACCGACTGGTGAAAGCGCAGCTTGCGGTAATATTCCAGCGGGTCCTTCGGCCGGACCAGCGCGCCGTCCGGCACCGCCAGCCAGTCGACCAGCCGGGTCAGCAGGAAGCGCATGGCCGCGCCGCGCGCCAGCATCGGCAGCGCGTCCCGCTCGGCCAGCGACAGCGCGCGGGTCCTGGCATAGGCCTTGAGCAACGCCCGCCCCTTGGTGACATTGTAGGAATGATCGGGCTCGAAGCACCAGGCGTTGAGACAGATCGCCACGTCATAGGCAAGCGTGTCGGTACAGGCGAAATAGAAGTCGATCAGGCCGGACAGGGTGCTGCCGAGGAAGAAGACATTGTCGGGGAAGAGGTCGGCGTGGATGACACCTTGAGACAGGTCGCGCGGCCAAGCCGCTTCCAGCGCGTCGAGTTCGCGCGCGATCTCCGCACACAGCCCCTGCCGCACGCTGTCGCCGCGTTTCTTGGCTTGTTCGTAGAGCGGGCGCCAGCTTTCGATCGACAGCGCGTTGGTCCGTCGCATCGGGAAATCGGCGCCGGCGAGATGCAGGTGTGCGAGCGCCTCCCCCACCGTGGCGCAATGACCGGCGCCGGGGCGACGGATCCAGATGCCGTCGAGAAAGGTAACGATTGCCGCCGGCCGGCCGGCGAGCTTGCCGAGCACGCCGCCATGGCGGTTGCGCACCGGCTGCGGACAGATAATGCCGCGCGCGGCGAGATGCTCCATCAGCGCAAGGAAAAACGGCAGGTCGCCTTCGGCCACGCGCTTCTCGTAGAGCGTGAGAATGAAGCTGCCGGCGCCGGTATGCAGCAGGAAGTTTGAATTCTCCACGCCTTCGGCGATGCCCTTGTAGGACAGCAGTTCGCCGATGTCGTAGCCGGCAAGAAACTGGGTGAGATCGTCGGCGGTGACGTCAGTGTAGACCGCCATGAAGCGTCACTCCGCTGCTTGGCTCTCCCGCAGCGGGCGGGGCAGCGGAAAAGACACGGCCTCCTCGATGGCGGTCACGGTCTCCACGCGCAGTTCGTAGCGCTGGGCAAAGGCATCGAGCACCTCCTCGACCAGCACCTCCGGGGCGGAGGCGCCGGCGGTGACACCGATCGACGTCACGCCGTCGAACATGCCCCAGTCGATGTCGGCGGCGCGCTGCACCAGCGCTGCGCGCGGACAGCCGGAACTTTGCGCCACTTCCTTGAGCCGCTGCGAATTGGACGAGTTCGGCGCGCCGACCACGACCATGGCGTCGACGCGCGGCGCGACGCGTCGCACCACATCCTGCCGGTTGGTGGTGGCGTAGCAGATGTCTTCCTTGTGCGGGCCGATGATCTGCGGAAAGCGCCGCTTGAGGACCTCGACGACGGCCGCGGTGTCCTGCACCGACAACGTGGTCTGGGTGCAGAAGGCGAGCTTGTCGGGATCGCGCGGGGTGAAGGTAGCGGCCTCCTCCACGCTCTGCACCAAGGTGACGCTGCCGGGGGGCAGCTGGCCCATGGTACCGACCACCTCGGGATGGCCGGCGTGGCCGATGAGTAAGATCTCGCGCCCGCGGCGGTGGTGGATTTCCGCCTCCCGGTGCACCTTGGTGACCAGCGGGCAGGTGGCATCGAGCGAGAACAGGTTGCGGCGCGCGGCCTCCTCGGGGATGGCGCGCGGCACGCCGTGCGCGGAGAAGATGACCGGGGCGTTGGTTCCCTCGGGGATCTCGTCGAGTTCCTCGACGAAAATGGCGCCCTTGGTGCGCAACTCGTCGACCACATAGCGGTTGTGCACGATCTCGTGACGCACATAGACCGGCGCCCCGTGGAGTGCGAGCGCGCGCTCCACCGATTCGATGGCGCGCACCACCCCGGCGCAGAAGCCGCGCGGAGAGCACAGCAGCACGTGGAGGACGGGTTTTTCGGCGCTCATCGGGGTCCTTTTGCGCGCTTTTTTCTTGAACTTATGCCCCCGACATGGGGTCCGCGGCCCGTCCCTGTCAAGCCGGAACGGTTGCAAGCGACTGGGCCACCCCCTATATTCCGGCCACTTTTCCGATCATCTGACGCTGATGATCCAGCTTCGCCCCCCGCGGGCGGGCGAAGCATAGAGGAGATTCTGCCCATGGCGACCGCAGCACCCTTGATGCCGAAGGCGACCGCCGTCTGGCTGCTGGACAACACCGCGCTGACCTTCGACCAGATCGCCGAGTTCTGCAAACTGCATCCGCTCGAGGTGAAGGCGATTGCCGATGGCGACGCCGCGCAGGGCATCAAGGGCCTCGACCCGATTCAGACCGGGCAACTCACCCGCGAGCAGATCCAGGAAGCCGAGGCCAATCCGGACAGCAAGCTGAAGCTTGCCGCGCAGAAGGTCGCGGTGCCCGGCTCCGAGCGCAAGAAGGGCCCGCGCTACACGCCGGTGTCGCGCCGTCAGGACCGGCCCAACGCGATCCTCTGGCTGGTGCGCAACCATCCGGAACTCAAGGACAGCCAGATCATGCGGCTGGTCGGCACCACCAAGTCGACCATCGCGGCGATCCGCGACCGCACGCACTGGAACGCGCCTAATTTGAGCCCGCTCGATCCGGTGACCCTCGGCCTGTGCACGCAGACCGATCTCGACCTCGAGGTGCAGCGCGCCAACAAGGAAAAGCCGGTGCCGGTCGACACCGGCGCCACGCTGTTGCCGGCGGCCGAGACCACCGCGCCCAAGCAAGTCGAGGAAGCAGCGCCGCCGCCGCAACCGGAGAAGAAGCCGGGCGAGGAGATCGACGTCAATCTCGTCTTCGCCAAGCTCAAGCAGCTCGGCGGCAAGAGCGACGACGGCGAGGGCGCGTAAGGCGCCGGGCGGCGGTCGCGGCAAACGTCCGCCGCCGCCGCAGGTTCCGACAGCCCCGCCCTGCGGCGCTTTCCCGCGACTGCCGCGCGCGCGTTAATGGTGTCTTCATCAAAATCCGCTACTGTGACGTGTAGGGCGCGGGGTCCGGACAGCGGCGAGGAAACCGTTCGGCCTTGCGTCCGCGATGTAGCGGGCCGACACGTGGCACGCCGCCGGCCGCGCGGAGCGCCAAGCCCAGGCACCCGCGCGGCCGGTTTTTTCGGGCTTGTTGCTGCGGTCTTCCCCTCTCCCCTTGTGGGAAAGCGAAGAGAGTTTGCCCCAGCGTGTTCAATATTCCCGCTTGCCCTCGACCGCCGCGACGTAGCGGACGACGGATTTTTCCAGAACAGCCTTGGCGTCCGGCGCGATCACGCGGTCGAAGTAGTGGCCGTAGATGCGGTCGAACGCAAACGGCGCCATGGCCTTGCCGATCGCATCCACCTCGCGCGCCGACAGCGGAATGAAATTCGGATAGCTGCGCATGAAGGAAAGCCATTTGCGGTCGGTGGCGACGGTGAGGATGTCGCCGGCGCAGACGACGCCGCGCCCCTCCGCGCCGCCCGCCCAGTGCAGCACGCTGCCGCCAGGAAAATGACCGCCGCAGCGCACGAGGGTGACGCCGTCCCAGAGCGGGAACGTGTCGCCGTCCCAGAAGCGCAGCGCCGGATCCGGCCGCATCACCCAATCGCGGTCGGCGATGTGCAAATGCACCGGACAATCGAAGGCGCGCGCCCACTCGACCATCGTCGTGTAGAAATGCGGATGCGAGATAGCGATCGCCTTGAGGCCGCCGAGACCCTTGATCAGCGTGACGGTGGTCTCGTCAAGAAGCGAGATGCAGTCCCACAGCACGTTGCCGCCCGGCGTCTGCACCAGGATGGCGCGCTGGCCGATGGCGAATTGCGGCTGGCTGCCGATGCCGACGACGCCCGGCTCGTACTGCCGGAAGCCGTTGACGTAACCGATCCGCAGCGCCGCAAGCGTCGTCCAGGTCTGTCCGCGTGGCGGCACGTATTGGCGTTCCTCCTCGCAGATGACGCAATGCGCGGGCGGCGCGGCGCTGTCCGGGTATTGGGTGCCGCAGGCGGTGCAGATGAAGTGAGGCATGGCCCGTCCCTGGGTTTTTGTCGTTGCGCGTATTGTGCGGGCCTGGGCGGACCTTGGGAAGTGCGCTGCAGTGGTGTTGGCGCGCTCTTTGATCCCCACCGTCACTGCCGGGGCTTGACCCGGCAGCTGTATGGCCGGGTCAGGCCCGGGATGACACAGAGTGTTCGGCGCGCCCCTGCCCTTTCCGATTCGACAGTCAAACAGCCCGGCACAGCCAATGCTCCGCCGCCCGGGTTGTTTGGCAGGGACGCCGGGTGCGCCCGTCTTTCCCTCCCCCTCGACGCGCGAGGGGATGGAGCGCCGCCTGGCGCACCAATGTCGACCGCCTTGCGGGCGGACGCGCGCCTTGCGATCGGTGCGCTCGCCACGCGGCGCCCTACTTGCGGCTTTTCTGTCCCCGGAGCCTTGCTTCCCGGCGCAGAACCGGGGGCGAGTCCCGCCCCCATCCGGG
>Ga0210062_1000248_pt1 | contig 16603 bp, 19 predicted proteins | sample Muzzi_CordA_D2_FD_185528 | JGI IMG/M metagenome (GOLD analysis project Ga0210062, IMG submission 185528) | Wetland microbial communities from San Francisco Bay, California, USA, that impact long-term carbon sequestration - Muzzi_CordA_D2 (SPAdes) | ecosystem: Environmental > Aquatic > Marine >...
CGACATCGGTATAGACCGTCTCGCCGCTGTCGACGTCGGTCAGCTTGTTGAGGCAGCAGCGGCCGCAGCCGTCGCACAGGCTCTCCCATTCCGCCCGGCTCATCTCGCTCATGCGCTTTGACCGCCAGAACGGCGCCGGCGCGGCCCCGGGCTCGGCCTCCGGCGCCGGCGCCGGCTTGCGGGCGGTCACGCTGCGATTCGCCATGGCGTCCTTCTTAGCCGGCCTGCCCCGCCGTTGTCGTCCCCGCGCCGGCCGCAAAGCGGGCCGGCCGGCCGCCCCGCAGCACGCCTGCCCGCGGCAGCGGGTCGCGGCGCCCGCCTTGCGCCCCGCCTGGCGGCCCGTCCGGCCGGGGGATACCCGCCCGGCCCCGTGGAACCGCCGCCATTTGCCCGCATTTTCCGTTCACCCTGGCTGGTGTTAACCCCATCCGCCTGCTTGGCGGCCGGGCTGCCGATCAAGTACAACCGCACACACGGCGGCCGCGCTTGGCGCCCGGCCGCGCGTCCCTGACACCGTCCGCCAGCGAGCACAGCCTTGCGCGACCTGTTCCCCGAGGATTGGAAGCCGAACCTGCGGAAGGCCCTGCTCGGGGCCGACAGCTGGGTCGACTCCAGCCTGTTCCGCGGCGTCCGCTGGCTGCGCGAGACCTATGAGCGCTTCGCCACCTTCATGGACCGCTTCCACGTCGCCGGCTGGAAGCGGCCGCTGGTCGAGCTGCTGTCGGAAGGCGCCACGCTCGGCACCGCCGGGCTCATCTTCGTCATGGCGCTCGCCATCCCCGCCTTCCGCATCACCTCGGACGGCGACTGGCTGAAGAAGTCGGAGCTCGCCGTCACCTTCCTCGACCGCTACGGCAACGAGATCGGCACCCGCGGCATCCGCCACAACGATTCCATCCCGCTCGACCAGTTCCCCGACCACCTGGTCAAGGCGGTGATCGCCACCGAGGATACCCGCTTCTACGACCATTTCGGCATCGATATCGCCGGCACCATGCGCGCCATGCTCACCAATGCGCGCGCCGGCGGCGTGGTGCAGGGCGGCTCCTCCATCACCCAGCAGCTGGCCAAGAACCTGTTCCTCACCAGCGAGCGCACGCTCGACCGCAAGATCAAGGAGGCCTTCCTGGCCATGTGGCTGGAGGCGCGGCTGACCAAGAACGAGATCCTCAAGCTCTATCTCGACCGCGCCTATATGGGCGGCGGCGCCTTCGGCGTCGACGCCGCCGCGCGCTACTATTTCAACAAGTCGGCGCGCGACGTCGACCTGCCGGAATCGGCCATGCTGGCCGGGCTGTTCAAGGCGCCCACCCGCTATTCGCCCAATGTCAACCTGCCGGCGGCGCGCGCGCGCGCCAATGTGGTGCTCGACCGGCTGGTGGAGTCCGACTTCATGACCGAGGGCCAGGTGTTCGGCGCCCGCCGCCACCCCGCCACCCCCGTCGACCGCCGCGACGATGAAGCGCCGAACTACTACCTCGACTGGGCCTTCGAGCAGATGAAGAAGCTGGTCGATACCTTTCCGAAGTCGATGTCCGAGCGCGTCTTCGTGGTGCGCACCACGCTCGATCCCAATTTGCAGAAGGCCGCCGATGCGGCGGTCGAGAGCTCGTTACGCCAATACGGCCGGCAATATCACGCCAACCAGGCCGCCGCCGTGCTGATCGATACCGACGGATCCGTGCGCGCCCTGGTCGGCGGGCGCGACTATGGTGCCAGCCAGTTCAACCGCGCAACCGACTCGATGCGCCAGCCCGGCTCCTCGTTCAAGCCCTACGTCTACGCCACCGCGCTCAAGCACGGCTTCAGGCCGAACTCGATCGTGGTCGATGCCCCGATCTGCCTGGGCAACTGGTGTCCGCACAATTACGGCCGATCCTACCGCGGGTCGATGACGCTGATCTCGGCCCTGACCCATTCGATCAACACGATCGCCGTGCGGCTGTCGGTCTCCATCGGCAAAGGCAACGCCAAGCGCGGGCGCGCGGAGATCATCAAGACCGCGCATGACATGGGCATCACCACGCCACTGCCGGACACGCCATCGCTGCCGATCGGCGCCGACGGCGTCACCCTCGTCGACCACACCGGCGCCTATGCCACCTTCCCCAATCTCGGCATGAAGGTCACGCCGCACGCGATCCTGGAAGTGCGTAGCGGCGGCGGCCAGTTGATCTGGCGCTGGGACCGTGACGGAGCCAAACCGAAACGGGTGCTGTCGGAGCGCGTCGCCCGCGACATGGTCTTGATGATGAACAGCGTGGTCGAACACGGCACCGGCCGCCGCGCCCGGCTCGACGGCATCGCCGCCGGCGGCAAGACCGGCACCACCAATGCCTATCGCGATGCCTGGTTCATGGGCTACACGGCCAATTTCGCCTGCGGCGTCTGGTTCGGCAATGACGACTACGCGCCGACCAACCGCATGACCGGCGGCTCGCTGCCGGCGATGACCTGGCACAACATCATGACCTATGCCCACGACGGCATCGAGATCAAACCGCTGCCCGGCATCCCCGCGCCGCCCGAGCGCCAGCAGCCCGCCGGCGTCGCCATGAAGTCGAAATCGGGCGAGCCGCCGCCGCCGCGTCCGGTACTGCTGTCCAGGCAGGGTGCCGATATCCTGACGCGGATCGAACGCCTGATGGACGAAGCCAGCCACTCGCTGGGTCCGCCACCGTCGACTGTCTCCGCCGACCGCAAGAAGCAAGCTGCAGCCCCACACACGGGCGACGCGCTGGCGTCCTCCTTGGAGGGACGGGCACTTGAGCATAACTGATTAGCCGCGTGCCTGCGGCCGGCGTAGTCTGCCCCGTAAAGAATCACCGCCCCTCAACGCCACCGGATCGATCGTGCGGCTGCTCCTCGGAACGCTGTTTGCCCTCATCGTTGCCGTCATCGTCGGCCTCGGTGCCACCTATCTGGCATTAACCCGCGGCGCAGCCTTCGGTGCGCTCACCATCGGCAGTTGGACAGCCTGGCCGAAGAGCGGCACCACCGACGCCGACCCCTATGCGCGGGCCTCAATTGCGCGCAGCGGCCAGCTGCCGACTGCGCTGGGCGACGGCGTTGCATTCGTGGCACGCACCGATGATAGCGGGCGCACCCTCGATGGTCGTTGCCACGTTGTTCTTTCCGGCATTACCCCGGCGGCGCGCTACTGGACGATGACACTGTACAACCGCGAGGGCGAGCTGGTGGCCAATTCGGTCCACCGTCACGATTTCACCAGCCAGGAAGTTGTTCGCCGCGCCGACGGCAGCTTCCAGATCGTAGTGGCGCCGCGCGCCCAGCCGGGCAATTGGCTGCCGACCTCCGGCATCGAGCGCTACATCTTGATGCTGCGTTTCTACGACACGCCGGTTGGCGTCTCGACCAAAGAGGGACGCGAAGTGTCGATGCCCACCATCGAGATGGAGGGCTGTCCATGATTCGTTGGCTGCTCCTGTTGTTGGGCGGGGCACTGCTCGGCGGCATCGTGCACCTGGCAACCATCATCGTGTTGCCACGGACGGCCACGCAGGATGCCTATTCGCGCCTTGAAGCGATCGCCCCGGTCAACACGGTGGTTGCCCTGCCCGCCCCCACACCCGAGAAAGCGATCATGCCGTTCATGGATCCCGCTTTCGCCAGCGCGGTTTGCCGTTACGATCTTACTCAGGGGCCGCTGAAGCTCGTCGCTCCGATCAGCCTCGCTTATACCTCGGTATCGTTCTACACGCGCAGCGATATCGCCTACTATGCCATCAATGATCGTGCTGCCGGCCGGCGCGCAATCGAGTTAGATCTGATGACCGTCGCGCAGCACGAAGAACTGCCGGATGATGAGAACATCACCGCGGCTGACCGTCTGATTGTGGAATCGCCAACTGTTACCGGTCTGATTGCGATCCGCGCTTTGGCGCCGGAACCGGGCCTGATGCCAATGGCAAAAAAGGCGGTTGCGGCTGCGAAGTGCACACCGGCGCGGCCGAAGCCGTAAAGACCGGGATTTTCGAAACAATTCAACCGCTGATCCCGCGACAGGGGGAACCCCGGCCATTATTACTCGTCGGCTCCCTATGCCGCTGCAAGCCCGATGGCATGGGGAGTGAACGAAACGTGATGGCAGGAGGCGCCGAATTCAGCGCGCCGAGGCCAAGCTCTGCTCACGTACCGGTGTCGGCGCGGTGTGGGTCCGGTAATGGGCGACCAGGGCCTGCAAGTGATTGAGCGCGCGCTCGATCCCGGCGGCCTGCGGCATGGGTGTCATGACCACCAGCCGTTCGAGGGCGAAGCGGTAGCCCGACACGCGCTCGCCGAGCCGGCTCCGCACCAGTTCGATGATCGACGCGTTCTCCTGGATACGACGCAGCGCGTTGTTGCGTTCACTCGGACCGAGGTCACGAATATAGGCCATGCTGTGGCGGCGCTTGCGATCGATGTCGAGTACACGCCCGGCGGTTTCGAAAAACGCCGGAAGGCGCGTGATGTCGTTGTTAATGTCGTCGGTCAGCCTGGTATAACGCGCCGACGGCGAACGATAGCGGTCTCCCATCAAGTGATTGGTATATGCGACGCGATTGAACCCGGTGCCGTACTTTGACCGGTTGAACCCGTATTCGCCGAACACGGACCAGGGCTTGTGGCGTTCATAGGGCGCCTCGATCAGCGGGTAAGCGAGATCGCGCAACTGGCGCTCGTCGTCAGTGAGCTGGAATTCTGACGGCGACATATTCTTCACGGCCACGGCCTCGCGACCGACCCAGTCGTGAATATCGTCGCGCGCCAGCAAGGGACGTACTTCCTGGAAGTCGCCATTGGCGCAACCGGCGATCCATCCCGTCAACGCGAGCACGGTCACGCACCGCCGCCAGACGGAATTCCGCGCGGGCGGCTGCAAGGGATGATGCATCTGAGGGTCAGTGGCCGGTTGCGGATCAGCGCACCATGCGACGCCGGCGCTTGCGGCCGGAATTACTGCCCGAATGCGACTCCCCGCTGGAGTCGTCCGGACCGCGCTCGATGCGCACCACCGGAAGAATGATCACGGTCGCGGGTTCGCTGTTGGCGTCGACATATCTGCCGCGCGCGGATCCCGGGTCGTCGGGAAATTGGATGACTTCGCCCATTGCAGCTCCCTTTCCGTTCCGGCGTAACGCCGCTAACGCTGACTGCGTGGCCTGTTGCGGAACCCGAGTTTCCGCTGGTCGGGACCTTACGCTTGGACCTGCCGGATCGGCGCCTTACCGCAATTAAAGCGGCTGCAAGGTTAACGCTCTGCTAACGCGCGCACACTATTGTCAGCCCTCTTTGATGGTCCCCGCGTTGTCAAATGGCGATGTCTTCCGCGTATCCTCCCCTCGACAGCCTGCTCGACCTGGCCTGCCGGGACGGGGTCGACATTCGTCCGACCCTGCTGCGGGTAATCACCGACCTTTATGTGCAGAAACCGACCCACAGCGGCGAGGAAGAGACGCAATATGTCGAGCTCGCCCTCGGCCTGATCGACGCAGTCGATGCAGCGACCCGCGCCACCGTCGCCGCCCGACTCGGCAGCTACAAGAGCGCGCCGCAAGTCGTACTGCGCAAGCTCGGCGCCGTCGTGCCGCCCGCGCCCGACCTGATCGATGAGTTCTTTTCCGCGACCGCCATCGAGCGCCGACTGATCCTGACTAATCTCAGCCTCGCCGAGCCGCCGGCCGCGGCAAACCCTACGCCGGCGCCAGCTGACACGATCAGGCGGCTGGAGAGCGCTGCGCTCCAGCACAACGGACGCGAATTCGCCCGCCTGCTTGAGCGCGCCCTGGGCATTGCCGCTCCGCTCGCCGCGCGTATCGTGGAAGACGCCAGCGGCGAGCCGATCGTGGTCGCCGCCAAGGCGCTCGGCATGAAGGCCGCGGTGCTTCAGCGTATCCTTCTGGTTCTTAATCCGGAGGTCGGTCAGTCGGTCGAGCGGGTCTTCAACCTCGACCTGCTTTACGACGAAATCAGCCCGGCTGCTGCCGCGCGTATGGTCGCGATCTGGCGCACGGCCGCCGCGCCGCCGCGTCCGCGGCACGCGCCGCTGCATTGGGACGACGAACGCAGCAGCGCTCGCGCCGCCGCGTCCGCGGCACGCCATCGCACCGCGCGCGGCCACGATGTCGCTCCGACGCGAGCCCGCACCAACGAGCGTTAAATCGATTCAGCTCAACACGTGATCGAGAAAGTGCCGGCCGGCGCGATCCTCGATCTCGACGATCCAGAGGTCGGGATCGAACCTGACCTCGCGTGCCAGCCGCATCTCGGCATCGGTTTCCGGCACCGGCACCTCACCGCCGAGGACCGCAGTGAACATCCGCTCGGACGGGCTGGCCTCGTCGAAGGCCGACTGCGGCGCCGGACCGTACAACGTGACGCTGCCGTTGAGCCGGTTGACGATGATGAATACGGCGCCGGCTTCATCGGCGCCGCGCCGGCGCACCACCGCGAAGGCACCCTCAACATTGCAGCGGCGCAAATAGGCCGACACCCAGATTCCGGATTTCAACCGCATGGTACTCACTACCATGCGGCCGCGCGGGCGGTCATCACTCCAGCGGGCGCCCGGTCATAGCGGCGAGTTCGCGCACCACACGGTCGGAAGCCTTTCCGGTCACCGGCAATTGCCGGTCACGCTCGAACTTCTCGATCGCCGCCCGCGTGCCGGCATCCTCAACTCCGGTAGGCTTGATCTGGCCATAGCCGAAATCGGCGAGCGCACGCTGGACCGCCAGCACGCGCTTCGAAGGCGTCAACAGCTGGGCAATCGGATCGTTCGGCGGCGGCGCAGCACGCCCGCGCACCGTAGATGCCTTGATTGTGCGCAACAGGCTTTCGCTGACCTCCGCGTCGATCTTCACCCTGGCGGCTTGCGCGAAATCACGCACCGCGCTGTCGGTCTTTGCGCCCCAGATGCCGTCGACTGCGCTGTCGTAGAAGCCACGCCCTGCAAGTTCGCGCTGGATTTCGCCAACGAGCTGGGCGCGCGTTTGCAAGCCGGCCGCCGCGCCGCCCTCCGCCTGCACCGGCCGGCTGTGGGGCAACACGACCAGGCGATCCTGCTTCATCAGCGGGCGCGACGCGAAAATCGGCGACGGATGGGGACCGCGCTGCAAGTACAGGGCATTGATGAAGATTACCAGCGTCGCCGCCACCGCCGTCAGGATGGCAACCGACTCGCGGGGATAGCCCATGATGGCGACGCCGAGCCGACCGCCAATTCCGCCGTCGGCGTCAACTACCTGCGCGCGCTGGCTCCGTCTAGGCACTTTTCCTCACCTGTGATTCGGCGACCGCGGCCAGTTCGCCGGCGCGGTCGGTAACGAGCTTGATCGGGTCGGCAGGGCGGGCACCCTCGCAATCGATGGGCAGCCGCACGGTTACCTGCGTGCCCTCGCCGAGCCGGCTGCTGATGTCCATGTCGCCGCCATGCAGCCGCGTCAGCCCCTTGACGATGGACAGTCCGAGGCCGGCGCCATCGTGTCGCCGGTCATAAGATGCGCGCGCTTGAAAGAAGGCCTCGCCCAGGCGGGGGAGATCGTCGGGGCCGATGCCGCAGCCGGTATCATTGACGCAGATGACGCAATCCGGGCCGTCGCAATGTGCGCCGACGGTGACCCGACCGCCACGCGGGGTGAACTTGATGGCGTTGGAAATGAGATTGATCAGGATCTGGCTGAGCGCGCGCCGGTCGGCCACCATTTCCGGCAGGTCGGCGGCGATGCGGGTAGTCAGCTCCACGCCCGCCTCCTTGGCCTTCAACGCGAGCAGATCGCAACAGCCGCTGATCGCCTGCGCGGGCGCGAACGGCTCCGGCGTGATCTGGAAGTTGCCGGCCTCCATCTTCGACATGTCGAGAATACCATTGACCACCGACAAAAGATGGTGGCCCGACTCGTTGATCAACTTGGCGTATTCCTTCTTGCGCGTCTCCTCCAGCACCAGCGATTCGTTGGTCAGCATGTCCGAGAAGCCAATAATGGCGTTGAGCGGCGTGCGCAGCTCGTGGCTCATGGTGGCGAGGAAGCGGCTTTTGGCGGCGTTGGCACGCTCGGACTCGGCGCGGGCCATTTCAAGAGCCTGCTCCTGCGTTTTGCGCTCGCCGACGTCGCGCAGAACGGCGACGACCTCGCGTTCACCGGCAGAGACGCCGGTCCCCGCCCGGTCGAGCGGCCGGCAGCGCATCTCCACCCAAACGAAGTGGCCTTGCCCGTCGCCGTCGCGGCGGACGCGAAATTCAAGCGAGCGGGCTTCGCCCAGCGCCGCTGCATCGGCGAGCGCGCTGAGATAGGCGGGCCGGTCGGCAACGTGTACACGGTCGAACAGTCCGTGGCCCATGAGACCGCCGACGGGAACGCCAAACAGCTGCTCGGCCGCCGGCGAGACGAACAACGCGCTGCCGTTGCGGCCATGCCGGATAATGACGTCGGTCATATTGCGCGCCAGCAGCCGGTAGCGATTCTCCTCCGCATAGAGCAGCCAAACGCTGGTGCGCGCCAGTTGCTCGGCGCCGAGGGCGATGCCGGTGGCGTAGAGCGAGGCCGAAATGATGCCGAGCGCGGCGAGTGCGCCGTGCTCGGTGGCGACGGGCGGCGAAGGCGGTAGCAACTGCTGCCCGCTGAGTACCAGCAACAGGCCCGCGGCGACCAGCGCGAAGGTCGAGGCCAGCGCGACCACGCGGCGCGAGGCCGACAGCGCTGCTTCCAGCGGCACCACGACCAGCCAGATGGCGGCGAAGGAGCCGATTCCGCCGGTGCACCAGGCAACCACGGCCACCAGGCCGGTGAGGGCCAGCGAAGAAAGGATATGCGCCGCCTCATAGCGACCGGTACGCGAGACGAAATAGGCGATCAGAATCGGCGCCACCAGCCAGCCGAACACGCCGATTTCGAGGGCGCTGGGCACGCCGCGGAAGGCGACGTACACGGGGAAACTCGCCAGCGCAGCCAGGCTGCCCAGCAATCGCGGTGCGATGAAGGCGCGATGGCGCGCCGCCGTCAGCGCATCCTGCTGCGCCGCCGGGTGCACTAACGCGTTTATGTAGTTCCGCACTGGCGTGAGGAAACTCACGGGTTCCTGTCCCACTGACTGAGGCAACGCGTCCCTTGTAATGCGACTTTATCCGAGCGCCACTTAAGCGAACGCTAAAGCACGACACGGGCACCGGCCCTTCGCCGCAACCGTACGAATTTGACACGCGGATCACCCCCGCATTTGCCGGCATGGTGAAATTTCTCTTGCATTATCGACGGTGGGGCACCGCCACACCTGCACGCGTTACCGCCGCGGTAACCATCGCCAGCGACGGCAGGCTGCATGCAGCGCCGGGCGTGGGCCTCGTTAAATTTTTAGTCAAATTCAGACGTTTCAAATTCGACGAAAATTCAGACCGCATTCGCATCTATTTTGGCCCAAATGCTCGCAACATCGCCAACGACAGTTTCAAGCCCGTCTGCTACGTTTAAGTTCAAAGGCGGTGAAAACCCGCCGGGGACGATAGCGGGTAGGGTCATGTTCTTTCTGTTGCGAATGGCGTTTTGGTTGGGCGTCGTTTGCGTGCTGTTGCCAGGCGGCGGCTCGCAGCCCGATGCGCGGATCAACGCGACGCAAGCCGTCACGCTGGCAAGCGCCGCGGTGTCGGACGCACGCGGCTTCTGCGACCGGCAGCCGGAGGCCTGCAGGGTTGGCGGCAAGGTTGCCGCCGCGCTCGGCCACAAGGCGGAGGCGGGGGCACGCACGCTCTTCCAGTTCATCACCGCCAGGCTCGGCGATCAGTCCACGCCAACGACAGGGTCGGTGCCCGCGGCGACCAATGCCGGCGCGCCGCGGATGCTACCGGTGGCGGAGCATAATGGCACGCTGAAGCCCGCCGATCTGCACCCGGCCTGGCATGCGCCGGTTCCGCTGCCACCCCGGCGGGAAGCCCGCTCGATCCGTCCGTCGGTCTGACGACCACCGAATTCATGCGCATTTGCCGCGGGGCCATTGGCTTCGGCGGCTGATCGCGTCTGGCCATTGGCGCTCATGGGACTATATATCTGGCTCAGGAACGAACCTTCGGCGCAGTGGAGCCATGGCCACGATCGACGACATCATCGAGAATTTCGAACTGCTCGACGAGTGGGATGACCGATACCGCTATGTCATCGAACTCGGCCGTGAGTTGCCGCCACTGCCGGAGAGCGACCATATCGAAGCCAACAAGGTTCGAGGCTGCGCCAGCCAGGTCTGGCTCGTGACCCATGTGCAGCGGGATGGCGCCGCCGGACCGACGCTAACCTTCGACGGCGACAGTGACGCCCATATCGTGCGTGGCCTGATCGCCGTCCTGTTTGCGCTTTACTCGGGGAAGGGCGCGCGCGAGATACTCAATATCGATGCCTTGGCCGTGTTCGATCGCATCGGCCTGCGCGAAAACCTGACGCCGCAGCGCTCCAACGGCTTGCGCGCCATGGTCGAACGCATCCGCGCCGAGGCGGAAGCGGCGTTGGCGACCGCCGCCTGAGCGTCGCCGCTCTCATTCCGCATCGACACGAATCATCGTGTCGTCCGCGAGCCAGGTGCGCAACGTTGTACAGCTGTGACCGCATGCTTGCTGTGCATAGCCGTAATGGCGAGCGAGCCGATCAAGCGCCAACTGCAGCACGACCTTGGCTGAGCGCGCCGGCCAGATGCGCTCGCGCTCGATATCTTCCAGCCCCTTGAGGAAACAGCAGACGTCGAGCAGCAGGCCGGCGAATTCCGGACCGACCGCGTCGAGCGCCTGACGCACGCGCTGGCGCGCGGCGACCATCGTCTCGGTGGACGCGCCGGCATGATCGCCGCCGGCGCCGCGGCGGCCGGACGCGATCGGGCGCGCCCAGTTGGAGGTGGTACGCGGCATCAATTGCGCGCGGGTGAAGTCGGCGCGCAGCCGCTCACCGGCCTGCAACTGATGCAGACCTATCAGCGCGCGGCCGTCGCGGCCACGCCGGCGGGCGAGCCAGGCAAGCGGGCTTTCGGATTCGTCGACGGTGACGCTTGCATCGCCATGTTCGGTGGCGATCTGCCGCTGCGCGAGGGCGAGGTGCCGGCCGCGAAACCTGTCGATCGACGGCCGGAGCGAGTCCGCAATGCGCCCGGCACGACGATCGCTGCCGCGCGTGAAACCCCTCATGATTGCACCGGCAAAGTCAGGCCGGCGTCTTGGGCAAGCGCACCGCAGACGTCTTCCAGCATGAGCAGCAGCCGATCGACGGCCGGATCCTCCCGGCGGTCCTCGACCAACCGGCAGGCATGCGCAGCGGTGGTTCGGTCGCGGTTGAACAGGCGACCGGTGGAGCTGTAGCTCAGGCCCAGCATCACATGCGCCAGATACATGGCGCTTTGCCGCGCAAAGGCGACCGGCCGGGTGCGCCGCGACGGCGCGCGCAATTCATCGACTGGTACCGCGAAGGCAGCAGCAGTGGCTGCTTGCAGCAGCCGGCAGAGGCGTTCCGCATCGCCGACGCGGCGGGACACGAGGGCAGACGTCGGACCGGAGGATTGCAGCAGGCTCATGGGCGATCTCCTGTAGGATTATTTGCCTACATGATCGCGCAAATCGAGGCGGCGGGGATAACTTTCGTATTTTGAGCTATAATATTGAAAAGAAACGGCTTTAGCCGAAAATGGGAAAAATGCCGTCGGAGTCCTCCACAGTAATTAGGACCTCTATCCTGAGCTGGCGGGATCTCCCCGGACGGCACCTAGCGCGAACGCCGACGGCGCTGCTGGCCGAGTCCCATCTGCTTGGCCAGCTGCGATCGTGCGGCGGCGTAATTCGGCGCCACCATCGGGTAATCGGTCGGCAGGCTCCATTTCTCCCGGTATTGCTCAGGCGTCATGTTGTACTGCGTGCGCAAATGGCGCTTGAGCGACTTGAACTTCTTTCCATCCTCCAGGCAGACGATGTGTTCGGGCGTGACCGACTTCTTGACCGATATTGCCGGCTTGAGCGGCTCGACCGGGGCCTCACCCGGACTGCCCGACACCCGGGTCAGCGCCGCATGCACCTGGTTGATCAGCGCCGGGATGTCGCTGGACGGCACCGTGTTGTTGCTCACATAGGCGGAAACGATTTCCGCCGTCAGCTGGATGTGGTTTCCGTGGACCGTGCTGTCGCTCATCGAAGCAGCCCCGCTCTGATGCGGCCGCCGGTCCGGCGGATCCGCGGACTGGATTTGAAAACGAAGAATTCCCCTCGGATCGCAAAGGCCTTCAACGCAAGGAATAACCTAGCCGGCCGAAGTATTCACGAAAATGTACTAGGGATATCCAGCCACAGCAAGAAGAAGATGAATGAAATCCGGTTTAGTACAAGTCATTATTGTCGCCCGGCGCGGGCGGCATCGATACGCCTGCGCGCATCCCTACGCGTTCTTGTCGAGATGGCTGCGCAGATCGTTGATCGAGGCGAAACGGAGGGTGCCCTGCGGCAGCTCGGCTTCGATCGAGCCGTCGACATAAAGCGTGTAGCCCATGCCATCGACCACGCCCGATTTCAGAATGGCGGCCGCGCGCGGCACATTCTCCTCCGAGCGGGCGGGAGCAGGCTCCACGGCAGGCTCGGCCGGCCCTGTGGCGCGCGCGGGTTCGGCCGGCGGCTCCTCCGCCGTGACGGCGGGCGGCGGTGCCGGCCGCGATCCCACCGGCGGCCACATGGCATCGAAATTGGTTTCCCGGGGGCGGAGCGGCTCCGGTGAAGGTTGCCGCGGTCGCCAGCTCTGCTCGCCGGCGGGCTCCGGGGCCGGCACGTGAGGCGCTTCGCCCCGTCCCGACCCGTTGCCGCCGTGGGGCGGCCGCGGTGCGACCAGCGAGGTCTCCTCGTCCACCGACACCGGCGGCGCATCCGGGTTGCGCAGCTGCGGCGCGGCGGACCAGCTGGACGGCTCTCCGGAGGGCTCCGCGCCTGGCGCCGGGGCAAACGGCGTCTCCTCGGGGACGGGTGCATCGGGGCGCGACCGCACCGGAAACGGCACCCTCTCCGCCACCATGCGCCCGGACATCGGCGCTTCGAACTCGCCGGCCGTGTGGCCGGGGCGCACCGGAGCGCCCGCGGCCAGCGCCTCGCGGAGGCGATGCAACTGTGCCACGACCGCGCCCAGCCCGATCACGATCAGACCGCCGACGGCGGCGGTCACGCCTGCCACGATAAGGGTATTTCCGAAGCTGAACTCGTTGATCGGGATGCCAAAGCCGATTGCGCCGACGCCCACGATGAGCGCGATTGCGCCGACAATAAACAAGAGCACCGACATGAACCCCATGATCCTCTACTCACCCCTCGAACTGTCACTGAAGTATACAACCGCCGGTTAAAGTCTTCTAGGCACAAAGTTTTCCGGTTCACCGCCGGTCCGGCGGTTACGGCGGGCAAAATCGCCGCCGACGCCCGCATCCTTGCGCTTTCCCTTTGGCTGCCCGTACCCCCCGCGGGGGCGTTGCCCCGGCCGACGCCAGCGCCTAATTAACCGCATTGAGGAACTCGCCTGGAACTTGCCGGTTTTCGTTCAAGACCGCCCACATTCATCGTTTGTCGATCGAGGAGGACGTAATGTCGTTCAAACTGCCAGACCTGCCCTATCCGCATGACGCGCTGGCGCCGTATATGTCGCGCGAGACCCTGGAATATCATCATGACAAGCACCACAACGCCTATGTCACCACCGGCAACAAGCTGCTCGAGGGCAGCGGGCTGGAGGGCAAATCGCTGGAGGACATCGTCAAGGGCTCGTTCGGCAAAAATGCCGGCCTCTTCAACAATGCCGGCCAACACTACAACCACACCCATTTCTGGAAATGGATGAAGCCGAACGGCGGCGGCGACAAGCTGCCAGGCAAGCTGCAGGCGGCGTTCGACAAGGATCTCGGCGGCCTCGCCAAAGCCAAAGAGGACTTCGTCCAGGCTGGCGTCACGCAGTTTGGCTCGGGGTGGTGCTGGATCACGGTGAAAGACGGCAAGCTGACGATCACCAAGACGCCGAATGGTGAGAACCCGCTCGTGCATGGCGGCATGCCGATTCTGGGCTGCGACGTGTGGGAGCACTCCTATTACATCGATTACCGCAACCGGCGGCCGGACTATATCAAGGCCTTCCTCGATCACCTGGTGAATTGGGAGTACGTCGAGGAACTGTTTACGGCGGCGACGAAGTAAAACCGGCCGCCCGCGCGCGTCGGCCGCGACCGTAACCTGAACAGGGCGGCGGTGAACCTCACCGCCGCCTTCGCCTTTATAAGTCCGAAGCGCCGGCAAATGCCGCCATCACCTCGTCGATCAGACGCGGCTCCTGCCCGGCATAGCGCGGCGAAAAGTGAAACGGCTCGACCCGGCGCACGCCGGCCGCGCGTGCGATACGGCCCGCCGCCGTGGTGGTCAGGTGCGCGCGCTCGGCGGCCAGCGCCGCATCGGCTTGCGCAAAGGGCGCCTCGATGAACAGCAGGTCGGCATTCCGGGCGAGCGCGACGACGGCCGCATGGTTGGCCGGTGTGTCGGCAACGTCGGTGACATAGGCGATCTTCTGTCCCGGCGTCACCGTGATCGCGTCGCGCAGCTCTCCGAGCGGCAGTTCGCGACCGCCCGACGGACCGACCGGGATCAGATGATCGTCCGGCCTGTTCTCGATCACCGCGCGCTTGAGCGCGTGCAACCAGGATCCGAGCGGCAGTCCTTGCTGTTCGAGCCGGTTCCTCCAGACATTGACGTGCGCCGCTTCCTCAACGGCAAAGCCCAGGCACGGGGTGCGGTGCTCGAGCACTGCCGTCGACACAAGGAACGTCGGCTCGCGGTAGATCACGCCGCCGGCGAGGCGGCCGCCGCCGAGATCCTCTGCGGCAAAGGCATTCTTGAAACGAAAGCGCGCCACCCTGGTCTCGAGCAAGGAGGCCACTTCCATCACCACGAATACAAGATCATTCAGATAGCGGTCGACCAGGTTCCAGCGGAAACCCTGCAGCTTGTGATGCACCTGCCCAATGAACCCGGCCGGCCCATAGAGCGCGAGCGTCTTCTCCCGCCCGATAAGCAGGCGCAGCAGGCGGTCGAAACCAATGAAATGGTCGATATGGGTGTGCGAGACAAAGACGTGCTCGAGGCGCTGCACCTTGCGCGGCGGCAGCGCCGCAACATCGCCCAGATCGAACAGGATGGCGCGCCGCTCGAACAGGGTTTCGACATAAAGCGCCGGGTCACCGCTTCGTCCGTTGACCAGGCTGGGATGCAGAAGCGGGCGCATGGACACTCTTGGCCGACATCACGCGATGGATAGGTTGCGCGAACCTTAGCCGACGGCAGGGAGATTGTTTTCCCGCCAGCGCGGCCGGCTTTGACCGGCATCAATTCGGCCATGCCGGCCAGGAACTAATCAAACCCCATGAATGCCGCCGCCACGCGCCCGTTCAACGAGCCTCCGCTGCAGCCGCCGGCCATCCGGCTGTGCCTGTGCGGCGACGTGATGACCGGGCGCGGCATCGACCAGGTGCTGGCGTACCCCTGCGACCCCGTCCTGCACGAGGATTACGTCCAGTCGGCGCTGGACTATGTCCGTCTCGCCGAACGCGCCCATGGCCCGATCGCACGTCCGGTGGCGGCGGACTATATCTGGGGCGCGGCGCTCGACGATCTCAGGCGGGCGCGGCCGCACGCCAGCATCATCAATCTGGAGACCAGCATCACCCGCAGCGAGGATTACGCGCCGAAGGGCATCAATTACCGCATGAGCCCGGAGAACGCGGATTGCCTGACGGCGGCATCGATCGACTGCTGCGCGCTCGCCAATAATCACGTGCTCGACTGGGGACGCGCGGGACTGCTCGACACCCTGGCGTGCTTGCACCGGCTGGGGATCAAGAGCGCCGGCGCCGGCCGCAATCAGGAGGAAGCCGGGGCACCGGCCGTGCTGCCGCTTGGTGGCGGCGCCCGCGTGCTGGTCTATTCGTTTGCGGCGTTGACGAGCGGCGCCCCGCGGCGCTGGGCGGCCGGCCCGGATTCCCCCGGCGTCAACCTGCTGACCGAACTGTCCGAGCATCGCGCCGCCACGATTGCCGCGCGGATCATGCGCGAGCGCAAGCCTGACGACATCGTTGTCGTCTCGCTGCATTGGGGACCCAATTGGGGTTACGGGATCGGCGATATGCAGCGCCGTTTTGCGCACGCGCTGATCGAGCACGCCGATATCTCGGTGGTGCACGGCCATTCATCCCACCATCCCAAGGGTATCGAGATCTACCGCAATCGCCTGATCCTCTACGGCTGCGGCGATTTCCTCAACGACTACGAGGGCATCGAAGGCTACGAGGGCTATCGCGGCGATCTCGTCCTGATGTTTCTCGCCGACCTGGCGCCGTCGAGCCGCGATCTGGCCGGGCTCGACATCGTTCCACTGCAGATCAGACGGTTCCGGCTCGTGCACCCGGCCGATGCCGACGTCGACTGGCTGCGGCGGATGCTGGAGCGGGAATGTCGCAAGCTCGGGCCCGGTGTTGAATCGACCGCCCATGGACGGCTCAGGCTGTGGTGGGATGCTGACCGGAGCGCGCGCCACTGATAAGCGCCAAATGCCGTTTGGCGCCGATGGCCGGC
>Ga0210062_1000249_pt1 | contig 16597 bp, 15 predicted proteins | sample Muzzi_CordA_D2_FD_185528 | JGI IMG/M metagenome (GOLD analysis project Ga0210062, IMG submission 185528) | Wetland microbial communities from San Francisco Bay, California, USA, that impact long-term carbon sequestration - Muzzi_CordA_D2 (SPAdes) | ecosystem: Environmental > Aquatic > Marine >...
CCGCCGCACCGGACGGGGCGCAATAACCCGCGCATTTTAACGCTCCCCCTGACGGACCGCCGGGACGCCATTTGCTATGATGGCGGCCAGCGACGAATCACCCGCCGGCGGCGCGGCCGGCGCGACGGAGCGTGGATGCTGCACGCGACCCTCCGCACCCTGGTCAAGATCGCTGTCGCCTCGCTGGTGGTGGGAACGATCCTGGCTCATTTCGGCATCACCGCCGACCAGGTGATGCGCAATTTTGGCTTGTCGGCCGAGCGCCTCGAGGACTATGCCCGCGCCGGCTTCGCCTGGGCCTGGCCCAACGTGCTGCTCGGCGCCATGGTCATCGTGCCGATCTGGTTCCTGGTCTACCTGCTGCGCCCGCCCGGCGGGCAGAGCAGCAGCGAGTAGCGCAAGCCGCGAGGTCAAGGCAAATAGCCGAACCTCTTCATCTGCTCGCCATGCGCGCTGATGATTGCGTCGACCTGCCGCGGCGTGAGCACATCCTTCCATTGATCGGCGCGTCCTTCGCGAAAGAAACGCTCTGCGTGCTCCGGTTTTTCCTTGAAACCGCCCTCGCCCTCCTGCTCCCTCAGGGACTCGAATGAGGATCTCTTGATCGCCAGGTCGAGCTCGGCGGCCGTCGGATTGAGAAGCAGATGTCGCGCCAGCGCGCCAAAGGTCTTTTCCGGATCATTCAGCATGTCTTCATAACGCATGACATAAATGGCGGGATGAGGCTTCCTGGTCCAGCTTTCCACATGCTGGCTCCAGGAACCCCACACTTCGTGAACGCGCGTCTCGTTGATGGGAGTTTCGACATCCGGCGTTGCCATAACCGATATCGCATGGTCGAGCGGCTTGTTGATATGATGCGAAAGCGAAATGGCAACGTCGAGCGGATTGCGAACGATGTAGATGGCGCCTGATGTCACGGCGAAATTGATGATCGACTGGCCGCGATCGATGACAAGCGCGTTATGCGTCTTGCAAAAGATCAGCCCCTCAAACTGATCGGCGATCGCTTCCTGCACGCGATGACGATTTTCTGCGACCTTGCGGTGGTCGCCCGGCTTTGGATCGAAGCCGCAAACTTCTTGGTAGAGTTGCGTGAAACTCTCGCCGATGGAGAAACGGTTGATGGAATTGACGTCGAGCGCCTCCTTTTCACGGGCCATGATGGTGGCGAGGTTGGAGAGAAAAGCGCGCGTCCAGGTATTGCCCGACTTCGGATAGGACGCGAGCCAGACGATCCCTGAATCCGGAGCCTGGGATGCTTCACCTTGGGCGGACATCCAGATTCCCCCGTAACCGGCGCTACTACGGCTTGTGTTGCTCCATTGCAACTATTCCCGCAAATCTTGCTGCCGTCCCCGGTCCCATGGCCGTTTGGCGGCCCACCCTACTGGACTCGTTGCCCAACGGGAAAGGATATTTCACAGTCTGGTTCCGTAAGCATTCTTGTGACTCAAGGGGGGAGCAATGTACCGGGTTCGCGTGACGCTGCTGGCCGGCGTTTCGGCCATTGCGATTACGGCAGCGCAGCCGGAAATTTCATTAGCGGCAGACCTGCCTGCACGCCCGGTGGTCGCGACCAAAGCGCCGCCTACGGCATTCCGCGACCGGTGGACCGTTTGGGTGGAAGGGGGCGCGGCCCTGTTCGGTGGCGATCCCGGTGTCGCCGGCCTGACAGGTTTTGACGTTGACCCAAAACGCTGGGGGTGGGAAGCGGCGATCGGCGTCGAGTTTCGACCGGGGATGTCTCCGTGGATCTGGAGCGCCCAGTTCCGGTACGGTCAGCACGGCTCTAATTCTGAAAGTAGCAATCCCCTCGCGACTTTCTTGGTCGGTAATTTTGCCACCACGCCGTTCAATTTTGTCGGCACAAATTCTGCTTCCCGGAAAGAGCACCACTGGGTCGCCGATTTTATGGTCGGTCGCGATATGGGGCTCGGTCAAGGGCATAACACGTTGAGGTTTGGCGTTCGCATTGCCCAAATCTGGGGGAAGACCACTGGTTCTGCACAGTGGCAATTTAATGCGCTCACACCAACCCTACCTTGCACGGCTTTGCCCCCGTCCGCTTATTGTGCCTATGATCAGCGCGCTTACGAGCAAAAGAGCAGTTTCTTGGGAGTGGGACCGCGGTTAGCGTTAGATGGACAAATTCCTTTCGGTAATAATTGGGCGTTCGAATACGCTGGCGGCGTTGCCGCCCTGTTTGGCCGGCGCAAGGCCGATCAGACGGTAGCGATAAATCAAATTCCGCCAACCGCCATACCTACACCCGTTTGCGTGACGGGATGTCCATTCGCAACGACCTCTTCCGGTAACAATGGCGTGGTATTCAATATGGATGCGATGCTTGGGCTATCCTACGCATTCAATCCGAATACCATCCTAATGATAGCTTACCGCTTCGATGGCTATTTTGACGCGTTGAGAGGCTATGATTCCAACGGTAACGTCACCAATCTCGACCGATTCTATCACGGACCGATGGTTCGCCTGACGATGACGAACTGATTGCCGTCGGGCCGATAGCGGTAACGCCCCAAAATCCAACGATCGCTTCGCGCCTTACATCTGCGCCCCGAATGCGGCGCGCTCGCGGCGGGCGGCGCCGCGCTTGGCTAACAGCGAGGCCGCGACGGTGCCGACCGCCACCACCGCGATCATGATCGTACAGACCGCGTTGATTTCCGGCTTCACGCCCAGACGCACCGCAGAATAGATGCGGATCGGCAAGGTGGTCGCACCGGGGCCGGTGGTGAAGCTGGCAATCACCAGATCGTCGAGCGACAGCGAGAAGGCGAGCATCCAGCCGGCGGCGATGGCCGGCATGATCAGCGGCAGCGTCACCGTCCTGAAGGTCCTGAACGGCGGACAGCCGAGATCCATGGCCGCCTCTTCCAGACTGCGGTCGAAACTGACCAGCCGCGACTGCACGATCACGGTGACAAAACACATGGTCAGCGTGGTGTGGGCAATGACGATGGTCCAGAATCCGCGGTCGGCGTTGACCGCGACGAACAGCAGCAGCAGCGACAGGCCGGTGATCACCTCGGGCATTACCAGCGGCGCATAGACCATGCCGGAGAACAGCAAGCGCCCGCGGAAACGGCCGAACCGTACCAGCGCGACCGCGGCCAGCGTGCCGAGCACGGTGGCGGCGCTCGCCGACAGCGCGGCGACGCGCAGACTGATCCAGGCGGAGGCCTGCATGGCCTCGTCCTCGAGCAGCGCGCGATACCACTCCAGCGACCAGCCGCCCCAGACCGTGACCAGCCGCGAGGCATTGAACGAATAGATCACCAGGATGGCGATCGGCAGGTAGAGGAAGGCGAGGCCGAGTACCACCGAGACCACGTTGAAGGCCGAGGACCGCTGCATCAGCGTCGTCCTTCCAGCTGGCGCTGCTGCATGCGCTCGTAGAGCAGCATCGGCAGCAACAGCAGGGCGAGCAAGGTCACCGCGATGGCCGAGGCGACCGGCCAGTCGCGGTTGTTGAAGAATTCCAGCCACAGCGTCTGCCCGATCATCAGCGAGCGCGAGCCGCCGAGCAGATCGGGGATGACGAACTCGCCGACGATGGGGATGAAGCAGAGCAGGCTGCCGGCGGCGACGCCGGGCAGCGACAGCGGCAGCGTGACCAGCCAGAACGATTTCCAGCGCGGGCAGCCGAGATCGGCGGCCGCTTCCAGCAGCGAAACGTCGAGCCGCTCCAGCGTGGCGTAGAGCGGCAGCACCATGAACGGCAGATAGGAATAGACCATGCCGATGTAGATGGCGGTGTCGGAGGCGAGCCAGGCCAGCGGCTGGTCGATCAGATGCAGGCGCAGCAGCACCTCGTTGAGCAGGCCGTCGCGCTGCAGGATGTTGATCCAGGCGTAGACGCGGATGAGGAACGAGGTCCAGAACGGCAGCACCACCGCCATCACCAGCACAGGTTGCAGGCCGCGCGGGCAGCGGGCGATGCCGTAGGCGATCGGATAGCCGATCAGCAGCAAAATGGCGGTGGAGAAAGCGGCTACTTCAAGGCTCTTGAGGTAGGAGAGCAGATAGATCGGATCGGAGACGAGCAGCCGGTAGCCTTCGGCGCTCAGCCGGGCGACGAAGTCCGTCAGCCCCTGCCAGCCGGCGGACCAGTCAAGCACCGGCACGTAGGGCGGCTGCGCCAGCACGGTCTGCGAGAAGCTGATCTTCAGCACGATGACAAAGGGCACCAGGAAGAACAGCAGCAGCCACAGGTAGGGCACCAGCAGCACCAGGCGCCGCCCCCAGGATCGCCTGTTCGGCTCTGCGCTCATTGCGTCAACACCACGCCGGCCTCGGCCGGCCAGGACAGCCAGACCAGATCGTCAACGTCGAACGGCGCCCGGCCGCTCAAGCTGGTATTGGCCAGCACCACCTTCATCAGCGAGCGGTCGGCGAGCCGCACCTTGTACAGAGACATGTCGCCGCGATAGCCGATCTCGTAGACGGTGCCGGCGAGCGCGTTGACCTCGCCGGCAGGCCGGTCGCTGCCGATGCGCAGCTTTTCCGGCCGCAGCGCCAGCCAGACCTTGGCACCGGGCTTGAGCGCGGGATCGGCGGCGACCCGCAAGTTGCCCAGTGCGCTGTCGACCACCGTGCCGCCGGGGCCGAGCCTGGCTTCGATCAACGTCACCTCGCCGAGGAAGTCGGCGACCCAGCGCGAGTGCGGCCGCTCGTAGATTTCCGCCGGCGGCGCCACCTGCGCCAGCCGGCCCTGGTTCATCACCGCGATGCGGTCGGCGACGATCATCGCCTCTTCCTGATCGTGGGTGACGATGACGAAGGTGGTGCCAAGCCGGCGCTGCAATTCCATCAGTTCGAACTGCGTTTCGCCACGCAGCTTCTTGTCAAGCGCAGCCATTGGCTCGTCGAGCAGCAGCACGCGCGGCCGCTTGATCAGGGCGCGCGCCAGCGCCACCCGCTGGCGCTGGCCGCCGGAGAGCTGACCGACACGACGCTTGCCGTAGCCCCGCAGTTGCACCAGCGCCAGCATCTCGGCGACGCGGTCGGCAATTTCGCGGCCGCCGGCATTATCCTGGCGCAAGCCGAAGGCGATGTTGCGCTCGACATTGAGATGGGGGAACAGGGCGTAGTTCTGGAACATCATGTTGACCGGCCGCCGGTGCGGCGGCACGGCACCGATGTCCTCGCCGTCGAGCAGGATGCGGCCGGCGCTCGGGCTCTCGAAGCCGGCGAGCAGGCGCAACAGCGTGGTCTTGCCGCAGCCGGAGGGACCGAGCAGCGCGAAGAATTCGCCCTGCCAGATGTCGAGGGTGAGACTGTCGATCGCGGCCAGCGCGCCATAACGTTTGGCGATGCCCTCGAAGCGTACCAGCGGGCGCCTGTCCGCCGCCGGTTCGGGCCCGCCGCTGTCCTGCGCCATCGAGTCCCCTCGTCCCGCAACTGCGATGCGCAAGCTAACGGCAGGCGCGGGCGCGCTCAACCGCGCAATCGTCGGGTGGGGAATAGTCTGTCCGTCAGCGGGCCGGCTGCGGTTTCGTCCGGCTCTTGGGGCGGCGCGGCTCGGGTCCGTAATAATCGCCGATGCGGACGATCTTGCGCGGCTTCAGCAGGATGGAGATCAGCCGGTCGTACAGCGCCTGGGCCGACACCGGCTTGCACAGCGCCTCGTTGACGCCGAGCTTCATGGACTGGACGATGCGCCAGCGCTCGCCATGGGCGGTGAGCAGGATGATGGGAATGTCCGGCATCGGGAACACGCCCGGCGAGCGCACGATGCGCACCAGTTCGGGGCCGGAGAGCAGCGGCATTTCCCAGTCGAGGATGACCACGTCGGGCGTGACGGCGCGGATCATCTCCAGCGCGGCGATGCCGTCGGCGGCCTCGAAGATGGTCTTCACGCCGAGATTGGCCAGCATGCCGCGCACCAGCTTGCGCATGAACGCATTGTCATCGACCACCAGCACACTGAGCTGGCGGATCAGGACCTCGGCCTGCTTGCGGTTCAGACCCATTACGCGACCTCACTGGCCGGCCATTGTCGGTAGCAATGATCAAGGGGTGGTTAAGTAGTCATCAAGGCCGCGTTAACGTTCGCCGCACCGCGTCCCGCCAGCCGGCGAGCTTGCGCGCGCGGATTCCCGCGTCCATGCGCGGTTCGAAGCGGCGCTCAAGCCGCCACTGCGCGGCAAACCCGTCGAGATCGGGGCAGACGCCGGCCGTCCGCCCGGCGAGATAGGCGGCGCCAAGCGCGGTCGTCTCCAGCACCACCGGCCGGTCCACCGGCGCGTCGAGGATGTCGGCGAGGAACTGCATGGCGGCGTCGCTCGCGGTCATGCCGCCATCGACACGCAGGACACGCGCCGCGCGGTCGGCCGCCGGCCAGTCGCCGCGCATGGCCTCGATCAGATCGCGGGTCTGGTAGCCGATCGACTCCAGCGCCGCCCGCGCGATCTCGGCGTCGCCGGCCCGACGGGTGAGGCCGTAAATGGCACCGCGTGCCTGCGCATCCCAATAGGGCGCGCCGAGGCCGACGAAGGCCGGCACCAGATAGACCTGCTCGGCCGGATCGGCGAGCCCGGCGAGGTCGTTGACCGCAGCCGCCTCGGCGATGATCTTCAAGCCGTCGCGCAGCCATTGCACGGCGGCGCCGGCGATAAAGATTGCGCCTTCCAGCGCATAGATGCGCTTGCCCTCGAGCTGGTAGGCGATGGTAGTGAGCAGACGGTTGCGCGAGACGACCCGCTCGCTGCCGGTGTTGAGCACGGCGAAGCAACCGGTGCCGTAAGTCGACTTGATCATGCCGGGCGTAAAACAGCCCTGCCCCACGGTGGCCGCCTGCTGGTCGCCGGCCATGCCGAGAATGCGGATGGCGCCGCCGAACAGTTCGGGCGCGGTGACGCCGAATTCGCCGGCATTGTCCATTACCCGCGGCAGCATCGCGGCCGGCACGCCGAACAGGGCGCAGAGGTCATCGTCCCACGCGCCGGCGCCGATGTCGAACAGCGCGGTGCGCGCGGCATTGGTGGCGTCGGTGGCATGCACCTGGCCGCCGGTAAGACGCCACAGCAGGAAGCTGTCGACGGTGCCGAAGGCGAGCTCGCCGGCTTGCGCCTTTGTCCGCGCTCCCTCCACGTTGTCGAGCAGCCAGGCGATCTTGCTGGCGGAGAAGTAGGGATCGAGCAGCAGGCCGGTGCGGGCGGTGAGGTCGCTCTCGTGCCCCCCCTCGCGCAATGTCTCGCACAGATCCGCGGTACGCCGGTCCTGCCAGACGATCGCCGGATGGATCGGCCTGCCCGTTGCACGCTCCCAGACCAGCGTGGTCTCACGCTGGTTGGTAATGCCGATGCCGGCGATGTCGGCGGCCGACAGCGACGCCCTGGTCATGGCCTCGCGCACGGTGGCAACCGCCGCCGACCAGATTTCCTCGGGATCGTGCTCGACCAGGCCGGGCGCCGGATAGTGCTGGCGCAATTCGGCCTGCGCGCTGGCGAGCGGATTGAGTCCCGCGTCATAGGCGATGGCGCGGGTGGAGGTGGTGCCCTGGTCGATAGCGATGAGAGCGGTCGGCAAAGCCCTGTCTCCGATTCGCGCGAGGCGGACGGAGACTAATTCACCATGTAGAGGTTGGCGATTGTTTGGTCGTTGTCTTCATGCACCGCGGCAGCGGCCATCTTGCGCGGGGCGGGACCGTAGTAATTGCCGTGCCGAACCAGCGGGCGCGGATTGGTCAGTACCGCCACCAGCCGATCCCACAGCGCCTTCGACGACACCGGCTTGAGCAGGAATTCGTTGACGCCGACTTTGATGGCTTCGAGCACGCGCGAGCGCTCGCTGTGACCGGTGAGCATGATGACCGGCACGCCGGCATAGGGGAAGGTGTCCGGCGAGCGCACGATGCGCATGAAGCCGGCACCGTCGAGACCGGGCATTTGCCAGTCAAGGATGACCACGTCGGGAGCGTGGGTGCGGATTGCCTCAAGCCCGGATGGCCCATCCGCCGCCTCATAGATGTTGCGTACACCGATGCTCATGAGCAGGGCGCGAACGACCTTGCGCATATAGGGCTCGTCGTCCACCACCAGAACCTTGGTGATGGCGAGGCGGGCGTTGAAGGCTTTTGTATCCATCCGTATCGCGGTCCGTGGTTGTCGGCTGGGCCGTAACTGGCACGATTGAACCACAGAGGTATAGCCGTCGGCTGAAACCGTTCGGTGCAATTGCCACAAAAACGGCAAGGCTTCGTTAACCGACGACCGGACTACGGCGCAGCGTGACGCTCCAGCGCGCGCAGGGAAGCGATGAATTCGCCGAGGGCATTGCGCTGGTCTTCGCTGGCGTAAAGGCCTTGTTTGCTACGCCGCCACAGCACGTCCTCGGCGCTCTGCGCCCATTCGTTTTCCACCAGGTAGCGAACCTCGGCAGCGGTGAGGTCGCCGGCAAAGCGGGGGCCGAGATCGTCCACGCTCTGCGCGTCCCCAAGCACGCGCTCGATCCGGGTACCATAGGCACGGGTCAGCCGCCGCGCCTGCGGCTCGGACAAAAACGGCCAGCGGGCGAGCACGGCCGCGACCTGGGCATGAAAGCCGCCCGCGGGAAAATCGCCGCCCGGCAGCGTGGAAGTCGCGGTCCAGGGCGGGCGCATTTGGAAGAAATGGGCGATGCGTGCCAAAGCCTCCTCCGCCAGCCGGCGGTGGGTTGTGATCTTGCCACCATAGACGGTGAGCAGCGGCGCCAGGCGGTAGGACTCCTCCAGCGCGAGCGCGTAGTCGCGGGTTACGTCCTTGGCCTTGGTGGAACCATCATCGTGCAGCGCGCGAACGCCGGCGAACGACCAGACCGGCTCGTCGGGAGTCAGCTTATCGCGAAAGTACTCGTTCACCGCGTCGCAGAGATAAAGGATCTCCTTGCCGCTCGGCGTCGGAGTGCCGACATCGCCGACAAAGTTCTCGTCGGTGGTGCCGATCAAGGTGAAGTCCTGGGCAAACGGTAGCACAAACACCACGCGGCCATCGGCGGCCTGCAACAGATAACCGGCGTCCTCCTGGTAACGCCGGCGCACCACGATGTGGCTGCCCTTGATCAACCGCAGCGGCATGCGCAGCGGCGCGCGGATGACGGTGTCGGCTACCTCGCCGATCCACGGACCGGCGGCGTTGATCAGCACGCGCGCAGTGGCCACGCTGCGGCGGCCGCGCGCGTTCATCACCAGCTCCCACGCGTCGCGCCGCTCCGCCCGCGCCAGCCGCGTGCGGGTGCGGATGTCGGCGCCGCGCTCGGCGGCGTCGAGCGCGTTGAGCACCACCAGCCGGGAATCGTCCACCAGACAATCGGAGAATTCAAAGCCGTAGCGAAAGCTGCGCTTGAGCGGGTGGCCGAAAGGGTGCGTGGTGAGATCGATGGTGCGGCTGCGCGGCAGCACCTTGCGCGCGCCGATGAGATCGTAGAGCAGCAGACCGAGGCGCAACACAAGCGCCGGGCGCAGCCCGGGCAGCGGCGGCAGCACGAAGCGCAGCGGTCGAATCGCATGCGGCGCCATGCGCAACAGAACTTCGCGCTCGTTGAGGGCCTCGCGCACCAGGCGGACGGCACCGTGCTCGAGATATCTCAAGCCACCGTGGATCAGCTTGGAGGAGGCCGAGGATGTGCCGGAGCCGAGGTCGTTCATCTCGACCAGCAGCACGCGCAGACCGCGGCCGGCGGCGTCGCGGGCGATGCCTGTTCCGTTGATGCCGCCGCCGATGATGGCGAGATCGAAGTCGGCCATGGGGCCCGCGAGAGTACCTGCTGATTCGGTTGTTTCGCAGCAGGATGGGCGGCTTATGCGGCGACCTCAAGAACACCGTTGCCGTAAAGACGCCACAGCCACAATATTTGGTTGTCCAGCCGACGCGGTCGCCATTGTGGGGTAATGGTTGGGTAGCCATATCTGGCCATAATGCCAATCCGGTGCCGGCCAGGCCGGCGCCGGAACCCGATAATCGAACCCATGCCCTCCCCCCGCCTGCTCGTCATCGAAGGGAATTCGCCGCAGACCATGGCCGAACACGTGGCCGCCGGCGGCATTCCGGCGAGCAAGGGCTATTCCGACCTGCTGCGCGAACTGATTCCGGGGGCAATCGTCGACATCTGCTATCCCGGCGACGCAGCGGCTTCGCTGCCCCAGGGTGAGGCGCTGGAGGGCTATGACGGCATCGCCATCACTGGCTCGGCGCTGCACGTCTATAACGGCGGCCCGGAGGTGATGCGCCAGGTCGATCTGGTGAAGGCGGCGATCGACACCGGCACGCCGCTGTTCGGGTCCTGCTGGGGGCTTCAGGTCATTACGGCGGCGGCGGGCGGCAGCGTGCGCAAGAATCCGAAGGGGCGGGAGATCGGCTTCGGCCGTGGCATTCGCCTGACCGAGGCCGGCCGCAAGCATCCGATGTATGTCGGCAAGCTCGACGTATTCAACGCGCCGACCGTGCACCTCGACGAAGTCGAGATGCTGCCGCCCGGTACCATTGTGCTTGCCACCAATGCCATGTCGTCGGTGCAGGCAGCCGAGATCCGCACCAATGGCTCGATCGCCTGGGCGGTGCAGTATCATCCCGAATATCCGCTGCGCGAACTGGCGGCGATCGTGCGCCGTATCGGTACGCGGCTGATCGGCGAAGGCTTCTTCGCCGACGAGAGCGACATGACCAGTTTCGCGCAGGATCTCGACGTGCTCGACCGTGATCCGGAGTGCAAACGGCTGTCGTGGCGCCACGGGATCAGCCAGAACGTGCTCAACAAAAAGCTGCGGGTGAGCGAGGTGGCCAACTGGATCGAGTTCCAGGTGCTGCCGACACGGGTCAAGCGGGGGCGCGGCTAGCCCTCGGTCGTCTCGGCCGGCGACTATTGAACCGCAGCGTTATTTCGTTTCTCATCCGGTCGACGAAGGGACGCCATGGACTTTTCGGGAAAACACGTGGTCGTCACCGGCGGTACCGGTGCGCTCGGCAGCGCGGTGGTCGGCGCGCTGCTGGAAGCCGGCGCAAGTTGCACGGTGTCGTATGTACATCTTACCGAGGCGCAGCGCTTTGCCCATGCCGAGCACGGGCGGGTCAGGCTGGTTGCCGTCTCCGATCTCGCCGACGAGCATTCGGTGTTCAAGGTCTATGACGGCCTGACGCCGTGGGCCTCGATCCACATTGCCGGCGGCTTCGCCATGGGCAAGGTGGCAGACACCGACAAGGCCGCGCTGATGGCGCAGCTCGAGAGCAATCTGATCTCGTGCTTCCTGTGCTGCCGCGCCGCGGTCACGGCCATGCAGGCGGCGGGCGGCGGACGTATTGTCAATGTGACGGCGCGGCCGGGCCTGGAATGGCGGCAGGGCGCCGGCATGGCGGCCTATGCCACGGCGAAAGCGGGCGTCGCCGCGCTCACCGTGGCGCTGGCCGAGGAAGTGGCCAAGGACGGCATTCTGGTCAACGCGGTGGCGCCCTCGATCATGGATACGCCAGCCAACCGCAAGGCCATGCCCAAGGCGGACCACGAGGCCTGGCCGAAGGTGGAAGACGTGGCTGGAACGATATTGTTTCTCGCTTCGCCGGCGAACGCGGTCACCCGCGGCGCGGTCGTGCCGGTCTACGGGAAGTCGTAGCCTTTTCCCTCTCCCGCATCGCGCGGAGAGGGGAAGGAAAGAGATTAACCCGCGATAGGGACGAGTTCGAGCGGCGGGCGCAGCAGGCGCTGCACGGCATTGGACGCGACCACGGTGCGGCCCTCGGCATAGGTCTCGTGATTCTTCTCGATCTCGTCGAGCTCGTAGAGATAGTTTACCATCAGCCCGTGTGCCTGGGCCATCGCCTTGTCGGAGGTGTCGGCGAGGAAATTGATGCGCTCGAGGCGGGCGCCGTTGCCGAGATGGAAGCGCGCCACCGAATCGAGCGGCAGCCCGCGCCCACTGCGCGCGCGCAGGAAGTACCAGGCGGCCGCGCGCATCAGCGGATCGCGCAGGGCTTCCGCGGTCTGCTCATTGTACCACCAGCCATCGTCATCGAGCGCGGCGAGCGCGGCCTTGTCGGTCTCGCTCAACGCCGCCGACTTTTCCTCGGCACGCTCGCGCTTGAGCCAGGTGGCGAAGCTCGCCACCGGCGACAGCGTGACGAATGTCGACAGCTTCGGCATCTCGCGGTTGATCTCCTCGGCCACCTGCTTGATCAGGAAATTGCCGAAGGAAACCCCGGTGAGCCCGCGCTGGCAGTTGGAAATCGAATAGAACACGGCGGTGCGCGCCCTGTCGGCCTCGACCACCTCGCGCTCGGTAGCCAGGATAGGCGCGATCGCCGCCGGAATGTCGCGGGTGAGCGCCACCTCGACGAAGATGACCGGATCGTCGACCAGCGCCGGATGGAAAAAGGCGAAGCAGCGCCGGTCGGGTGGGTCGATGCGGCGGCGCAAGTCATCCCAGCCGCCGATGGCGTGCACGGCCTCGTAACGGATGATCTTCTCCAGCACGATCGCCGGCGTCGACCAGTCGATACGGCGCAGCACCAGGAAACCGCGGTTGAACCAGGAGGAGAACAGATGGACGAAATCGTCGTCGACGGCACCGAGGTCGTCATCACGGCGGGCGAGCACGTCGATCAGCTGGCCGCGCATGCGCACCAGCGCGGCGGTACCACCGGGGGCGAGGTTGAGCCGGCGAAAAAGCTCCTGACGGCGCGGCTCGGAGGCAGCATGCACCTCTGCCGCAGTTTCGTCGCACGGCTTCTCGCGCCAGGCGGCTATCGCCGCCTCCATGCGTTCCGGATCGGGTCCGAAGCGCTCGGCCAGCGCCTCGAAAAAGGCGATGCGCGGTCCGGTGCGCAATTCCGCATAGCGGACCAGGATTTCGCGCGCCATCGCCACACCGGAGGCTTCGCCACGACCGGAGAGCAGGTGTTCGCACAGTTCAACCAGACTTTCCGAGCGCTCGACCCCGGACGAACGACGCGGACGCGCCAGCAAAGACCGCCCGCGGTCAGCGATCGACTGCAATAGTTCACCGAAAAAGGTCGTGTTCATTTAGCCCCTGCGGCAACGCCCATCAGATGGTCCGGCAGCCATATGGCAATATCGGGGAAGATAGACAAAATAATGAGTCTCACAATCGCCATTCTGACATGGGGGACCGAGGCTCTGAGCACGTCGCTTGCCGGCATGTCGGAGGCGATGGCGCTGATCACAAGCCGGTCAGCCCGGCCGGCAGGCGACTCGGTCAAGCAATTTTCCCTCTCTGGCCAGCGCCGGGCGATGCATTTATAACCCCCGGCGACGAGCGTCCATTCCGCGTTTCCGAGGGAGTCTCCATACATGCCGAAACCGTTGGCGGGTCTCCGCGTCCTCGAACTTGCCCGCATCCTGGCCGGGCCCTGGGCGGGGCAGATGCTGGCCGATCTGGGAGCCGACGTGATCAAGGTGGAACGCAAGGGCGCCGGCGACGATACGCGCGGCTGGGGCCCCCCCTTCGTCGAAGGCAAGGACGGCCACCATATCGGCTCGGCCTATTTCCACGGCGCCAACCGCGGCAAGCGCTCGATCGAAATCGACTTCGACAGCGAGGAAGGCAGGCGCATCGTGCGCAAGCTGGCCGCGCGCTCCGACGTGCTGATCGAGAACTTCAAAGTCGGCGGCCTGGCAAAGTTCGGCCTCGACTACACGAGCCTGGCGCCGGAGAACCCGCGGCTGATCTATTGCTCGGTCACCGGCTTCGGCCAGGATGGTCCCTACGCCAAGCGCGCCGGCTACGATCTGATGGCGCAGGGCATGGGCGGAATCATGGACCTGACCGGCGAGGCCGACGGCGAGCCGACCCGCATCGGCATCCCGGTCTCCGACATCTTCACCGGCTGTTATTCGGTGGTCGGCATCCTGGCCGCGCTCACCGAGCGCGAGCGGACCGGCAAGGGGGCCTATGTCGACGCTGCGCTGGTCGACTCCACTGTCGGCGTCTTGTCCAACCAGGCGCTGAACTACCTGGTTTCCGGCAAGGTGCCCAGGCGCATCGGCAACGCGCATGCCAATATTGTGCCCTATCAGGTGTTTCCGGTGGCCGATGGCCACATCATCGTCGCCACCGGCAACAGCAATCAATACATCAAGTTTTGCAACGTGCTGGGCGCGCCCGAGCTGGCGGAAAATCCCGCCTACAAGGACAATGTCGGCCGCCTCAAGCACCGCGACGAACTCATCGGTAAACTGTCGGCGCTGACGTCGAAGACGAAGCGTGCCGATCTGCTCGATCAGCTCGAGCGGCAAGGCGTGCCGGCCGGCCCGATCAACGATCTCGAGCAGGTGTTCAACGACCCGCAGGTGATCCACCGAGGCATGCGGCTCGAACTGGCGAGCACCGCGGCCAAGGGCGGCAGCATTCCGGGCGTGCGCACACCGATCATCATTGACGGCTGGAAAGCCGCCTCCGAGCACCCCGCCCCGCTGCTCGGTGAACACACGGCGGAAATCTTGAAAGAAATCGGCGAAGGGTAAGCGGCTAACCGCTCAATCGACCGGAATGATCGCAGCCGTGAACTCGGCATCGCCCTTGACGCGGGTGCGGTGGCCCTTGCTGTCGGAGTCCTCCATCAGCACAGTGTCGCCTGGTGCAAAGCCGCGCGCATTGCCGTCGCTCGCGGTCACCTCGATTTCACCCTTCAGGCAGATGAGAAACTGCATCTTCGGCACCTGGATGGCATCAGCCGTCCAGCCTGCGGGCAGCCGGATGAACTGCACGCCGTCGCTCTGATAGGCATGCGAAACGAATACCAGCGGCGCCGGCGGACGGCAATCGTACTCGTCAAGCTTGAGCGTGGCATCCTCGAAATGGGTGTTTCCGCTCCTGTTGGCGTGCAGGCGGACGTATTTCATCGCGTGCGCTCCTTCAGCACTGCCGCAAAGATACGTGCCGCAACACGCGGCGGCCTAGACGTGGGTCAAAGGCCGGCCGCCGCCGCCCGCCGGCGGCGCGCCTTGCCGCTTTTCATGGCCTCGCGGATGTGGCGGCGCAGGGCCGCCAGATCGTAGGGCTTCTGCAGCACTACCACGCCCTGGCGCACTGCCTCCTGGGCACTGGCACTGTAGCCGGTGGTGAGCAGCACCGGAATCTCCGGGAACCGCTCGCCGATCTCGCGCGCGAGGTCGAGCCCGTTGCGCCCGCCCGGCATCAGGATGTCGGAAAAAACGAGATCCACGTCGGGGTCGAGCCGCAGCGCCGCGATGGCGGCCTGCGCATTGGCAACGCTGCGCACGCGGTAGCCGAGCTGGCGCAGATAACCGGTGCCGACCTCGGCGACGTCGGCGTCATCTTCCACCAGCAGAATGGTGCCGTCGGACTGCTGCTGCATCTCGTCCGGTGGCCGCACCGGGATATCCTGTGGCGCCTCGTGGCTGCGCGGCAGATAAATGGTGACCGCAGTGCCGCGGCCCTCCACACTCGACACCGTTGCCGTGCCGCTCGACTGCTTGGCAAAGCCGTACACCTGGCTCAGTCCCAGCCCGGTGCCCTTGCCGACCTCCTTGGTGGTGAAGAACGGTTCGAATACGTGCGTTACCACTTCGGGCGGGATGCCGTGCCCGGTGTCGGTCACACGCACGGCAACGAAATCGCCGGCAAGTCCCTCCTCATTGCCGTCGCTCTTCAGCGTCACCGGTTTGGCACGAATCGACAATGTGCCGCCGTCCGGCATGGCGTCCTTGGCGTTGACCGCAAGATTGAGAATGGCGAGCTCGAACTCGCCCGGATCGATGCGCACCGCGCAAGACTCGTCGGGCACTTCGACCTTGATTTCGATATCGGTCCGCAGCGAGCGGGTGAGCAGGTCGCGGAGCAGCGGCAGCCGCTGGGTCAGGTCAACGACCTGCGGCGTCAGGGTCTGTTTGCGCGAATAGGCGAGCAATTGACGGGTCAGCGTTTCGCCGCGCTGGGTGGCGGTGGCGATCATGTCGAGCAGCCTTGAGTGCTTCTTGTCGGACAATTCGTTGCGCAGCCGCTGCACGCTGCCGCTGATGATCATCAGCAGATTGTTGAAGTCATGGGCGACGCCGCCGGTCAGTTGCCCGATCGCCTCCAGCCGCTGCGCCTGGCGCAACGCGCCTTCCGCTGCCTCGCGTCGGTCCGCCTCATCGTAGAGCCGCCGGGTGCGGCGCAGGGCCAGCATCAGGCCGGAGAACAGGAACAGGGTCGCGGGAGCGCCGAAAATCAGATGGCTGCGCAAATAGCCAAACCATTCGCCAAGCACGACCGGGCGCTCGACCCCGGCCATCACGTAGAGCGGAAAGCCGGTGAGCTTGCGGAAACCGATGCGGCGGTCGATGCCGTCGAGCTGGGAGGCGACCGAAAAGATCGAGCGATCGAGGCCATGGGCGATGCCCGTATGCAGCTCGCTGTGCTCGTCGAGCCTGGCCAATCGGTTCTTCAGCAGCGGAAAGCGGGCGAGAAAGCCGCCGTCGGGGCGCGCCAGCGCGAAGTAACTGCCTTCCTTGTCGCCCATGCGGGCGTAGAAACCCTCGAAATTGCTCGGCAGAACCGCGATCGACACCACGCCGTCGAATTGGCCGTCGACCAACGGGCGCCGTCGCGAAACAGCAAAAAAATATGTATCGATGCCGCGCA
>Ga0210062_1000250_pt1 | contig 16548 bp, 17 predicted proteins | sample Muzzi_CordA_D2_FD_185528 | JGI IMG/M metagenome (GOLD analysis project Ga0210062, IMG submission 185528) | Wetland microbial communities from San Francisco Bay, California, USA, that impact long-term carbon sequestration - Muzzi_CordA_D2 (SPAdes) | ecosystem: Environmental > Aquatic > Marine >...
CCGGCGCCTTCCGCGAGCCGCGCCAGCACGGGCTTGAGTTCTTTCTGTCCCTCGGCCAGGGCCACCAGCAGATGCTGCTCGGACCGCATCTGGTCGCCCAGCGTGCCCAGCTTCTCGGCAAGCTGTTGCAGGTGCCGGTCGGTGGCGCCGCGGCTCGCCTCGGCCTGGCCGATCGTGCGTTCCAGCCGCTCCAGGCTGTCGGCGGTCTTCTCGAGCAGCGCCTGGATATAGGCGGGCACCGAAGCGTCGCCCTCCGTGCCGATGCCGCCGGAACTGAGTTTGGTCAATCCGGAAAGCCATTCTTCCAGGTCGTTGTAGAACCGGTTTTGCGCCTGGCCCGCCTGCAGTTCCAGAAAACCGACCACCAATGAACCCGCCAGGCCGAACAGCGACGAACTGAATGCCGTGCCCATGCCAGACAATGGCGCCTGCAGTCCAGCCTTCAACTCCTCGAAAACCGCGGTCATATCGCCGCCGCTGCCGACCGACAGGCCGGCAATGACGCCGCCGATGGAGCGCACCGTTTCCAGCAGGCCCCAGAAGGTGCCCAACAGACCCAGGAAGACCAGTAGGCCGATGATATAGCGCGACAGCTCCCGGCGCTCGTCCAGCCGGCTCCAGATGCCGTCCAGCAGGGTGCGCATGGCGGTGGTGGACAGCGTAAAGCGCCCGCCGGAGCGTTCGCCCAGCATTGTCGCCATCGGCGACAGCAGCCGCGGCGAGATGTTGCTGGTGACTGCGGCCTGGTCGCGCCGGAAGCTCTCGATCCAGGTGACCTCGCGGCCCAGCGACGCGACATTGCGGAAACTGTGGACGACACCCCAGAACAGGACCAGCAGGATCACCCCGTTCAGCCCGACATTGGCGCGGAAGGCGTCCAGCAGCGCAAAAGAGAGTACGGCGGTAAGAACAATTACCGCGCCCAGGAACAGCCCCATGCGGATCAGGTAAACCGTCGGTCTCGTCATGTTGCTTCCCTCATCTTCCGTCTTGTCGTCTCAACGCCCCGTCACGACGGCGGCAGCGAAATTTCCACCCTGTCCAGCGGCAGCTCTTCGGTCTTGTCGCCCAGCGCGCGAACGTCCATCCTGGTGCTCAGCACGCCATTGTCTACCAGATATTTCCGCACCGCCAGAGTCCTGAAGAGCGAAGTCCGCCGCGCCGGGCTTCCCGCCGTGGCCGATTCGCTCGCATAGCCGACAATCTGGACCCGCACGGACGGGTTTTGCCGCAGCCATGCGGCCATCTCATCAAGATCCGGCTTTGCGGCCTCCGGCACTTCCATTACCCCCTCGGGATAGAGAATCTTTACCGCCACCGGCCGCGGCAGCGCCTCGGGCGCTGGTGGCGGGGCAGTGGTAGCCGGAGAATCCGGCGGAAGTGTGGCGACCTGGGGCGCCGGCGGCGCCGTCAAGGCAAACGCGGGCGGTGGCGAGGCGGTGGGTGCCGGTGGTTGCGTGACATCCGGCGCTATGGCCGCGGGTGGTGGCGGAGCCACCAATGTCGGTGGGGGCGGCGGCGTAACAAGCCTGGGCGGCGGCGGTGGCGGCGTCACCAGGCTTGGCGCCGAATCGTCCGGTTCCTCGGTGATTGCCGTGGCGTCCGACGGGGAAAGTCCCGCCAGCCACTGTTCGAACTCGGCCGGCGTCACGGTCAGGCGCGACAGGGGCGCGGACGCCGGCGGCGGCAGGGGGCCTTCCGGCGGTGCAGTCTGCGCGTCGGCCGCGGCCACGGGCAGCAGGACGCAGATACAGGCAACGGCCGCCAACAGCCTGGCGCGAAATGAAGGATGGATTGGGTTCATAGGATGCGGAGCCGCGGCCGTCCGTTGTTATTTTCCCGGTGACGCCGCAGGATACCCCAAGCGCAAGCCGGGCCACAACCGCGCCGCAATCAGCCCGCGGATTTCAACAGCTTTACGATCTCGGTATAGAGCCTGTCATTGGAGGCGAGGATGGTGGGCGAGTCGAGCTTGTGCGTCTTGCCGTTGATCTCGCTGACATAGCCCCCGGCCTCGCGCACCATGATCGCCCCGGCCGCCACGTCCCAGGAGTTGAGGCCGGCTTCCCAGAAACCGTCATAGCGCCCGGCCGCCACATAGGCGAGATCCAGGGCCGCCGCGCCATAGCGCCGCACGCCGGAGGTCTGGCGCATGACGACCTCCAGCTGGGCCAGGAACTTCTTGTGGCCCGGGCCCTCGTCGCGGCCCAGGAAGGGGATGCCGGTGGCCAGCAGCGCATCGGCCAGCCGCCCGCGGCCCGATACCCGCATGCGGCGGTCGCCGATAAAGGCGCCCTGTCCCTTTTCGGCCCAGAAGACCTCGTCCTTGACGGGATCGTAGATGACGCCGGCAACCACCTCGCCGTTGCGCTCCAGCGCGATCGACACGGCGAAATGCGGCAGGCCGTGCAGGAAATTCGTGGTCCCGTCCAGCGGGTCGACAATCCAGCGGCTGTTTGCATCGGCGCCCTTGATCTCACCGCTTTCCTCCATCAGGAACCCGAAATCCGGGCGCACCTTTTCGAGTTCCTTGCGGACGATACGCTCTGCCTTGGTGTCGGCGGCAGAGACGAAATCGGCCGGTCCCTTGCGACTGACCTGCAGCTGCTCGACCTCGCCGAAGTCGCGGATCAGCGCACGGCCGGCCTTCTCGGCGGCACGCACCATCACATTAATATCGGCGGATCGATAGGCCATCTTGGCTCCGGGAGGTTTGTCTGGTGGGGCAGGGCAAGGACCGGCTATCAGTCCTTCGCCCGCTCCACATAGGAGGCGTCGGCGGTGTTCACGACGATCCGCGTGCCGGATTCGACATGGGGCGGCACCATTACGCGCACGCCGTTCTCGAGGATCGCCGGTTTGAAGCTGGAGGATGCTGTCTGGCCCTTGACCACCGCGTCGGCCTCGACGATCCGCATGATCACAGTTTCCGGCAGCGAAACGCCGATCGGCGATTCCTCGTAGGATTCGATGGTTACCGTCATGCCCTCCTGCAGGAAGGCGGCGGCATCCTCGCCGATGAAGTCGATATTGAGCGTGATCTGCTCGTAGTTTTCGTTGTCCATGAAGGTGTAGTCTTCGCCGTCGGAATACAGGAACTGGTATTCCTTCTGGTCGAGGCGCACGCGCTCCACCGTTTCGGACGAACGGAAACGCTCGTTCAGCTTGGTGCCGTCGCGGATATCCTTGAGTTCGGCCTGCAGGTAGGCGCCGCCCTTGCCGGGCTGGGTATGCGCGATCTTGACCGCTCGCCACAGGCGGCCCTGATGTTCGATGATATTGCCGGGGCGAATGGCATTGCCGTTGATCTTCATATCTGAAACCATCTGTCTGTCGGGAAAGGCGGCGCGGTTATAGCCGTTGCGGCGGGGTTAGGCAACGCTCGCGATTGCCTCATTGAACGCGCGGACTGCCGCGGCGGGACCGTCGGCGTGGTCCCAGACGCCCGCGACCACCGCCAGGAAGTCGGCGCCGGCCTCGACCAGCGGGCGGCAATTGTCGACCGTGATGCCGCCGATGGCGACGCAAGGGATCTCGAAAATCTCGCTCCACCAGGTCAGAATTTCGGGATCGGCGCGGAATTTGGGTTCCTTGGTGCCGGTCGGGAAGAAGGCGCCGAAGGCCACGTAATCCGCGCCCTGTTCGGCCGCAGCCATGGCCAGATGGCGCGAGTTGTGGCAGGTGACGCCGACGGTGGCGCGGTCGCCGACGATGCGCCGGGCCTCCTTGTAGGTCATGTCCTCCTGGCCCACATGAACGCCGTCGCAGCCCGTCTCGGCGGCCAGGTCCGGCCGGTCGTTCATCAGCACAGCTACGTCGCGCTCGTGGGCGATGGGGCGCAGGATATCGGTGGCGCGGCGGATTTCGTCGTCGCTCGCCTCCTTCAGCCGGATCTGCAGGCAGGCGACATCGCCCGCATCCAGTGCCGCCGCCAGCACGTCGCGGAATGCCGCCGGGTCGATGCGCGGCGGCGTGATCAGGTAGAGCCGGCAGGGCTCCTTGTCAGTCATGTCGGTGTTTCTCCAGCCATTCGCGGCAGGCCCTTACCATATCCCGGACCCGCCGCTCAATCCCCGCCAGGTCCAGCGCCTCCGGCCGCGCCGTGATTACCCGCGCACCAAGCTGCCCGGCAATATCGGCGATCTTGTCGCCCGTGTCGCCGGAAAAGCGGATGACCGCGACACCGTCACGCAGCGAGGCCAGCGCCAGGCCCGAAAATTCCCCGCAATCCAGAACCGCCGTGACCTCGACATTCGGGTGCGCGGCGCAAGCCTGCTCCACCACCGAACGGAACCATCCCGGCCCCGCATAACCGGCCGCCGAGGGTGCGCTGATCAGCGTCACCGGCACCCCGAGTTCCCCCGCCGCCACCAGCGCGGCCTCCGCCTGCGCCAGGCCATGGAAGACGATCGCGGGGGGGAGGGGGGTGCCCTCCGTTGTGGTTGTATGGTCGGATTGGCTCGCCATATCCCTGTTCGGCACTGTTAAAATCGTTGCCGCGATGTTATCTGACTTGGACATGCGGCAAGCAAGGTTTCCAATGTCCGACACCATACCCTTCAAATTCACCCTGACGGAAGACGACTTCGTTCTTGCGGCGCATGCGCATGCGTTGTCGCAGCGGAAATGGTGGATCATCTGGGCGGTTTTCTTCGGGCTGTGGATACTGCCGCTCGCCGCGGTCGCGCTCGATACCGGGCCGGACGAGGATCTGCTGTACCGTGTCTCGCCGTTTCTGGCCGGCGTCGCGAGCGTCGCCGTGATGTTCGCCCTGGCCTGGTCGTGGCAGCCGCGGCGCCTGGCGCGCGCCTCGCCCTATCTGGGGGTGGAGATGGTGGGGGCGGCTTCCGCGGAGGGCCTCGAGACGCACAGCAGCCTGGGCAAGCAGGAGGCCGAATGGGCCAACTATTCGACCGTCCTGGAGTCCGCCGACCATTTCCTGATCTATCCGTCCAGGAACGCCTATGCGCCGCTGCCCAAGCGGGCCTTAGCCAATCGGGAGGACCTGGGCCGTTTCCGTGAATTGATCCGCGCGCATGTGCCTAGCGCAAAACTTTTGGATTAGGGCATCGGGCGACTATATTGATGGAAATGTTCCAACCATGCTGAATTAACGCCGTACCCATGAGCAAGGCCTTCACCAAGGAATCCGACAACGAACTCGACGAGGATCTTCCCGACGAGCCCGATCCCTTGCCCGCGGGACAGAAGAACTACATCACGCCCGCCGGCTTCGCGCGGCTGCAGGAGGAACTGCGCGAGCTGTGGACTGTCGAGCGGCCGAAGGTGGTCGAGGTCGTGTCCTGGGCCGCCGGCAATGGCGACCGGTCGGAAAACGGCGATTATATCTACGGCAAGAAGCGCCTGCGTGAAATCGACCGGCGGGTGCGCTTCCTGCGCAAGCGGCTGGAAATCGCCGAGGTAGTGGACTCGAAGCTGCAAAAGAAGCGCGACCAGGTGTTTTTTGGCGCCACCGTCACCTATGCGGATTCCCAGGACCGCGAGCGCACGATCCGCATCGTCGGCGTCGACGAGGCGCGTTCCGAGGACGGTGAGATAAGCTGGATCTCGCCCGTCGCCCGCGCCCTGATGCGCGCCTCCGAGGGCGACGTCGTGGACGTACGCACCCCGGCGGGAGTCGAGCGGATCGAAGTGCTGGAGATTGCCTACCGGGACGACTGATTGTGCGGTTGGCGGTGCAGCGCTTGGGCAAAATGCGCTAGGATCGCCGCTGTCGATTCGCCAACAGCCCCTGGAGCCTGCCTCATGCGCCTTTCCGTTCTCGACCAGTCGATTGCCGCGGCCGGGCGGCCGCACGGGCAGGCGATCCGCGACACCATAGCCCTGGCGCACCATTGCGAGGGGCTGGGCTATCACCGTTTCTGGGTGTCCGAGCATCACAATCATCCCACCATCGTCGGGACGGCGCCTGAAATCCTGATCTCGGCCATCGCGGCGACGACCGAGCGCATAAGGGTCGGCAGCGCCGGCGTGATGCTGCCGCATTATTCGGCCTACAAGGTGGCCGAGCAGTTCCGCGTGCTCGACGCCATCGCGCCGGGGCGGATTGATCTGGGGGTCGGGCGTGCGCCAGGCTCCGACGGCAAGACGGCCTTCGCGCTGAACCCGCTCGCCAACCAGCGGGCCGAACAGTTCCCCGCCGATACCCGCGACCTCGACGCCTGGGTGCATGGCGAGCCACTGGTCGAGGGCCATCCCTTCACCACACAGGCGGCCTTCCCGCAAGGCGAGACCGCGCCGCAGGTCTGGATGCTGGGAAGCTCGCTCTACGGCGCGCAGTTGGCCGCCGTGCTGGGCCTGCCCTATTGCTTCGCCTGGTTCATCACCGACGGTTTCGGCTGTGCGCAGGCGCTGGAGCAATATCGGAAGAACTATCGCCCCAGCGAACGCTGGCCCGAGCCGCATGCCGCGATCTGCCTGTGGGCGCTGGCGGGCGACAGCCATGACGAGGCGCAGCATCATTTCACCTCGCGCGCCCGCTGGAAGCTCTACCGCGACCGCGGCATCTACGGCCCACTGGAAAGCCCCGAGGACGCGGCGGCCCATGACTACAGCGACAAGGACGCCGAAATCATCGCTGACCTGCGGCGCGACTCCTTCGTCGGCACGGGCGCCGAGGTCGCCGGCCGCATCAGGGCGACGGCGGAGGAAGTCGGCGCCGACGAAATCGCGGTGGTCACTTGGGCTCACGACGAGGCAGTCAGGCGTCGGAGTTACGAATTGCTGGCCAGGGAGTTTGGATTGGTTGCCGGCTAACGCCCGTAGCCCATCGTCGCGGGCAGCCAGGTGCTCAGGCTCGGGAACAGCAGCATCAGCAGCAGGCCCAGCAGCATCAGCCCGACATAGGGCACGATGCCGCGCACGACGTCTATCATCGGCGCCTTGGCGATGCCCTTGATGACAAACAAATTCATGCCGACCGGCGGGGTGATCAGGGCCAGTTCCAGGTTGACCATCAAGAGAACCCCGTACCAGATCGGGTCGATGCCGAGGGCGTCCAGCACCGGCAGCACGATCGGGGTGGTGATCAGGATGATCGAGATGGTCTCCAGAAACATGCCGAGCACGAAGATTACCGCCATCACCCCCAGGATGAAGCCGATCGGCCCGATATTATAGGCCACCATGGTCTCCACCAGTTCCGCCGGCAGGCGCATCAGGGTCAGCACATGGCCGAAAATGGCGGCGGCGGCCAGCACCATGAACAGCATCGAGGTCGTGCGCACGGTCTCGTACGCCGTCTCGTACAGGTCGCGAAAGCCGAAATTCCGATACAACAGGGTTGCGATCAGCAGGCTTGCGACAGCGCCGGCGCCCGCTGCCTCGGTCGGCGTGAAGATGCCGAAATACAGCCCGCCCAGCACCATCGGCGGCAGGCTGAGCGCGGCCAGCGATCGCTTCACCGCGCCCCCGACCTCGGCGAGGGTAGCCCGGTCCTCGCGCGTGCTGGTCTCGCCATGGCCGGCCGCCCACATGGCATACAGGGCGAACATAACGGCCAGGATCAGGCCCGGGATCAGGCCCGCGAAAAACAGCGCGCCGATCGAGGTCTCGGACACGATGCCGTACAGGATCATCGGGCCGGATGGCGGGATCAGAATACCCAGCGTGCCGCCGGCCGCGACGACCCCGTATATGTTACCGGGCTTGTAGCCATAGCGTTTCATCTGTGGAATGGCGGTCGCGCCGATGGTCAGCGCGGTCGCCACCGACGAGCCCGAGATCGCCGCGAATACCGTGCAGGACAGCACGGTCGCCACGCCCAGCCCACCGGGCAGGTGGCGCACCATGACATGCGCGGTGGCATAAAGGTCGTCGACCACCTTCGAGCGGATCATCACATGCGCCATGAAGGCGAACATCGGAATCGCCACCAGCATATAGACGTTGAGCTTGGCGAAGACGATGTCGCCCAGGCTGCCGATCTGCCCGTCGACGATGAGCAGCAACACGATCGAGGCGAGTCCCAGCCCCGCGAAGATCGGCAGTCCCGTCAATAGCAGGAGGACCAGGCCCAAAAGGATCAGTGCCAGGGTCATCTTTAGTCCGGGATATGAGGCATGTCGCGGCGCGGAGGCTCTTCCAGCCCGAAGAGAATCCGCAGCATCTGGTTGACCGACGCCAGGATCATCAGGGAAAAACCGATCAGCAGGCTGGATTGCGGAATCCATATAGGCACCGCGAGGTAGCCATCGGAAAGCAGGCCCACCATGCGGCTGAAGGCGATCATGTCCCAACTGCGCACCAGCAGGACCGCGGCCACGGCGATCATTGCAGCCAGCCCCCAGACCCGCGCCACAGCCTGCCCGCGCGGGCCCAGCCGCGCGGTGAACAGGTCTACATTGATATGGTCGCCCCGGCGCACCGTCTCGCCCAACCCGAACATGACCAACGCCACCATCAGGTAGCCCATCAGTTCGTCGGTCCAGACCTGCGGTGTATTAAGGATGTAACGCTGGAAGACGCTGTAGGTGATCGACAGGGCCATCACGATGGTGATTGCCGCGCCCAGGGCGATGAATAGCCACGAGGCTGCCGCCGTCACCCTGTCCAGCATTTGCAGAACGGGGCCGCCACGGCGGGCGGCCCCTTGATTGCCATCGGAGAGCAATGCTTGTTCCCGTCACATCTTGGCGATCATATCCAGGAGCTTCTGCCCCTCGCCCTTGGTCGCCTCGTCGAAGGCCTTGGTGAAGGCCGGGTCCATGATCGCCTTCATGGCGGCGATTTCCGCTGCCGTGTGGATATGGACTTTCATGCCCTTCTCGCGGAGCTGGTCCGGCGCGGCGGCGGCGGCTTGCTCGGTCGCGTCCAGCGCGTCCTTGGCGGACTGGGTGCTGGCGTCCGCGATCGCCTTCTTCTGGTCGGCGGTCAGCCCGTCATACCATTTCGGGTTGACGTAGCCATGGAAGAACACGCTGAACAGCGGCGAGACGGTGACGTGGTCCTGCACTTCGTAATATTTCCGCGAATAGGCGGCGGCGATATCGGTGAGGCCCGCGTCGATCACGCCGGTCTGCAGCGCGTTATAGACCTTGGAGCCGGACATCGCCGACGGCGCGGCACCCAGCGCCGACAGCCCCGCATCCACCAGCGGGTTAAGGCCGCGGATCTTCACGCCCTTGAAGTCGTCCGGTTTGATCAGCGGCCCACCCTTGGAGGTGTAGGCCGACATGTTTGTGGTGAACAGCCATACAACGTTGCGCACGCCCTTTTTCAGCAACAGCGCGTCGAGATAATTGGCGGGCTCGGACCCCGGCCATTTGCGCAGCACATTGATGTCGGTGACCGAATAGGGCTTCAGCGTCACGTTCATTTCCGGCACGGTTCCGCCCCACTGGAAATTCACCGAGAACGCCGCCTCGATATCGCCCTTGGCGACGGCCGGGTAGTTCTCCTTGGCGCCAAACGCCTGGTTGGCGCCAAATACCTGTACGTCGATCGACCCGCCGGAGCGTTTTTCGATATCGGCTGCCCAGGCGTCTATTTTCACTGCGATATGATGTTTCGGCGGCAGCTGGTGGCTGACGCGCATCACAGTTTGGGCCATGGCGGCCTGCGCCCCGAGGGCGACAACGGCGATCGCCGAGAAGAGTGCCAGTTTTTTCATCAGTTTTCTCCCTGTGGAATTTAAATTAGGTTATTTGTCGGCAAATGATCCGACGCGGTCAAGGGTTCATTCGGCGTGCAAAATCGAGATAATTCTGCTCGCGCTCGCGAAGGCGGTCGAGGCCGACTATTTCGTTGAACTCGTCGAATTCGACCATGCGGTCGCGCACGGCCTCCGTCGTGCCGTCACGCAACAGCGCCTCCATCAACTCGCGAATCGCTTTGGCCACCGTATAGGTCGCTGCGACTGGATGGGTCATCAGGGCATAGCCGATTTCCTGCAGTTCGGCGGCCGGCAGTACCGGGCTGGTTCCCGCCTCGATGTTATTGGCGAGGCACGGCCCGTCCAGTTCCGAGCAGATCCGCCGCATCTGCTCGACTGTCTCCGGGGCTTCGACAAACAGCAGGTCCGCGCCAATCTCCCGGTAAAGCGCCATGCGTTCGATCGCGTCTTCGATGCCGTTGACCGCCAGCGCGTCGGTGCGTGCCATGATCACGAAGTCCGGGTCCTGGCGGGCGTCCAGCGCCGCCTTCATCTTGCCGGCCATTTCCTCGCGCGGCACCACATCCTTGCCCGCCATGTGGCCGCAGCGCTTGGGGAAGACCTGGTCCTCGATGAACATGCCGGCCAGGCCTGAGCGCTCATAGGCGCGGACCGTGCGGGCGACGTTGGTGACGTTGCCGAAACCGGTATCGCCGTCGCCGAAGACCGGGATCGAAACCGCATCGCACAGCCGGGCATAATGGTCAGCCATCTCGGTCATCGAAAGCTGCGAGGTATCGGGCTGGCCCAACAGCGAGGCGGTGGCGGAATAGCCGCCGCAGGTGATGACCTGGAAGCCGGCCTGCTCGGCGATCCGCGCGGTAAGTGCGTCGTGCACGCCGGGCATGACGGCGATCTTTGGCGCCTCGATGAGTTGGCGAAAACGGGTTGTTCGTTTCAAGTTTCGTTCCCTGTCGGATGTTATGGCCGGGGAAGGCTAGCCCAATCGCCGGGACGGCGAAACCAGCAGTAAAAAGAAAACGGGACCCGAAGGCCCCGTTTCCCCGTTTTTATGCCTCCGCCCAGCTTGAGCCGGATCAGATGAGCTTGCCCATCGCCACCGCAGTATCGGACATGCGGTTCGAGAAGCCCCACTCATTATCGTACCATGACAGCACACGAACCAGCCTGCCGTCAATAACCTGTGTCTGGGTCAGGTCGAAAGTCGAGCTGGCCGGGTTGTGATTGAAGTCGATGGAAACCAGCGGCTTGTCGTTGGTGCCAAGAACGCCTTTCAACTTGCCCGCGGCGGCCTTGGAAATCGCCTCGTTGATCTCTTCGATGGAGGTTTCCCGTCCGGCGTCGAACTTCAGGTCGATCAGCGACACGTTGGGGGTCGGCACGCGGATCGCGGAGCCGTCCAGCTTGCCAGCCAGCTCCGGCATTACCAGGCCTACGGCCTTCGCCGCGCCTGTCGATGTCGGGATCATCGATACCGCCGCCGCGCGGGCGCGCCGCAGGTCGCTGTGCAATGTATCGACCGTCGCCTGGTCGCCGGTGTAGGCGTGGATCGTGGTCATGTAACCGCGCTCGATGCCCACCAGATTGTGCAGCACATAGGCCACGGGGGCCAGGCAGTTGGTGGTGCAGGACGCGTTGGAGACGACAACGTGATCCTTGGTCAACTGGTTGTGGTTGACGCCGTAAACGACGGTCAGGTCGGCGCCGCTTGACGGGGCGGAAACCAGCACCCGCTTGGCCCCGGCGTCCAGATGCATGGCCGCCTTGTCGCGCGCCGAAAAGATGCCGGTGCATTCGAAGGCGATATCGACGTCCAGTTCCTTCCAGGGCAGCTTGGTGGGGTCGCGCTCGGCCGTCACCTTCACCTTGCCGCGGCCGAAATCCATCCAGTCGTCGCCGGTGGTGATCTCGGTGGGCAGGCGCCCATGTACCGAATCATAGCTCACCAGATGGGCGTTGGCCTCGACCGAGCCCAGATCGTTGATGCCGACGAACTCGATATCCTTGCGGCCCGATTCGATAGCCGCGCGAAGCACCAGCCGCCCGATGCGGCCGAATCCGTTGATCGCTACACGTAATGCCATTCTATCTTCCTCTCAGAAATAGGTTTGCCTGTCCTGTATTAGAGCCGCTTTTTCGCCTCGGCGACCACGGCGTCCGCGGTGATACCGAAATGTTCGTAAAGCTGCTCGGCCGGGGCGGATGCCCCGAAGGAATCCATGCCGACGAAACCGCCATGATTGCGGATCAGCGCGTCCCAGCCCTGGCGGACCGCCGCCTCGATGCCGACACGTACGGTTTTCGATCCCAGAACCGATTTGCGATAGGTCTCGTCCTGAGCCGCGAACAGCTCGAAACAGGGAACCGAAACCACCGCGGTCGGCGTGCCGTCGGCCTCCAGCGTGGCGCGTGCAGCCATGGCGATCTCGACCTCCGAACCCGTGGCCAGCAGCGTTACCTTGCGCGCCTTCGCGCCGCCCGAAGCCTCGGCCAGCACATATGCGCCTTTCGCCGAACGATTCTCGACCGAATGCTCGGTGCGCAGCGTGGGCAGGCCCTGGCGGGTCAGCGCCATGACCGACGGGGTCTTGTCGTTATGAAGTGCAAGCGCCCAGCATTCGGCGGTTTCGACGATATCGGCCGGACGGAAGACATTCAGGTTTGGCATGGCGCGAAGCGAGGCCAGGTGCTCGACCGGCTGATGGGTCGGTCCGTCCTCGCCCAGTCCGATGGAATCGTGGGTCATGACATAGACCACCCGCTTGCCCATCAGGGCCGACAGGCGGATCGCCGGCCGGCAGTAATCTGCAAAGACCAGGAAGGTGCCGCCGTAGGGAATCAGGCCGCCATGCAGGGCGATGCCGTTCATTGCCGCCGCCATGCCATGCTCGCGCACCCCGTAATTAATATAGGAACCAGCGTAATCGCCGGGCGCGACATCCTTCATCCCCTTCACCTTGGTGCCGTTGGATCCGGTAAGATCGGCCGACCCGCCGACCATTTCGGGCACGGCCGCTGTCAGCACTTCCAGCACCTTCTGCGAGGCCACGCGGGTCGCCAGCTTGGGGGCCTCATCGCTCATCTGTTTCTTGAATTCGTCCAGCGCGGTTTCCCAGCCCAGCGGCAGGTCGCCGGCGACGGCGCGCTCGAAGCTGTTGCGGGCGCTGGTGTCCAGCGCGGACAGGCGGCCTTCCCAGGCAGTGCGTTCCGCCGCGCCGCGCGCGCCGGCCGCCAGCCAGGCAGCCATGACATGGTCCGGTATCTCGAAGGGCGGCCAGGACCAGCCCAGTTTCTCGCGCGCGCCGGCGATTTCCTCGGCGCCCAGCGGCGAGCCGTGGGTCGAGGATGTCCCGGCCTTTGTTGGCGCACCGAAGCCGATCACTGTCTTGCAGGCGATCAGCGAGGGGGAGTTGGCCCGCTTGGCGGCCGCGATTGCGGCGTCGATGGCGTCGGCGTCGTGGCCGTCGACGCGCGCCACGTCCCAGCCCGAGGCCTGGAAGCGGGCCAACTGGTCGTCACCGACAGAGATGTCGGTCTTGCCGTCGATGGTGATGCCGTTGTCGTCGAACAGGACGATCAGCTTGCCAAGTTTCAGGTGGCCGGCCAACGAGATCGCCTCGTGGCTGATGCCTTCCATAAGGCAGCCGTCGCCGGCCAGTGCGTAAGTGTAATGATCGACAATCCCGTCGCCGTGGCGTGCCGCCATCATGCGCTCGGCCAGCGCCAGGCCGACGGCGGTGGCGATACCCTGTCCCAGCGGGCCGGTGGTCACCTCGATACCGGGGGCATGGCCATATTCGGGATGGCCGGCTGTCATCGCGCCGAGCTGGCGGAAATTCCTGATCTGGTCGATATCCATTCCCGGATAGCCGGTAAGGTGGAGAAGCGAATAGAGCAACATCGACCCATGGCCCGCCGACAACACAAAGCGGTCGCGGTCCGGCCAGTTCGGCTCCGACGCATCGAATTTCAGATGGCGAGCAAATAGTACCGTAGCCACGTCGGCGGCGCCCATCGGCATGCCCGGATGGCCGGAATTGGCCTGCTGTACGGCATCCATCGATAAGGCGCGAATGGCGTTCGCCATGTCGGCGTGGCCGGCGGATTGTTTCTGCGTTTCGGTGGTGCTCATATTATCAGATCCCCGATATCTTCCCCGTTCAACATAAACCTACCCGCGCCGCCGATGCCGGTTCATACCGGTGGAACGCACGGTCTTATTGGCTTTTAAGCGCAGCAGGCAGGTCAGGATGCCGTTCGGCCAATATAGCAACAAGGCGGCAAAATGCCGCCGTGCGGCGGTGGCGTCAATGGCCAACACCTATGGGTAGGCAGGAAAAATGCCGCATGGCGGATTTCGTTCGCCGTCTTCCTGTTGACAAGTCTGTGGATAAGTTTTCGACATGCCCGGCGGTGCCTTGGGCTTACGGAATTCCCGCGACTCTGCTATGACTATTCCGGTGTGGCGTGAAGGGGCAGACAGTATCCGGATATGAGTGAAACCGTGGAAATAGGCGAGAAGGCTGAAACGCCGGTCAAGGGCGCACAGGGCCGCCGCGCGGGCGTGCTGCCCTATCAGGCGATGCTGGCGATGATCGAGGCCGGGCAGATCAGGGCGGATCTGGAAATCCCGGAAAGCCAGGTGCAGCCGGCCAGCATGGATCTGCGGCTGGGGCGCACGGCCTACCGTGTGCGGGGCAGCTTCCTGCCGGGACCGAATTCCACGGTGATGGAGAAGATCGAGCGTTTCCGGATGCATGAAATCGACCTTGCCGGCGGCGCAGCGCTGGAGAAGGGCTGCGTCTACATCGTGCCGCTGATGGAGTCGCTGAAACTGGAACGCGGCGTTACCGGCATTGCGAATCCCAAAAGCTCAACGGGACGGCTGGACATCTTCACCCGGCTGATTACCGATAACGCCACCGAGTTCGAGCGCGTGCGAGCCGGCTATGAGGGACCGCTTTATCTGGAGATTTCGCCGCGCAGTTTCAGCATCGTGGTCCATGAAGGGTCGCGGCTGAACCAGTTGCGCCTGCGCCGCGGCGCGTCGGCGTACAGCGATGCGGCAATTCGCCGGCTGCATGAGGAAGTTGGCCTGATCGACCGCGCTCCGGGCGAGGAAGACGTTTCCAGGGGGCTGGCGCTGAGTGTGGATTTGAGCGGCGAGAAAGACGACGGCCTGGTTGGCTGGCGCGCCAAGCATCACGCGCCGCTGATCGATGTCGAGAAGATCGCTTTTTACGACCCGCTGGAATTCTGGGATCCCATCATGGTGCGGTCCAGGGAGGGGCTGTTCCTCAATCCGGACGATTTCTATATTCTGGCCTCGAAGGAAGCGGTGAAGGTGCCGCCGGACTGTGCGGTGGAAATGGTCGCCTACGACACTCTGGTTGGCGAGTTCCGGGTTCATTATGCGGGTTTCTTCGATCCCGGCTTCGGCTGGACGGGGAATGCCGCGGGCAATACCCGCGCCGTACTGGAGGTACGTTCGCACGAGGTGCCCTTCCTGCTGGAAGATGGACAGATCGTTGGCCGGCTGGCTTACGACAAGTTGACGGAAGTGCCGGACAAGCTTTACGGGGCGGGCATCGGTTCGTCCTACCAGGGACAGGGATTGATGCTGTCGAAGCAGTTCAAACTGCCGGGAGACTCGAAATGAGCCGAATCGAAGATGCGCTCGCCAGGCTGGATGCCGCGGTTGCGCGGGTTGAGAAAGCGTCCGCGAATGCGAAACCGGCGGGCACGGACCTTGAACTGGCCGCGGAACTGCGGCAGGCACGCGAGGATTATGCCGCCCTGAAGGGCAGGACCGACGGCGCCGCGCAACGGTTGGACGCGACAATCGGTCGGCTTAACGGTATTCTCGGCGAGGCGGCGGAGTAGGATCATGGGACAGGTTACCGTCAATCTGAATGGACATCACTACACCATTGGCTGCGCCGATGGCGACGAGGGCCGGCTGAGGATTCTGGCCGAGGATCTGGATAAACGTATGTCGGCGCTGGTCGGAGCCGTCGGCCAGGTTGGCGATGCGCGACTTCTGGTGATGCTCAGCCTGCTGCTGCTGGACGAGATGGAAGAGGCCCGCGGTGGATCGGCGCCGGCGATCCAGACCGACGATGCCGCCGCCGCGATAGAAAGCCTGGCCGCGCGCATGGAATCGCTTGCCGAAAGGCTTGAGGCCACCTAGATAATGGGGCAGGGCGGCTGCTGCCCGTCGCGTGAGTCGTCAAGATCCCTGGGGCCGATTATCACCTCTAGGGAGCTGTCCCTGCCGGGGCCGTGGTCCCGGTATATGGCGCCCACCTGCGCAAGCAGGCCCGAGAGGACTCTATGACCACGGTCGATGCGGCTCCGCCCGACATACGCCTTCCCGTTACGGGTGGCGTATATTTTTTTTGTCCGGGTTTTGTGAATTCCATGACCAGTGCCACCGATATCGACGAAGCAAAACGCACACTGCGCCGGGAAGCGGCCGCGCGGCGGCGCGAACTGGTGACGCCGGACGATGCCGGCCGGCTATTGGTCGACAATCTGCTGGGCGCCAGGGCCGTCCCCGATGGCGCGACGATCTCGGGTTTTTTGCCGATCGGCGGCGAGATCGATCTGGTGCCCCTGTTGCGGGCGCTGGCGGCGCGCGGCCATGAAATCGCCTTGCCGGTCGTGGTCGGCCGTGACCGGCCATTGCTGTTTCGCGCCTGGCGCGATGGCGACGAGATGTCGGAAGGTCCTTGGGGTATTCGCGAGCCGCTGGAAAGCGCGCCGGAGGTTGCGCCGCGAGTTCTGCTGGTGCCGCTGCTGGCCTTCGACCGGGCGGGATACCGGCTGGGCTATGGTGGCGGCTTTTACGACCGCAGCCTGGAAGGCTTGCGGTCGTGCGGGCCGGTGACTGCGATCGGCACGGCCTGGGCGGG
>Ga0210062_1000253_pt1 | contig 16507 bp, 18 predicted proteins | sample Muzzi_CordA_D2_FD_185528 | JGI IMG/M metagenome (GOLD analysis project Ga0210062, IMG submission 185528) | Wetland microbial communities from San Francisco Bay, California, USA, that impact long-term carbon sequestration - Muzzi_CordA_D2 (SPAdes) | ecosystem: Environmental > Aquatic > Marine >...
CCGCCTGTGCATCGGGCCTAGTCGCTGCGCGGAAAACCGCTTGACCACAATGTTGCATTCATAGTTCAACGCCACAAGCGCCGCCCCAACCGGGACGGGCCGTGGTCAAACCACCAAGATCGTTGAAAAATCGCCGTCTAGGAGCGGTTCTCTAATGGCTCAGAATTCGTCGCGTCCGGTCGGGCGCCATTTCCTGCATATCCCGGGGCCGACCCCGCTGCCCGACCGCGTGCTGCGGGCAATGGACACCCCCATCATCGACCACCGCGGCCCGGAATTCGCCAGGCTGACCAAGAAATGCCTCGAGGGCATCAAGACCATCTTCAAGACCTCGAACCCGGTGATCATCTACACCGCCACCGGCACCGGCGCCTGGGAAGCTGCGCTCGTCAACACGTTGTCGCCCGGCGACAAGGTGCTGATGGTGGAGACCGGCCAATTCGCCACGCTGTGGAAGGTGATGGCGGAAAAGATCGGCTTGAAGACCGAATTCATCACCACCGACTGGCGCGCCGGCGTCGACCCGGCCGCGGTGGAAGCGCGCCTGAAGGAAGACAAGGCCAAGGAGATCAAGGCGGTCTGCTTCCTGCACAACGAGACCTCGACCGGCTGCCTGTCGCCGGTGGCCGCCGTGCGCAAGGCGATCGACAATGCCGGCCATCCGGCGCTGTTGATGGTTGACACGATCTCCTCGCTCGCCTCCACCGACTACCGCCACGACGAATGGGGCGTCGACGTCACCGTCGGCGGCGCGCAGAAGGGCCTGATGTTGCCGCCCGGCATGTCGTTCAACGCGATCAGCGACAAGGCGCTGGCCGCAGCCAAGACGTCGAAGTTGCCGAAATCGTTCTGGGCCTGGGACGACATGCTGGCCATGAACAAGATCGGCTTCTTCCCCTACACGCCGGCGACGCAAATGCTGCAGGGTCTGAGCGTGGCCATCGACATGCTGCACGAGGAAGGGCTCGACAATGTCTTTGCCCGCCACGACCGGCTGGCGGAAGCGACGCGGCGTGCCGTCAAGAACTGGGGCCTGGAGACCGTCTGCCGTGACGCAAAATACTATTCGCCGACGCTGACGGCGGTGTTGCTGCCGGAAGGCCATAACGCCGACGCCTTCCGTGCGCTGGCGCTCGACACCTTCAACATTTCCTACGGGTCCAGCTTCGGCGCCCTCGCCGGCAAGTATTTCCGCATCGGCCATCTCGGCGATATCAACGACACCATGCTGATGGGAGCGCTCGCCGCCACCGAGATGGCGCTGGGCCTCGCCGGCGTGCCGCACAAGAAAGGCGGCGTGCAGGCGGCGATGGACTATCTCACGTCGGTGCATGGCAGCGCAGCCAAGCAGGCGGCGGAATAGTCGCCATCAAAACATCACAGCTGATGGCCGGCCTCGTGCCGGCCATTTCATTGGCGACAACTAATTCGGTTCCGCCACGACCGCAGGCTCGTGCACACCGAACTTTTCCTTCGCAAAGGCGACGCGTTCGGCTGCCGGCAGGTTGTCGGCGCCGGCGGCGTCGACGGCACGGAGACGCGTGCCCAACCCTGCACGATTGGCGATCTGGATATTAAGCCCCGGCCGCGCATTGAGCTCGAGCATGAGCGGGCCCTTGCTGCGATCGAGCACCAGGTCGACACCGACATAGCCGAGCCCGGTCATGGCATTACAGCCGGCGGCAATTTCCAGCATGCGGTCGAAATGCGGGATACGCACGCCGCTGACGTCCGCCAGCGTGTCAGGATGCTGCATGACGATGTTGTTGTGCCAGACCGCGCTCAGCGTGCGGCCGCTGGCGAGGTCGATGCCGGCGCCGATCGCGCCCTGGTGCAGGTTGGCCTTGCCGTCGGAGGCGCTGGTCGGCAACCGGAGCATCGCCATCACCGGCACGCCCTTGTAGGCAATCAGGCGGATGTCGGGCACGCCCTGATGGGTGATCGGATCGAACACACGGTCGAACTCGACGCAATATTCGACCAGTATGGCATCGTCCTGACCGCCAAGGCTGTAAATGCCGCTGAGAGCGTTCTGCATGTGGAAGCGCAGATCGTCCCAGCCCATCACGCGGTGACTGGCAAGGCGCAGGTTGTTACCGACCCGGCCTTTGATGACAATGATGCCATCGCCACCACTTCCATTGGCCGGCTTGACCACGAAGTTCTCATACTTGTCGAGCAGCTTGCGCGTGTGGCGAATCTCCGCGCTGTAGCGGAACGATGCGTAGAGCTCGGGGACGGCCAGGCCGGCGCGCTGCGCCAGTGTCTTGGTCTTCAATTTGTCGTCGACCAGCGGATAGAGCCGGCGCGGGTTGTTGGGAAGGATGTAGTCGCCGTTACGCCCGTTCATGCCGAGCAGACCGATCGCCTTCAGGCGTCGCGCGAGTTGCCAAGGCACCATCATGACTTCGGCTCCGCCAGTTCGCGGAAGCGGAACAATTCCACCAGCCGGTAGCCGGTGTAGCGGCCGATCAGCAGGGTCAGCGCCACCAGTACCAGCACAAGTTCGGGGAAGGCAAAAAACACGTGCTGTACCGGCCGCGCCGACATGAACAGATAACAAAAGCCGGCGATGACCAGGCTCATTAACGCGATCTTGATGGCCTCGGCCGGCCCGCGCTCGTCCCACACCACCGAAATGCGCTCTATGGTCATGGTCAGGATGACCAGCGGGAACAACGCCACCGACAGCCCGCGCTCGAATTCAAGCTTGTTGGAGATGATCGTGATGGCCGCCATTAGCAGGATGACGGCCATCAAGATGGCGGCGAGCCGCGACACCAGCAGCAGCTTCAAATGCTCGAAATAAAGCCGCACCAGCAAGCCGGCTGAGAGCACGAGGCCGAACAGCACGATGCCCCACAGCAATTGCGTCTCGCGGAAAGCGAGCGCAATCAGCACGGGCATGAAGGTACCGACGCCGCGCAACCCAACGAGGTTGCGCAGCACCACCAGCAGGAACACTCCGGCGGGAATCGTCATGATGACGCGGAAAACCTCGCGCTGCGTGGCAGGCAGCGAATAGAACGAGTAGCCGGTGACGAAGGCTTCCTCGCGCTTGCCGAGCTGCAGGGCCTGGCGCAGCATGGTCTGGTCGACGCGTGTGACGCTGATGCGGCTGCGCTCGAGCTTGCCGCCGTCGACCGTGACGAACGGCGCGTCGCCCCGCCACCAGGCGAAATAGCTGCGCGGCAGCCGCGGCTGGTCGGGAGCGATGGTGAACGGCTGCCAGTGGTCGTCGATCAGCACCTCCAGCCAACTTTTCGGCTCGACCGAGATGCCGGTCTTGGCGAGATCGATCCCGTGGACCGGGCGCGCGACGGTGTTGTTGACGCGGAGAATCTGCGCAGCCAGAGAGGCGACCCGCCGCTGCGAGCGATCGTCGCCAAGCAGGTAGCGCACGTTCTGGGAGCGGTCAGGCGAGGTCAGATTATGCAACAGCACCGAAACGAGGCTGACCTGGTCCGCCGATTTGGCGTGGGCGGAAGCATAGAGATTGCGCGCAATGCCACGCGCGGTCTCGTTCAGTGTGATCTGCTGCGGGAACGGAGGCGGCTGCGCCCGATCCGGCCTGCGCTCATCGTGCGGATGCACAAGAAAGCGCTGCCGCGCCGCCATCTGGCCGACCGCATCACGTACCGCCAGATTGATGACCCGGTTGGCACCTTGCGGCGCCACGGTAATGCCGAAGTCGGGGGCCGCCACGCGGTGATCGAGCACGGACAGATTGCGCGAGTCGCCGGGCTCGAACAGGGCGATCTTCAGGGCGCCGCCATCAGCGGTGACGCGCACTTCCATTTCCACCTGCCAGGCTGAAACGGTCGCCCTTTCGCGCAGCGGAAGCCCGACGATATAGTGTTTGTAGGCGAACAGCCCGAGCCCGAGCGCGGCCAGCACGGCGGCGAGGATATAGACGTGCAGGTTGCGCATTACTTGCTTCCGGCTTCGCAGCGCCGCGGGAAGATGTGCGTGCGCCCGGAATCGACCAGGATGCGAGAGGCGAGAAACTTGCGCCCGATTAGCGCCTGGAAGTCCTGGCCGGAGCGGTCGGTCAAGGTGAAATCGGTCTCGGCGACATGGCCCGCAAGACAAATTTTGAGACGGACAATCGGCCGGCGTGTGTCATCAACTTCTGCCCGCATGATCCTGGCGACCCTCCGGCTCGCCTGCTCGATGGTCGCGGTCTTGCCATCGGCGCCCTTGATGGTGAAGCGGAACCAGATCTTGCCGTCGCGCCGGAAGCGCACGAGGTCCTGAACGTCGATGGATGATGATTTCGCGCCGGTGTCGAGCTTGGCGTCGAGGGTGATGTCGAAGTCCGGTAAGGTGACGGTCTCGATCCAGCCGGCCACGGTGGACGCCGGGCCTCCCTGAGGCTGAACGGGTTGGGCGAGCGAGACGGTCGTGCAAAAACCGCCAAGGGCAAGTGCTCCAAAGAACCGCAACGGCATGTTGCAGTTGCTCCTACGCGGTTTTATCGGCGGCCTGTTCAAACTTAATGCTAACACGTATTGACGTGCATTATCCATCTATCGGACCGGCTAGGCTGCCTTGACCGCCTCGGCCTCCAGCGCGCGGGCAACGAATTCGGCGATTGCATTCAGTGTCCACTCCGGCGCTTCCCGCTGGGGCGAGTGCTTGACGCCGGGCAACAGCGCCACCTCGACCGGGCAGTAGCACTCCCGTTCCGCCGCCTCGATCTGTTCGACCGTGCCGTACTGGTCGTCGGCGCCCTGCACGATAAGGATGGGCACACGGATATAGGCAAGCTCCCCGGTAATGTCCCACTTGCGGAAATCGGGATCGAGCCAGGCGCCGTTCCAGCCCTTGAAGGCATTGTCGACGTCGGCGTGCCAGCGCGCCAGCCTGGCGCGCAGGTCACCGGTCTCGTAGGCCACGCGCGCTTCTTCGATCGAAGCGATGCCGGGATCCTCGGTAAAAAAATGCGGCGCGATCAGCACCAGGCCGCCGACTCGGTGATCCTGATGGCTGCCGGCATAAACGGCGGCAATGGATGCGCCGTCGCTGTGGCCGACCAGCAGGCCGTGGCGAAAGCCGATCGCATCAAGCAGCTTCGGCAAGACGTCGCGCGCCTCGTCCTGCATGTAGTTCAAAGGACGTGGCAGCTTGACCGGACTCGACTTCCCGTAGCCGGCGCGCGAATAGACAAAGACGCCACAGCCGGTCGCCTGTTGCAGCTGGTCCGGGAAGTCGCCCCACAGGCCGACGCAGCCGAGCCCTTCGTGCAGCAGCACCAAGGCCGGCGCGGTATCGGGGCGCGGCCCGATCATGCGGTATTCGAGGCGCTGGTCGCCGATGGCGAGGAAGCCGGAGGCGTCCAAATGCACGGTCATTCCATGTGCTCGGTGTCACGGTCCGCGCAGGCGAAGCATCAAGCGTCCGCCTCCGCCCGGAGCTTGAAGCGCTGGATCTTGCCGGTCGCCGTCTTCGGTAGCTCCATGCGAAACTCGATCCAGCGCGGATATTTGTAGGGCGCCAGCATCTGCTTGACGTGATCCTGCAACGCCCTGGCGAGATCGTCGCTGGCCTTGTCGGGCAATTTGAGCACGACATAGGCCTTCGGCTTGACCAGCCGCTCCTCGTCAAACCAGCCGACCACCGCCGCCTCCAGCACTTCCGGATGCGAGGACAACGCCGCCTCGACCTCGAAAGGCGAGACATAGATGCCTGACACTTTCAGCATGTCGTCGGCACGGCCGGCGCAGACGTAGTAGCCCTCCTCGTCCTCGAAATACTTGTCGCCCGAACGGGTCCACTCGCCCTGGAAGGTGGAGCGCGACTTCTCGCGGTTGTTCCAGTACATGATGGCGCTGGTCGGTCCGCGCGCATAGAGCTCGCCCAGTTCACCTCGCGGCACCGGCTGGCCGTCGTCGCCAATCAGCTTGATGTCGTAGCCCGGAACCGGTCTGCCGGTGGTGCCGTATTTGGTCGCGCCCGGCGCGTTGGTCAGATAAATATGCAGCATCTCGGTGGTTCCGAGACCGTCGGAAATCTCCACGCCATAGCGTTCCATCCAATTGCGCGCGATGCCTTCCGGCAGCGCCTCGCCGGCGGAGATGCAGCGGCGCAACTTCACCTCCTTCCTCTTGGGCGCATTGGCCCCGGCAAGGAAAGCGGCATAGAAGGTCGGCACCGCAAAGAACATGGTGACCGGGTGCTGGCGCAAGAGCGTCGCGACGCCGTCCGGCGTCGGCCGGTCGGGCAGCAGGATCGTGGTGGCGCCGACACTGAGCGGAAACGTCATGGCGTTGCCGAGCCCGTAGGCGAAGAACAGTTTCGCCACCGAATAGACTACGTCGCTTTCCTTCAGCCCCGCGATCGGCGTTCCGTAAAGGTCGGCGGTCAGTTTCAGGCTGGCATGCACGTGCACCGCACCTTTCGGCTTGCCGGTGGAGCCCGATGTGTAAAGCCAGAACGCCATGTCGTCGGCCACCGTCGGCGCAGTGTAATTGTCCGGCTCGTCAGCGCCGATGACATCCTCAAACAGCCGGTAGCCGTGCGGATTGTCGCCGGAGACGATGACGTGATCGAGGTCCGGGCTTTCCTTGATGAGTTTCTCGAATCTGGGATACAGCGCCTCCGACACCACCAGGCACCGGGCCCGGCTGTCGGCGAGCATGAAGCGGTAGTCGTCCTCGGTGAGCAGCGTATTGACCGGCACGGCGATGATGCCGGCCTTGAGGCAGCCGAGAAAAGCTGTCGGCCAGTCGACGGTGTCGAGCATGGCCATCAGCACGCGCTCCTCGCGGCGTAAGCCCAATCCGCGCAGCGCGGCAGAAAAGCGCGCCACCCGCTCGGCGAGCTGGCCGTAGGTAAGCGTGTGGCGGCCGTCGATATAGGCCGGCTTGCCGGCGCGGCCGGCGTCGAGATTGCTTTGCAGCACGTCGGCAGCGAAATTGTAGTCGCGTGGGATTGCGCCCATTGCGTCGGCCGCAACCGAATCCGCGGCTGTCATCGTTTCCTCCCGGCGCGGCGCAAATGCCGCCTGTTGAATGCGCGTTGGCCGGATTATGCGAGCGGTGGGCCGCGGCCGCAATGCGATTATAATTCTATGCTGCCCGGGCAGCCTTGTGGCGCCGCGCGCCGGGCATCCATTTTCCGCCGATACGCTGTACAGTGCGACATTTGCCGCTATGGTTCGCGCCAATCCGCGCAGTCCGGGGAGTTGCCACGATGATCTTGAGCCGCAACCGCATCCTGACCACCCATGTCGGCAGCCTGCCGCGCAACGAGAAACTGTCCGACCTGCTGGTGCGCCAGGAGGCGGGCGAAAAGTTCGACCCTGCCGAAATGACGGCCGAGCTCGACAAGGCTGTCCGACACGTGGTCGACAAGCAGGTCGAGGCCGGCATCGATATCGGCAACGACGGCGAGCAGCAGCGCGTCGGCTTCCAGACCTACGTACCGCAGCGCATGAGCGGGTTCGGCGGCGTGTCGAAGCGTCGGCGTGGGCGCGAGTTCGAGGAATTTCCCGAGCTGGTGGCGAGCCTGATGCGACGCTTCCCGCATGTGAGCAAGCAGCAAAACGCACCGGAATGCCAAGGCGAACTGCACTATCTCGACGTCAAGCAGCTGGAAGGGGAGATCGCGCGTTTCAAGAAGATCGCTGGCGACAAGTTCAGTGAATCCTTCATGACAGCGCCCTCGCCCGGCATCATCTCCACCACGATGCTCGACGCCTTTTACGGATCGCAGGACAAATACCTGGCCGCGATCTCGCGCGAGATGAAGAACGAATATCAGGCCATCCACAAGGCCGGGCTGCTGTTGCAGATCGACGCCCCCGACCTCGCCATGGACCGCACCATGATGTACCGCGATCTCGATGACGCCGGCTTCGTCAAGGCGGTGGAGCGGCACGTGGCCGCGATCAACGAAGGCATCGCCGGTATCCCGCGCGACCGCGTGCGTCTGCACGTCTGCTACGGCAACTGGGAAGGTCCGCATATCCACGACGTCCCGCTGGCGAACATCCTGCCGGCGCTCTACCAGGCGCAAGTCGGCGCGCTGTCGATCGAGTTCTCCAATCCGCGCCATGCCCACGAATACGCCGCGTTCAAGCAGCATCCGCTGCCCAAGGACATGCTGCTGATCCCCGGAGTGGTGGAGACCACGAGCAATTTCGTCGAGCATCCAGAACTGGTGGCGCGCCGCATCGAGGAGGCGGTCGCCGCGGTCGGCGAGCGTGAGCGGGTGATCGCCGGCACCGATTGCGGCTTCGGCACCTTCACCAACCGCGAGTGGGTGATCGAGCCGGCAGTGTGGCTGAAGCTAGCCGCCATCCGCAAGGGTGCCGACATTGCATCGAGCAGGCTGTGGGGAAGAAAGACGGCGGCATGATCGTTCTTTACGATTTCGGCAATTCGGTCTGTTGCCAGAAGGTGCGCATCACCTTACGCGAGAAGGGGCTCGACTGGCAGGCGATCCGTGTCGACCTTTTCAAGGCCGAGCAATACGACCCCAAATACCTCAAGCTCAATCCCAAGGGCATGGTGCCGACGCTGGTGCACGACAGCAACGCGATCATCGAGTCGACATTGATCTGCGAATATCTCGACGAGGCGTTTCCCGAGCCGCCGCTGACGCCGAAGGACCCGGCCGCGCGCGCCCACATGCGGCTGTGGAGCAAGTTCGTCGACGAGGGGCTGTTCGAGGGCGTCACCGAACTCAGCTTCTCGGCCATGTTTCGTGAGCGCATGAAGACCATGCCGGAGGAGATACGCCAGGTGCGGTTCCGCAACATTGGCGATCCGCGCCGGCGCGACCGCTTCATGTCGACCTACGAGCAGGGCGTGCAGTCGCCATTCGTGCTGCACGCCATCGGCGCCTATGAGCGCGCTTTCAAATACATGGAGGAGAAGCTGGCCGAACACGGGCCATGGCTGCTGGGCGACCGTCCGACGCTGGCCGACATCAACCTGATGCCGCTGGTGGCGCGGCTTGCCTATCTCGGCCTGCTCGACGTCTGGACCGCTGATCGACCACATGTCACTGCATGGTGGGAGCAGGTGCAGCAGTGGCCGAGCTTCAGGACGGGCCTGAGCGATCTGATCACCGACACCGAATACGCCGAGATGCGGACACACGGGCCGAAGATCCGCGACGAGGTCGCCGCGCGGCGCGCGGCGCTACGGCAAGACGTGATGGCGGCGTAGCCGCGGACGCGGAGTATGGAGTTTGCGGCGTCCGGCAGCGGCTGGCGTGTGCTCAACGCGAAATGGTGCGGGTAACGGCGGGGCGGTGCCCTCGGCAAGCACCCGGGCTGCGCCAACGCGCAGCGCGCCAAAAAACCAAAACAGAACGTCCACTTATCAGCCCCAGCGGGCCGGCTCCCCGGTTGGTCCGCTGGGGCCTTTTGCGGCGTCCCACCCCCCGCCAGTGCTGCGTCGGCGGCAGAGCTGCTATGGTCTTGCGACGGGAATACCGAAAGGCGCATAACCCGCCCCAGAAGCGGCGCTGGGCCAGCGCAGACCGCACGATCAGGGAGGACACCATGGACGAGAGAACGCGCGATCCGATGCAAATCCGCGCCGAGGACGTCAACCCGCGCTACAATTGGGGTCGGGCGCTGCCCGCGCTCGGCATCATGGGCGTCGACTTCGAGGAGCGGGTCGACTACCGCCGCCTGCACCGCTACCGGCTCGGCCGCGCCCAGCAGGCGCTGGAGGCCTCCGAATGCGGCGCGCTGCTGGTCTTCGACGTCAACAACATCCGCTACCTCACCTCGACCAAGATCGGCGAATGGGAACGCGACAAGATCTGCCGCTGGGCGCTGCTCACCCGGCAGGGCGATCCGATCATCTGGGACTTCGGCTCCGCCGCCGTCCATCACAGGCTTTATGCGCCTTGGCTGAAGCCGGAGAACTGCAAGGCCGGCCTGCTCGGCCTGCGCGGCACCGTGCAGCCCTCCTTCGGGCTGATGGAGAAACACGCCAAGGAGATCTTCTCGCTGCTCAAGGAAGCGGGGGTGGAGAAGATGCCGGTCGGCGTCGACATCATCGAGCCGCCGATGATGTTCGAACTGCAAAAGGCCGGCATGAAGATCGTCGACGGCCAGCAGATCATGCTGGAGGCGCGCGAAATCAAGTCGGCCGACGAGATCGCGCTCTTGAATCGCGCCGCCGCCATGGTCGACGGCGCCTATCACATGATCAACGAGGAGCTCAAACCCGGCGTGCGCGAGAACGATATCGTCGGCAAGGTAAACGAGTTCCTTTATCGCCATGGCTCCGACGACGTGGAGGCGGTGAACGCCATTTCCGGCGAGCGCTGCAACCCGCATCCGCACAATTTCACCGACCGCATGCTGCGGCCGGGCGACCAGGCCTTCTTCGACATCCTGCAGTCGTTCATGGGCTACCGCACCTGCTACTATCGTACCTTCAATGTCGGCCGCGCCACGCCGGCGCAGCACGACGCCTACAAGAAGGCACGCGAGTGGCTCGACCGCGCCATCGAGCTGATCCGCCCGGGCGTGACCACCGACGAGGTGGCGCGCGCCTGGCCGAAGGCAGAGGAGTTCGGCTTCCCCGACGAGCTGGCGGCCTTCGGATTGCAGTTCGGCCACGGGCTCGGGCTGAACCTGCACGAGCGCCCGATCATCTCGCGGGTGGTCTCGCTCGACCATCCGACCGAGATCAAGGAGGGCATGGTGTTCGCGCTGGAAACCTATTGCCCGGCCACCGACGGCTATTCGGGCGCACGCATCGAGGAAGAGATGGTGGTCACCAACAAGGGCTGTAAGGTGATCTCGCTGTTCCCGGCGGAGGAATTGCCGATTAGCCACCGGTATTGACGAGGATTGCCTCTCCCCGCTGGCGGGGAGAGGACCGCTTCACGCGTGAACATCATCTCAGCGTCATTGCCGGGCTTGACCCGGCAATCCATGATGACTCTTCCCCGACAGCGACCATCTTGAGGACGTCACTCGCAGACGGGCATCATGGATGCCCGGGCCAGGCCCGGGCATGACAGCGCAGGGATAGCACCTATGCTCTCGGCCCTCGCCACGCTTCTGGTCTGCCAGCTCGCCGGCGAGGTCATCGTGCGGGCGCTGACCCTGCCGCTGCCGGGGCCGGTGGCCGGCATGGCGCTCTTGTTCATCCTCATGCTGGCGCGCGCGCCATTGCCAAAGGCGCTCGGCGACACCGCCGACCGGCTGCTCAAGCATCTGTCGCTGCTGTTCGTGCCGGCCGGCGTCGGGGTGGTGCAGCATATCGACATGCTCGGTCGCGAGGGCCTGCAATTGATTGCGGTCGTAGTGTTGGGCACCGCGATCACCTTGACGGTGACCGCGCTCACCTTCGAATTCCTGGCGCGCCTCTTGGCAGTCGATGAAATCGCCACTGATCATGACGGGACGCACGAGCCAGGCGCGGGCGAGCCATGAGCGATTTCGTCAAACTGTGGGTCTACCTCTCGGGCTCGCCGCTGTTGTGGCTGACGGCGACGCTGGTGGCCTATGTCGTCGCCGACGCCATTGCCGCCAGGACGGGGCGCCACCCGCTGGTCAACCCGGTACTGCTCGCGGTGATCCTGGTGGCGGGTATGCTGCTCGCCACCGGCACCGAATACCCGGCTTATTTCTCCGGTGCACAATTCGTCCACTTCCTGCTCGGCCCCGCCACCGTGGCGCTGGCGGTGCCACTGTTCCGCTATCTGCCGCATGTGCGACGTACGGCGCTGCCGATGGCGGTGGCGCTTGTCGTCGGTTCGCTGACCGCGATCGTCTCCGCTGTGCTGCTGGCGCAGGCCTTCGGCCTCGATCGCGCCTCGACACTGGCGCTGGCGCCAAAGTCTTCGACTGCGGCGATTGCCATGGGCATCGCCGAGACCGTCGGCGCCGAGCCGGCGCTGACCGCCGTGCTGGTCATTCTCACCGGCATCACCGGCGCCATCGTGGTGACGCCGCTGATGAACGCGCTCAGGCTGAAAAACTACGCAGCGCGCGGCTTCGCGGCGGGGCTCGCCTCGCACGGCATCGGCACCGCCCGCGCCTTCCAGGTATCGCCGCTGGCCGGCACCTTCGCCGGCATCGCACTGGGACTGAACGGGCTGCTGACCGCGCTGCTGGTGCCGGCGGTGATCGAGTGGCTGGTGAAGTGATGGCACGCAGCAGACCGCCCAGAAGGCCGCCTTTGAAGCCGCGCGTGAATCCCGCTGTTCCGCGCTTCGTCTCGCCCCGGGAACGGGCGGAGAACCGCGCGCGCTACCGCCGCTTCGCCTATTGGGCCGCGGTGGCGCTGCCGCTGATCATCGTGGTAATGGCGATCGGCTACAGCGATCAGGCGCCGGCGGTCTTGCGGACGGCAACCGAACGTTTCGACGCCATGTTCGGCTATCCGGTGCTGCGGGTGATCGCGCTGATCGCCGGCTAGGTTTCCCGGTTCCGCGCCGGGAACCAAATGCACCCCCGGCCGGTTGTTCCCGCGTCGAATTGAGGAGGCAACGATGGCCGAAGGCGACAGCGGCGGAACCGGCGTGCTCGGTGTTTTGGTCGGCGCATTGATCGTGATCGTGGTTGGTGGTGGCATCCTCTATGCCACCGGCATGCTGGGCGGAAGTAAAACGACAACGCTGAAAGTGGAGATGCCCAAGGTCGAGATTCCGAAGGCGAAGTAGCCAACCTGACTGCATCCGCAAAACGGCGGCGCGTCGCCGGTTCAGCCGGCGATGCCCATGGCCTGTGCGAAGGCGCGGCGCACCGCCGCCGGCTGGCCGTAATGGTGGCGGAAGCCGGCCAGCCGCTCCTTGAGCAGCGGGTGCTTGTCGTAGTCGGCGAGCGGCACGCCTTCGACATTGTATTTGCGCATGACGTCGGGCAGCGCGATGCAGGCAGCCGCCTCGGGATCGCGAATGATGCCGGAGGGATCTGCGCCTTTCGCCACCTTGTCCATGTCGGCAAAGAAGCGCTTCCGCATCTCGACAATGCCGAGATCGCTGGAGCGCAAATTCTCTTTCGTGCGGTCGGCGATGCGACCCTGGCCGACCCAGCCGATGATGTCCTGGTTGATGACGTGGCTGTCGATCCAGCGCCCGTTGGCGTCGCGCACGGGGCTGATCCAGGTCGGCACCTCTTCCTGCACATAGGGCTCGCGCCCCTTCGGCACGCGCATGAAGAACCAGGAGATGCTCAGCGTGTTCTCGTCATCGACCGGCACGCGCCATTCGAAATGCATGCCGAGATAGAAGGCGTTCGGCCACAGCGCGACGCGGCCGACCGACCAGTTGGGATCGGCCTCGTTGCCGCCCTCGCGGATGCGGCGATAAACGAAGCCGTGCTCGAATTCGTCATAGGCGATTTTCAGATGGCGCGCGGCGCGTGCGTCCTTGCCGCGCAGCTGTGCGCTCCAGTTCTCGTGCATCCATTCGAAATGCACCGGGTCGATGGAGTTTTCCTGACACTGGAACCAGTTGCAGGGCACGTCTGCGGTGACGATCTCGCGAAAGCCGTTCTGGAACGTGAACGGCTCCCAGACCGGCAGTTCGGGCGCCGGCTGCGGGCCCATATAGGCCCACAGCAGGCCGGCAAGCTCGCGCACCTGATAGGCGGCGATCGCGCAGCCGTCGCGGCTCTTCGGATTGGGATTGGCGACGTCCTCATAGGGCTGCTCGATGCAGGTCCCGGCCTCGTCGAACTTCCAGCCGTGATAGAAGCAGCGGATGCCCGTCTCCTCGACGGTGCCGCAGGAGAGGTCCGCCCCGCGGTGCGAGCAATGGCGCGCCACCAGCCCGTAGCGCCCGCCGCGGTTCTTGTAGAGCGTCAAGTCCTCGCCAAGCAGGCGCACCGGCTTGATCGGCTTGTCGGGCGTGAACTCGCTGGCGCCGGCAACCGGCATCCAGTAGCGGCGCAGCAGGCTGCCCATCGGCGTGCCCGGACCCACGCGGGTGAGCATGTCGTTGCGGGCGGCGCTGAGCATAGGTCACTCCTCGTGGGCGCCGGAACCTGTGGCGCGCCGCCGTCGTATTGTGGGCGCCGGCGAAAGTCACGCAACCGGAACGACGAAAACCGCGCGCCGCGCGGCGTACGCCCGGAGCGGGACAACGGCCGGCTGCGACAGACGATATCCCGACGCAGCCATCAACACTGGTATCGGTCGCCGCTCAAGTACAGCATATGGTCGCGCACGGAAACCGCCGTCACATGCCCGTGCAGCTTGTCGCCACGGCGGATCAAGATCGTGCCGTAACCAACGGTGTAATCGGCAATCGGGCTTCCGGCGCGTTCAAACCTGCCAGCCGTACCCGGTGTGATTGCACCGAACTTGAGAATGTCCTTGCCCTTGCACGTGTGTCCCGAGATGATCTCCCGGATTGCCGCCCCGGAGCCGTCATAGATCGCCTGTTGCGCTGAGGCGATGACGGCTACGGTCATCGTGGCAGCGAAAGCAACGATGGCTGAATTTCTCATTTCACCCTCCTCGGATGCTGCCGAGTGCGCTAAAGCTTTTGCTGCACTTCAGGCCGGAGGGTGGGACAGTCGCATTCCGCTTTGGCGGGAACGACACTCCACAGTGCCTTCTCGTCCGGGTGGGCACCCTTGGTCAGACTGTCCCACCCCTCCACTTCATAAAACATAGTACCATTTTTGAGACCAGTCGAGGACGACAGATAACGCGGAATCGTGCGCCGCCACCGGAAATCAAATCGGTTCCCGCGTGCGCGGCGCGCGTTACGGCGAAAACCGGGTATCATGCGCCGCAACAAGGCGTCGCCAATCACGAACGAATGCCGTAGCGGCGGCGACAGGGAGGGCACGCCCCGGACAAGTGGAGCGCGGGCAATCCCATTTACGGAATCATCACCATTCCGGTGAACGGACCTGCGACGCAACAATCGCACGGTTCAGATTCCATCTTGTCGCCGACGGCAATGCTGCGCGCAGCCCTGCTCGGGCTCGAACTGCACCTTGCAGCCCCGATCCGGCCCAGCGTGAGCGCGGCGCCTGAGCGGCGTCCGGCCGCGGCCTGTCGTTGCAGCCTCGGCCAAATTTAAGTGTCCGAAAGGTTTCCGTCCGATCTTGCGCGGCGGCGTGGCGACCTTCGTCGTTGCGGATCGATGCACCGGGAGCCCGATTGCAGTGAGATTTCCCGTCTCCCCGCAATACTCCGCCTTGCAGAAAGTCGCGCATTGGCTGTTGCTCGGCCTGTGCATCACGCAATTCCCTACCGCATATGCAATCCACCGCACCCATGAGGCGAGCCATCGCGGCGACGTGCCGGCGCCGTTCGACATGTTCCTGCATCAGGTGCACGCCTGGAGCGGCTGGACCATATTGCTGCTCGCGACCGCGCTGCTCGCCGCCCGTTTTGTCCATGGAGCACCCAAGCTGCCGGACGGCATGACAGCCTGGCAACGCCGGATTGCGCACGCAGCGCATGCCGGTTTGTACGGACTCATTCTGGCCCTGGCCGTGACCGGCACCGGCGCAATGTACGTCTGGCGCGGGTTCGCGCCGGTCCATGTCGCGCTCCTCAACGCCGCCATCGCGCTTGTGAGCCTGCACGTCGCGGCCGTCATCTGGCATCAGATGATCCGCCGGGACGGAATGCTTCTGCGCATGCTGCCGCAACGCCCGCGTTCATGGGGCGCTGCCAAGAGCCCAGAGCGGCTTCACGGATTACCGGGCCGCTAGATCGGGTCGCCGCCGGAGATATGCAAGGCGATGCAGGCTGGGCACCGGCCGCAGCCTGCATCAGAACGCCGCTACTTCGCCTTTTCGATTTTGATCACCGTGAACTGGCCGTTCACCTTGTCGGCTTCAAAGTCGACCTTGTCGCCGACCTTGACGGTATTGAGCATGGCAGGGTCCTTGACGCGGAATACCATGGTCATGCCTTGGTCCATGTCGAACTTCTTGATCGGCCCGTGACGAAGCGTGATCTTGCCGGCGGAAGCGTCGATCTTGCGGACCTCGCCCTTGACGACTTCTTCTGCGGCGTGCAGGGGCTGGATCGCCGCGATGGCGGCCGCTCCCAGAACTGCAATCATGAACCTTCGCATGGTCTGTTTCCTTTCGCTCGGATTGAGTTGAACCTTTATTTCACGACAATGGTCCCGATCATGCCGGCCTCGCGGTGGCCGGGGATCAGGCAGCCGTATTCGAACGTGCCTGGCTTGGTGAAGCGCCAGACGATGTCGTCGGCCTTTTTCGGCTTGATGCGTCTGGCATTCGGATCGTCATGCTCCATTTCCGGATTCTTCGCCATCTGCTTGGCGTGCTTGATGTTCTCCGCCGTCGTGGCAAGCACGAATTCATGCTCCAGCTCGCCGACATTGCGCAGCTTGAACCGGATTTGCTCGCCACGTTTGATTTCGAAGCGATTGGGGATGAACATCATCTTGCCGTCGCCCTCGCGCATGGTCACCACCACGGTACGCGCCGGCTTCTTCGGATTGCCCGGCTCGCCGGCCGAGTAGGATTCATGCCCATGCCCGGGCGCGCCGGCGCCGGCATACGCGGCGCTCGACGCGAGCATGGCGGCAA
>Ga0210062_1000254_pt1 | contig 16494 bp, 17 predicted proteins | sample Muzzi_CordA_D2_FD_185528 | JGI IMG/M metagenome (GOLD analysis project Ga0210062, IMG submission 185528) | Wetland microbial communities from San Francisco Bay, California, USA, that impact long-term carbon sequestration - Muzzi_CordA_D2 (SPAdes) | ecosystem: Environmental > Aquatic > Marine >...
CGATGAAGCCCGGCATGATCGTCGCCGGCTTTATGCCGCTGAAATCCGAGATCAATCCGATTCCGCTCCTGCGCAAGCTCAGCGATGCCGGTGCGCAGCTGGCGCTGCCGGCGATTGCCGGACGGGGCCAGCCGCTCGTCATGCGCGCTTACAGCTTCGGCGACGAATTGGCGCGCGGGCAATGGGGCATCCGCGAGCCGAAGTCGGACGCACCCGAAGTTGCGCCGGATATTCTCATTGTGCCGCTAGCTGCCTTCGACCGTACCGGCCACCGCATCGGTTACGGTGCCGGCTATTACGACATGACCCTGCGCGCACTGCGTGAGAGGAAGCCGATCACCGCCATCGGTATAGCCTTTGCCGCCCAGGAAATCGCCCGGGTTCCCGCGACGCCCCGCGACGAAGCGCTCGACTTCGTGCTAACGGAAAACGAGACCATCGATTTCCGCGGATAATTCAGGAATGCGCATTCTCTTCATCGGCGACATCGTGGGGCGTAGTGGGCGCAACGTTGTGCTCGAATGGCTGCCTGGGCTGGTGTCGAATTGGAAGCTCGATCTTGTCGTCATTAACGGCGAGAACGCAGCCGGCGGCTTCGGCATCACCGAGGCGATCTACAACGACCTGATCGACGCCGGCGCCGACGCCATCACGCTCGGCAACCATGCCTGGGACCAGCGCGAGGCGCTGGTGTTCATCGAGCGCGCGCCGCGCCTGGTCCGCCCGCTCAACTTTCCTGCCGGCACGCCCGGCCGCGGCGCGGCACTGGTCGAAGCCAAGAACGGCAGGCGAGCCCTGGTGATCAACGCCATGGGCCGCATCTTCATGGATCCGCTCGACGATCCCTTCGCCGCGGTCGAGCGCGAGATCACCGCCTGCCCGCTGCGCTCGGGCACCGACGCCATCATCGTTGACATCCATTGCGAGGCGACCAGCGAAAAGCAGGCCATGGGCTATTTCTGCGACGGCCGCGTAAGCCTCGTCGTCGGTACCCACACGCACGCGCCGACTGCCGACCACCGCATCCTGCCGGGCCGTACTGCCTTCGTCTCCGACGTCGGCATGAGCGGCGATTTCGACTCGGTTATCGGCATGATCAAGGACGAGCCGCTCAACCGCTTTCTGCGCAAGATCCCGAGCACGCGTTTCGAGCCGGCCACCGGCGCGGCCACGCTTTGCGCGCTCGCCGTGGAGACCGACGACGCCACCGGGCTCGCCACCCGCGTCGCCGCGGTGCGCCTCGGTGGCGTACTGGAAGAGACAAAGCCGGCGTTCTGGGAATAGGGCCGGTCGTCCGGAGGCGATCCAGGTTGACCTGAGTCGACTGCAGTGATTCGGTGGACAATATTGATTCGCCGGCGTGTGCGGGGTCCGGCATCGCGACCTCGACAACAGGCATCATGAATCAGACAGTCCATCTCGCCGTCGAACTTCCAGCTGATATCGAGCATGTGCAGGTGCCGGCCGACACGCCCGACGCGCGGGTGGCATTGGCCGCGCAATTCATTCCTTCCGGCGCACGCGTGCTTGATCTGTCCGGAACGGATTCCGGCTTGCAGGCGCTGCTGCCGCACGGCTGCAGCTTCCAGGGCGCCGGCGACCTCAATGCCGGCGAATTTCCTGCCGAGGCGGCCGCGCAGTCCGACATCATCGTCATGCTTGGCGCGCTCGAGAGTGTCGCCGACGTGGAGGGCCTTTTCACCCATCTGCGCTTCAGCAAGCAGGACATCGTGCTCAGCTACAGCCCCACCGATCTCGGCCCCGGTCGCGACCGCGGGGGGCTCGGCTTCGTCAACCATTTCAGCTTCTTTGATCTGGCGCGGCTGTTCGACCGTTACGGCTTCCGCATCGAATGTACCGCACCGGTCGACGACACCCAGGCGCTGATGCGGCTGTCACCGACCGAGCGCATGATGCCGGTAGCGCCTTGCAGCGTCGCGGTCATCTCCGACTACGATCTCGGCGGCTTCGGCGACCGGCTCGGCTACCACTTGATCAACGCTCTGCTGCCGAGCTGCACCGATGTGCACCACCTGAGCCCGCGCACGCTGCACGAGGCGCGCGAGGCCTACGATCTCGTCGTGCTCGGCACCGGCAACAGTCTCTATCCGCCGCTCGTCGGTGACGAGGTCATCAACGTGCTCGGGCGCGGCAGGGCGGCGATCGGCATTTTCGGCACCTATTTTCGCGAGATCATCCCGCGCCCTTCTCTTGAGCGCATCGTCGATCGGCTCGACACCTGGTACGCGCGTACCCAGGACGAGGTGCTGATGTACGGACGCGGGCGCGATAGCGTCGTTTATCTCGGCGACTGGATGATCGAGCAGTTTCCGCTGGCAAACGCGTGCAACGACGAAACCTTGCAGATCGCCGAGGAAATCGGCGCGCAGCGTGCGCTCGACCGCGCTATCCAGATCATCCAGCGCCACAAACGGGTCTATTCCGCCCAGCTGCATCCGCTGTTGTGCGCGCTCACTTCGGCTGAGATGGCGGCATATGCCGACCAGTCGCTGGAGCAAATGCCACACCTGGTGTCCGGCACGTTCCGCAGCATGCTGACAGATATTTTTGGTCGCAGCTATCCGGAGCGCGAGTTCTTCATGGTCGACCGCGACGCCGTTGCACGCTACAAGGCGCGCGTCCACGGCAATGTGGCAATGCTGCGCGAGCGCATCGAGGCGACACTGGCCAACGTGGCACGGGCAGCGGCCTAGGTTTTTCCCGCCATGGTCCGCCGCTCTGCGGCGCCCTCTCGGGGGGCGACGACCGCCCCTTCCTTGCGGGCCGCGCTTTGCGCGGCAGCCCGGGATGACGGATTTGGGCGGAGTTTATTTTCATGCCCGCCCGGCTTATACCCGGCTCACATCGACCCCTCTATTCTGCAGTCGCTGAGCCATGGCCGGTCATTCCCAGTTCAAGAACATCATGCACCGCAAGGGGCGCCAGGATAAGGCGCGCTCCAAGCTATTCTCCAAGCTCGCCCGCGAAATTACCGTGGCGGCCAAGCTCGGTCAGCCGGATCCGGCATTCAACCCGCGCCTGCGCGCGGCCATCCTCGCCGCCCGCGCCGAGAACATGCCGAAGGACAACATCGAGCGCGCAATCAAGAAGAGCCAAGGCTCCGATTCCGAGAACTATGACGAGATCCGCTACGAGGGCTACGGGCCGGGCGGCGTGGCGCTGATCGTGGAAGCGCTCACCGACAACCGCAACCGCACCGCCGGCGAGGTGCGCGCCATCTTCGCCAGGAACGGCGGCAATCTGGCCGAGACCGGCGCGGTGTCGTTCATGTTTGACCGCGTCGGCGTGGTCGAATACGACGCCAGCGTGACCAGCGCCGACGAAATGCTGGAGGCGGCGATCGAGGCCGGCGCCGAGGATGTGATGTCGAACGAGGACGGCCACCAGATCTTCACCACGCCGGACGAATTAAGCGACGTCGCCAGGGCGCTGGAGACCAGGTTCGGCGAGCCACGCAGGTCGGCGCTCACCTGGAAGCCGCAGAACACCGTCGCAGTCGACGACGAGGCCGGCGAAAAACTGCTCAAGCTGATCGAGACGCTCGACGACACCGATGATGTGCAGAACGTCTACGCAAATTTTGAGGTGTCGGACGCGGTCATGCAGAAGATCAGCGCCTAGGCGGCGTCGACCGGTCTGCGCTTATGGCCGCGCGAGCGGGACTCCGCGGTTTGCGCCAACCAACGTCTGGACCGGATGCCGGGCACAAGCGGCCGGCTAGCCGCCATCAAACTCCAAAATATAAAGTCCGGCATTGTAGTCGGTGGCGTAGATCAAGCCCTGCGCATCGACGAACACGTCGGCCGATTGAATCACCCGCGCGCGGTTTGGCCGGGTGTCGGCCAGCCGCGCCGGTTGTGGCGGCACCAGCGCGCCGACTTCCCTGGGCGCGAACTGATCGGACATGTCGAAGACGCGAATCCCGGCGTTCTGATAGGTCGCAAAGATGAGGTTCGAGCTTACGAAGCTGCCGGGCCGGTTTTCGTGGATGTTGTGCGGTCCGAAATGACCGTCCTTGGACTTGTAGTCGGCTTCCATCGGGGTCGGGAACGTCGCAATGCTCACCGGATTGTCCGGCGCGCGGTTGTCGAACACCCAGATCAGCTTCAGCCCGTCTTCCTGATGATCGAGCACGGCCTCGTCCAGCACCACCAGCAGGTCGCGGTCCGGCAGCGGCAGGCAATTGTGGGTGCCGCCGCCGAAGGGCGGCGACCAGTTCTCATGCACGATCAGTTTCGGTTGCGCGCGGTCGGCGATGTCGAGCACCACCATGCCGGCGTCGCGCCAGGCGGCGTAGGCGGTGTCGCCGTGCACGATAGCGTGATGCAGCCCGTAGCGACGCGCCGGTGCCCATGACGGCGTCTCGCCGGCGGCCAGGTTCATCCCCGGGATCCACCAGCGGCCGGCCTCGTGCGGCCGCGTCGGGTCGCTCATGTCGACGGTCATGAAAACGTAGTCGGTGAAGCCGTCGAGCAGCGCCGAGACGTAAGCCCAGCGACCGCCGGTATACCAGATGCGGTGGATGCCGCCGCCTGCGACGTCCATGAAGCCGATGCGTTGCGGCGCTTCCGGCTTGGACACGTCGTAGACGGCGAGGCCGGCGCTCCAGTCGCGCGCACCGGGAGCCTCCGCCGTGCCTACGGTCTTGCCCAGCGCGCCGCTGTAATAGGCGCGCTCGTCGGCGAACTCGGCGGCGGCGAACATGTCCTTGGCGTGGATCACCAGCAGCAGATTATCGTGCGCCTGCAGGTGGATGTTCCAGGTGTTGGGCGGGGCGGCGATGTAATCGACGGCGCGCGGATTCTTGGCGTCGCGCACGTCGAGGACGGAGAAGCCCCTGGAGAACATGTGCCCGACATAGGCATAGCCGCGATGGACCATCACCTGCACGGCGTCGGGGCGGCCGCCCTGATCGGAGTAGCCGATGATGCGCATGTTGCGCGCGTAGTCGGGTTTGGGCAGTTCGGTCATTTGCAGGCCTCAAGAAAGTTTGGCACGGCGATCCAGTCGAGCATGGCGCCGTCGTTTTGCAGTAGTTCATGCATGTGGTGGTCCTCCTCGGTACGCAGGTCGACGCCGAGATGGCAGCCGAGCTTGCGACCGTGCAGCACGATGGTGTTGCCGATCGGCTGGCGTTCGTCGTTGTAGGCTTGCAAGGCGATGTCGATGTCGTCGTGGTCGCGCAGGTGTCCGGCCAGCGCCTGCGCGTCGGTACCGGCCTTGGCCATGCCGAAGCCCATATGCGGCCGCGCATTGGCGGCAGCATCGCCGACCATGGCGACCCGGCCGAAGACGATGGATGGCGCGGTGAAATCGTAGATCGGCGTGATGAAGGGCTGTTTGATCCTCAGCAGGCAATCGAGCAGCGGCTCCGGCATGATCTCGCGCGCGTCGCGGTGCATGTCGGCGATCAGGTCCTTGCGCACCAGCGGCGGCGGCACCGAATATTCGTGCTGCATGCCGTTGTCGTCGACGCACATGTCGCGCAATTGCGCGGCATCGGCGACGCGGTACCAGATGAAATTGTAACGGCGCTTGCCCGGCGTGAGGTCGTCGTTGAAGCCGGCGATCGGGTATCCGATCACCTGCTGGCGCGGCGGTAGATAGAAGGTGAACAGCGGGTAGATGGTGCGCAGCGTTTCCGGCGCCAGATCGGCTTCGTTGGGGGCGCCGCGCCAGATGTAATAGCCGGCGTAGACCGGCTGCACGTCCGGCGCCATTTGCCCGCGCACGCTCGAGCGGATGCCGTCGCCACCAATCAGGATGTCGGCATGCTCGACACAGCCGTCGGAGAACTGCACGCGCACGCCGCGTTCGTCCTGGTCGACGCGCTCGAAATTGCGGCCGAGATGGTAGTGCGATTCGTCGATAGTGGCGCGCAGCAGGCGCTGCAGGCGGTCCCATGAGGTGAGGATCTGGCGCAAGGGGCGTTCGTCGGTCACGCGGCCGTCGCGGTCAATGGCGATGCGCTTGGGCACCTCGACGCCGAGATATTCGGTGCCGGCGCCGCTCGCCTTCAGCGCATCGAACAGTTCGGGATGTCCGGTGATGCCGGCGCCGCGGCCGACCAGCTCGACCCGCGAACGTTCATAGATATCCACGTCCCAGCCGACCTGGCGCAGGAAGGCCGCACTGAACAGCCCGGATATCGAGCCGCCGATGATCACGGCCCGGCGCTTGCGGCGGCGAGGGGAGGGAGACGGACCCGGCATTACCTTTAAGCATAGCCGGTCTGGCCGTAGCGTACAGGGTAGCGATCATGCGTGCATCGCATGACCGCGGTGCAGCGAGCGGCTGTGGTCCACGTTGCACGCATCGCTGCAGGACGTTCAGTGCAACAGCCGGTCGAACACCGGCATGCTGGCCAGCGCGGCCAGCGCCACGATCATATAGGCGATGCGCCGGTAACTCTGATCAGTCGATCCGCGGAACCAGCGGGCGCCCACCGCCAGGGCGACGATATAGGCCGGCCACAGCAGCGCCGCGAGCGCGATCGGGTTTGCCGTCATCAATCCGTGCCAGGCGTAGTTGGCCAGCAGCGTCATGCCGAGCAGGATCAGGAAGACGAGCAGGTTGGAGCGGATCGTGGCGGCGTTCTCCGGGCTACCCAGCCAGTAGAGGATCGCCGGCGGTCCGCTGATTTGGGTAGCGCCGCCGGCAAAGCCGGACAGTGCGCCGGCGCCGGTCGCAGCCATCGCGCTCGGTTTGAACGGGTAGCGCCAGCCGGCGGCGAGCAGCACCACGAAGGCGAGCACGAAGGCGGCCATGCCCCAGCGCAGCACGATCGGATCTGCGAGGTTCTGCGTCATGGTGCCGAGCGGCACGGTGACGAGGGCGGCGGCGAAGGCCGGCAATACCTCGCGCCAGTGCGCCTGCGGGAAGGCGCGCAGGGCATAGGGCAGCACGCAGACGTAATCCATGAGGGCGAAGGAGACGGTGGCGATGCGCGGCTCGTAGATGGCGGCGATCAGCGGCACGTAGATCAGCGCCGAGCCGAAGCCGGAAAATCCGCGCACCACGCCGGCCAGCACCGCCACGACCACCGCCGCGATGAAGCGGGCGTCATGCAGCATGGCGCTCAGCGTGGCGAGGTCCGGGAGGGTGATCACGGGGGGCGCGGGTCCGGTGGCCGCCCTGCTTATCAGGCGCGCGGTAGCGGGGCGAGGCGCGATTGGGCATTGCGGTCATTCCTGCCTAGGCGGGAACCGGGTGCGGGGCTATCAACGGGGGCATGAATCGCCATCCGATTCGCATCCTCGGCATCGATCCCGGGCTCCGCCGCACCGGCTGGGGCCTGATCGAGAGCGACGGTAACCGCTTGATCCCGGTCGCCTGCGGCTCGCTGGAAACCAGCGAACGGGCAGCGCTGGGCGAGCGTCTGGTGGCGATCCACGACGGGCTGATCAGGGTGATCGAAGACCATTGCCCGCACGAGGCGGCGGTGGAACAGACCTTTGTCAACAGCAATGCGGCGGCGACGCTCAAGCTCGGCCAGGCGCGCGGCATCGCCATGCTGGTGCCGGCGCGCTGCGGGCTGCCGGTGGCCGAATACGCGCCCAACCTGGTGAAGAAGACCATCGTCGGCTCAGGTCATGGCGAGAAGGCGCAGGTGCGCATGATGATCGGCGTGCTGCTGCCGAAAGCCGATCCGCAATCGGAGGACGCCGCCGACGCGCTCGCCATTGCGGTTTGCCACGCGCATCACCGGCAGAGCGTGGTGTTGAAGGTGGCGGCGCGATGATCGGCAAGCTCAAAGGCGTCGTCGACTCCTACGGAGACGATTTCGTTATCCTCGATGTCGGCGGGGTCGGCTACCAGGTGCATTGCCCGGTGCGCACCCTGCAGGGACTGCCGGCGCCCGGCGAAGCGGCGACACTGGCGATCGAGACCTATGTGCGCGAAGACCAGATCAAGCTCTATGGCTTTGCCAGCGACGCCGAGCGCGAATGGTTCCGCCTGCTGCAGACGGTACAGGGCGTCGGCGCGCGCGTGGCCATGTCGGTGCTTGGCACGCTGAAGCCGGCTGAGCTCGCCAATGCGGTCGCCATCCGCGACAAGGCGGCGGTGGCGCGCTCGCCCGGCGTCGGCAGCAAGGTAGCCGAGCGCATCGTATCGGAACTCAAGGACAAGGCGCCGGGCTTCGCGGACGTCGATCCGGCGGTGGTGCACCTGGCCGGCGCCCTGGATGAGAAGCGCGCGCCCAGGCCGGTGGTCGACGCGGTATCCGCGCTGGTCAATCTCGGCTATGGCCAGCCGCAGGCGGCCGCCGCCATTGCCGCCGCTGCACGTGCGGCGGGCGACGGCGCCGACACCGCAACGCTGATCCGGCAAGGGCTGAAGGAGCTGGCGAAGTGAACACCCCCAATCGCCTGGTCACGCCGGAGACCCGCGACGACGACGTCGACGCGACCTTGCGTCCGCGGCGGCTGACCGAATTCGTCGGCCAGCAGCAGGCGCGCGCCAATCTTAAGGTGTTCATCGAGGCAGCCGCGGCGCGCAAAGAGGCGCTCGACCACGTACTGTTCGTGGGCCCGCCGGGACTGGGCAAGACCACGCTGGCGCAGATCCTCGCCCGCGAGCTCGGCGTCAATTTCCGCGCCACCTCAGGTCCGGTGATAGCCAAGGCGGGCGATCTCGCCGCGCTGCTCACCAATCTCGAGCCGCGCGACGTGCTGTTCATCGACGAGATCCACCGGCTCAACCCGACGGTGGAGGAAATCCTCTATCCGGCCATGGAGGACTTCCAGCTCGACCTCATCATCGGCGAGGGGCCGGCGGCGCGTTCGGTGAAAATCGACCTCTCCCCGTTCACGCTGATCGGCGCCACCACGCGCGCCGGGCTGCTCACCAACCCGCTGCGCGACCGCTTCGGCATTCCGGTGCGGCTTAATTTCTACTCCGAAAGTGAGTTGGAGCAGATCGTCAATCGCGGCGCCCGCGTGCTCGGCCTGTCCATGACCGCGGACGGCGCCAACGAGATCGCGCGGCGCGCGCGCGGCACGCCACGCATTGCCGGCCGGCTGCTGCGGCGCGTGCGCGATTTCGCCCATGTCGAGGGCGCCAGGTCGATCGACCGCAAAGTGGCCGACCGCGCATTGTCGGCGCTGGAAGTCGACGCCGCCGGACTCGACGCCATGGACCGCCGTTATCTCACGACGATCGCATCGAACTACGGCGGCGGGCCGGTGGGCGTCGATACGCTGGCCGCCGCATTGTCGGAGCCGCGCGACGCCATCGAGGACATCATCGAGCCGTTCCTCATCCAGCAGGGTTTCGTCCAGCGCACCCCGCGCGGGCGACTGCTGACGTCGCCGGGCTTCAGACACCTTGGGCTGCCCGAGCCCACGCGCGACCCCGGCCAGTTCGGGCTGTTCGCGGGTGAGGACGACGCATAGTATCTTTCATCATGAACTCGATCGACGGCGAAATTCGGAACGGCCGCCATCTGCAACAGGTGCGTGTCTACTACGAGGACACGGATTTCTCCGGCATCGTCTATCACGCCAGCTATCTGCGTTTCATGGAGCGCGGGCGCACCAACTATCTGCGCCTGATCGGCGCCGACCACCGCGCACTGTTCGCGCAGGCCGAAGCGGAGGCGCCCGGCTTTTCCTTCGTTGTGCGCCACATGGGAATCGACTTCAGGAAGCCGGGCTACATGGACGACGTGCTCACCGTCGTGACCTCACCGCAGCAAGTGAAGGGTGCTTCCGTCACGCTGCATCAAAAGGTGATGCGCGGCGACGACCTGCTGGTGCAGGCGGACGTGCAGGTCGCCTTTGTCTCCGGCGGCCGGGCCAGGCCGATCCCCAAGCCGCTGCGCGTCGCCATGCAGGCGGACCAGGACGCCGGCGCCAACGGCGCGTGACGCCGCCACCGGACTCATGTAAAGGCCCTTCACATGAGGTCCACATGACTTGGGGCAGGCGGGGGCCGCGCGGCTACCACCACGGCAATCTCAAGGAGGCCCTGGTGCGCGCCGCGCTCGAACTGATCGCGGAGAAAGGTCCTGCCGGCTTCACCTTTGCCGATGCCGCACGCTGGGCCGGCGTCAGTCCCGCTGCTCCTTACCGGCACTATCGCGACCGCGACGCGCTTATCGCCGACGTCGCCCAGCGCGGCTTCGAGGCTTTTGCCGCGGCACTTGCCAAGGCCTGGGACGAGGGCCGTCCCGACGTGCTGACCGCCTTCGACCGGTTGGGCAAGGCCTATCTCGATTTCGCCAGGCAGGAGCCGGCCTATTACTCGGCCATGTTCGAAGCCGGCGTGCCGGTCGATGCCGATCCGCAATTGCGGGAGACGGGCGAGCGCGCCTTCGGCGTGCTGCGCGGCGCGGCCGAGCAACTGGTGGCGCTGATGCCATCCGCGGGCCGCCCGCCGGCGCTGATGGTGGCGCTGCACATCTGGTCGATGACCCACGGCATTGCCTCGCTGTTCGGCCGCGGCGATGCGGCCCGGCGCAGCCTGCCGATGGCGCCGGAAGAATTGCTGGAGGCCGCCGTCCTCATCTATTTGCGGGGGCTCGGTCTCCCCGACGGCGCGACAGCGCGCCGCAGCTGATATTCCGGTCAACACCGTCCTATTTAGATGTGAAGGATCTTGACATCAGCTCCACGCCTGCCTACTGATGTAAATGTTATTTACATTCACGCGAGATCAACGATGCCTATCACCGCCAAGCTCGACGAATTCGGCAAACCCGCCTGGATCGCGCTGATCGTCCTCGGGTTCATGATCTTCTGGCCGCTGGGCCTGGCGATCCTCGCCTACACCATATGGAGCGGACGCATGGGATGCGGATACTACGCCGGCCACGGTTACGGTCATGGCCGCTGGCAGCACAAGATGGAGCGTATGCAGCGCAAGATGGACTGGATGCGCGCCCGCATGAGCGGCGAGACCACCTACGGCTACGGCGCGCCGAGCGGCAACCGTGCCTTCGACGAGTACCGTGCCGACACCCTGAAGCGGCTGGAGGAGGAGCAGCGCGAGTTCCGTGACTTCCTCGAGCGCCTGCGGCTGGCCAAGGACAAGGCCGAGTTCGACCAGTTCATGACCGAGCGTCGCAACCGGCCGGCGCAGGAGGCGCCACCGCCGCAAAACTGAGCGCGGAGAACCCCGTCCTGCGATGCGGCCGTCCGCCTGCCCCGGCGGGCGGCCGATTTGCCTGTTGCCTCATCCGCTCCCCGGGCGCGCGAACCCGGTAACCACTCCTTAACCACAATCAGCGCTGTTTAGACCCGCAAGACACCGTCCGGCGCGGCTCAAGCGCCCAAGTTCGGCCAAGTTTCGCGGGGATTTCCTTGTCCCGCCGGTGGCGGGTTTTCTGGGGTTGCGTGAAACGATCGGATTTTCGGCGGGACGCAATCCGCGGCATCGCCGCGGCGCTCCCTTTGGTCGAGAACACGTACGCCGCGCCGGTTTGGCCGACTGAGAGCCGGACAGCGGAAAGGACGTGCTTATGAATCCCGACGTCGCCCAGTCGGTGCTCCCGCTCACATCGTCCGACCTCTCCCTGCTGACGCTGTTCTGGCACGCCCACTGGATCGTCAAGGCGGTGATGATCGGGCTGCTGGTCGCCTCGGTCTGGGTGTGGGCCATCGCCATCGACAAGACCGTACTTTACGCGCGCACGCGCCGGTCGATGGATCGCTTCGAACAGACCTTCTGGTCCGGCGAGTCGCTCGACGATCTCTATCGCAATCTGGCCTCGCGCCCGAACAATTCCATGGCGGCGCTGTTCGTGGCCGCCATGCGCGAATGGAAGCGCAGCTTCGAGGGTGGCGCGCGCTCGTTCGCCGGGCTGCAGACGCGCATCGAAAAAGTAATGGACGTGACCATCGCCCGCGAGGTCGAGCGGCTGGAGCGCCGCCTTCTGGTGCTGGCGACCGTCGGCTCGGCGGGCCCCTTCATCGGCCTGTTCGGCACGGTGTGGGGCATCATGACCAGCTTTCAGTCGATCGCCGCCTCCAAAAACACCTCGCTGGCAGTGGTGGCACCGGGCATCGCGGAGGCACTGTTCGCCACCGCCTTGGGTCTGGTCGCCGCCATACCGGCGACCATTTTCTATAACAAGTTCGCCGCCGAGGTGAACAAGCAGGCCCAGCGCCTGGAGGGGTTCGCCGACGAGTTCGCCGCCATCCTGTCGCGGCAAATCGATCAGCGCGGGTGAGAGGTCGCAATGGCCGCCAATGCCGGCACGCCTATGATCGGGAAACGGCGGCATCGCCGCCGCGCGGTGATGAGCGAGATCAACGTCACCCCGATGGTGGACGTGATGCTGGTGCTGCTCATCATCTTCATGGTGTCGGCGCCGCTGTTGACAGTCGGCGTGCCGATCGACCTGCCGCAGAGTCAGGCCAAGACCCTGGATCAGGACAAGGAGCCACTCACCATTTCGGTCAACGACAAGGGCGAGATTTACCTGCAAAATACTGAAATCGACGTGGAGGGTCTGGTCCCCAAGCTGCAGGCCGTCGCCGAGGCGCGCGGGGGCACCGATGCCCGCGTCTACGTGCGCGGCGACAAGAATGTGAATTACGGAACCATGATGAAGGTGATGGGGCGGCTGTCGGCAGCCGGCTTCCATCGGGTGGCCTTGGTCACCGAATTCGAGCAGGGCTCGAACACACAGTGACGATGAAAACGGCGTCAGCGATTTCGGCCGGCCTCCACGCCGCAGTGCTGCTGTGGGCGATCGTCTCGTTTACCGGCGAGACCTTCAAGGTCACGCCGGCCCAGTCGCTGCCGGTCGATCTGATCAGCGACAAGGATTTCTCGGAAATGACCAAGGGCGTCAAGGACGCCCCCAAGCCGGTCGAAAAGCCCAAGCCGCTGGTCGAAAAGGTCGAGAAGAAAGACGAACCCAGGCCGGTCGACGAAGCCAAGCCGAAGATCACCGAGAAAAAGGAGGTCGAGGCGACGAAGAACGAGCCGCAACCGCAGCCCGAACAAAAATCCGATCCGATCGCCGAAAAGATCAAGGAGCAGCCGGAGAAGCAGGAGGCCAAGATCGAGCCGACCCGGCTGCCGCCCCGCCGCCCGCCGCGACCGCCCGCGAAACAGCACAAGTTCGAACCCAACAAGATTGCCGCATTGCTCAACAAGCGCGATCCGCAGCGCAACGCCGCCATCGGCGATACGATCAATTCCACGCGTTCGCTCGGTACCGCCGCCGCCAACAGCGCCGCCCGGCTCTCGCAGTCGGAGATTGACGCCTTGCGCGCCCGGCTGAACGCGCTGTGGAACCCGCCGGTCGGCATGCGCGACGGCGATCGCCTGCAGATCACCATCCGCATCCGCTTCCGGCGGGATGGCACGCTCGCCGACGGCCCTCAAGTCATCACCTCGGGCAGCGGAGCGCGTTACAACGCGATGCGCGACAGTGCCGTGCGCGCGGTGCTCACCGGTCAGCCCTACACCATGCTGCGTTCCGAGCACTACGATTCCTGGAAGGAAATCGACTTTACATTCGACACCCAAGCCATGTATCGCGACATTTCCCTGCAATGACCGACCGCATGCCCGACCGTCATTTGTCCTTCAGTCGTCGCCGCCTGCTCGCCGGAGCCGGCGCGCTCGCGCTCCTCGCGCCCCGTCCGGCCGGCGCGGTGCTGAGCATCGACATCACCCAGGGCAATCCGCGGCCGATGCCGGTTGCGCTGCCCGACTTCGTCGCCGGCACGCCCGGAGAAGAGCAGGTCGCCAGCGAAGTCACCGCCGTAATTACCAACAATCTTCAACGCAGCGGGCTGTTCGCGCCGATCAATCCATCGGCCTTCGTCGCCAAAGTCACCAACAGCGACACGGTGCCGCAGTTCGCCGACTGGCGCGTGATCAACGCGCAGGCGCTGGTCACCGGTCGCATTACCCGGCAGCCGGACGGACGGTTGAAGGCCGAATTCCGCCTGTGGGACGTGTTCGCCGGCCAGCAGCTCGACGGCAAGCAGTACTTCACCTCGCCCGACAATTGGCGGCGCATCGCCCACATCATATCGGACGCGATCTACGAACGCCTCACCGGCGAGAAGGGCTATTTCGACAGCCGCATCGTATTCATCGACGAGACCGGACCCAAGCAGCGGCGCGTCAAGCGCCTCGCCATCATGGACCAGGACGGATACGGCGTACGCTATCTCACCCGCGGCGACGAACTGGTGCTTACGCCCCGCTTCAATCCGTCGACGCAGGAAATCACGTACATGTCCTACGGGCAGGGTGATCCGCGCGTCTATCTGCTCAACATCGAGACCGGACAACGCGAGGTCGTCGGCAATTTCCCCGGCATGACGTTTGCACCGCGGTTCTCGCCAGATGGCCAGCGCGTGATCATGAGCCTGCAGCAGGGCGGCAATGCCAACCTGTTCGTCATGGATCTACGCTCGAAGCAGACCACGCGGCTCACCGACGCGCCGGCGATCGACACCGCGCCGTGCTATTCGCCGGACGGCCAATATATCTGTTTTGAGAGCGACCGCGGCGGCACCCAGCAGATCTATGTGATGCCGGCCGGCGGCGGCGTGGCGCAGCGCATCAGCTTCGGCGAAGGCCATCATTCGACGCCGGTATGGTCGCCGCGCGGTGATTACATCGCCTTCACCGGCCAGGCGCGCGGCGAATTCTCCATCGGCGTGCTCAAGCCCGACGGGTCGGGTGAGCGGATTCTCACCGAGGGTTTTCACAACGAGGGTCCAACCTTCGCGCCAAACGGCCGGGTGATCATGTTCTTCCGCGACGTCGGCCCGGGACCGTTCCTGCACACGGTCGACATCACTGGCCGCAACGACCTCAAGGTTCCCACCCCGAGCTACGCATCGGATCCGGCCTGGTCACCGTTGCTGTCGTAAGCAACCCAATTGCCCTCGTCGCGCCGCCCCGAGACGGCCGCAGCCCCACCGGCGCCTTATTCACCGGCTCTTAACCATCGGAAAAGGTTTATCGGGCTCCCGCAAGTTAACGTGGTCTGGCAAGGCTCCATCAAGGTTGATGGAACGTTCGTTTAACGACCGTGCTGGTAGACCGGGCCGCGCATGATCCCGAAGTGCGGGTATTCGGACGAGATCGGCACCCGGCAAGACATCCGGTCGGTGCGTGAGAATGGAGAAACCGGAATGACCAACCTCAAGCAAGTGATGCGCGGCGCCCGGCTCGCGGCCCTCTTGGCGGCTGCGCTTGCGATCACGGCCTGCGCCAACCAGCAGGCGCAGAACGCGCAGACAGGTGCGGCGACCCCCGGTAGCCAGCAGGACTTCGTGGTCAATGTCGGCGACCGCGTCTTCTTCACCACCGACTCGACCGAACTCTCGCCGCAGGCGCGCGCCACGCTCGACAAGCAGGCGCAGTGGCTGAACAACTACAGCCAGTACACATTCACCATCGAGGGGCATGCCGACGAGCGCGGCACCCGTGAATACAACCTGGCGCTGGGCGCGCGGCGGGCGCAGGCCGCGCGCGACTACCTGATCTCGCGCGGTATCGCCGCCAATCGCATGCGCACCATCTCCTACGGCAAGGAGCGCCCGGTCGCGGTCTGCAACGACATCTCGTGCTGGTCGCAGAACCGTCGCGCCGTCACGGTGCTCAACGCAAGCTCGTAAGCAAGTTCAGCGTGCGCTCGCTCGAGCGCTTGCACGGAAACCGGCCTCGGTCGACACGAGAATTTTCACGGCGTTCGCGCTTTGACGGCAGCATAATGCCGTCGCCGTTGCATCTTGCATCATCGTGTCAATCGTCGTGTCACTTGCAAATTTGCCCGAACTGCAGAACCCTCGCGTGACGTTCAGCCGTCATCGTGCGGCGCGTCGGGGGGCGAGAACATGGCGAGGCGTGTTCGGATCGGACGACAGGGACGTGCCACGGCCTTGCTGGTGGCGCTGACTGCATTTTCTGCCTGTGACGAGCAAAACAGCTACGTGCCGCCGCGCGCCACGGGTCACTGCGGGCTCGTGACGGCGCTCCCGCCTGCGGACACATTCTGGTCGTAGTCGGCCGGCTATGCTACGCAGTCCCAGCCATTCACGCATGAAACGTGCCGATCCGGCACCGAGTTTGTCGATGACACGCACCCGCTCGCCTCACGCCCGTATGATTCCGGCGGCGCTTGTCGCCGCAGCGCTGCTGATGCCGGCGGGCGTCGCGCTGGCGCAGCAGTCCGGCTCGGGCGATTTCCTCGGCAATCTGTTCAATCGCGGCCAGCCGCAGGGCGCCGCGCAGCAGCCGGCGCAGGAGGTCGACGCTTCCGCGGTCTCTGTGCGCATCGACCGCATCGAGAATGCGTTGCGCCAGCTCACAGGCACCATCGAGCAGTTGCAGCATCAGAACCAGCAGCTGCAGCTGCAGCTCAAGCGCCTGCAGGACGACAGCGAATACCGCTTCCAGCAACTGGGCGTGAAAGGTGCGGGTCCGGCGCAGCAACCTGCCGCGGTCGGCGCGCCGCGAGGCAGCGCCCCCGGCCAGCGCTCCGACGTCTTCGAT
>Ga0210062_1000256_pt1 | contig 16410 bp, 9 predicted proteins | sample Muzzi_CordA_D2_FD_185528 | JGI IMG/M metagenome (GOLD analysis project Ga0210062, IMG submission 185528) | Wetland microbial communities from San Francisco Bay, California, USA, that impact long-term carbon sequestration - Muzzi_CordA_D2 (SPAdes) | ecosystem: Environmental > Aquatic > Marine >...
TGCCGAGCCAATAGAGCAGCCGTGCGCCCAGCGGCACCGGTTCGCCATCGAGAATGCGCTCGCCGTAGCGACGCGCCACGCCGATGAAGTAATGGAACATCTTGCGCTTGAGGAAGCCGGCGTCTTCCATGCGGATCATCACGCGCGTGAGCAAAACTTCGAGCGTGCGCGGGGGCGCGAAATAGAAAGTCGGGCCGATCTCGCGCAAGTCCTGCATTGCAGTGTCGCTGCTTTCTGGGCAGGCGATGCAAAAGCCGGCCACCAGGCCCTGCGCGTAGTTAAGATAGTGATCGCCGACCCATGCGAGCGGCAGATAGGCGAGCGAGACGTCCTGCTCGCTCAGATGATCGAAGGCGACTGTGTCCTCGGCCGCCTTGATCGAGCGTTCGCCGGTGAGCACCACGCCCTTGGACTGGCCGGTGGTGCCCGAGGTGTAGAGGATGATGGACGGATCGGACCCTTTGCCTGCGGCAATTTCATTGTCGAGCCAGACCCCGAACGATGAATCCGAGGCAAGCGCCTGGCGCCCGTCCGCGACGACGTCGTCCATGGAATGCAGCCGGCTGTGGTCGTAGTCACGAAGCCCGCGCGTCTCGTCGTAGACCATCTGCTCCAGCTTGGGCAGCCGGTCCATCACCGACATGATCTTGTCGACCTGCTCCTGGTCCTCGACCGCGGCGAAGCGCACCTCGGCGTGGGCCAGAACGAAGGCGAGTTCATCGGCCACTGCATCGGAATAGACCGGCACCGGGATCGCGCCCAGCGCCTGCGCCGCCATGACCGACCAGTAGAGCCGCGGCCGGTTGGCACCGACGATAGCGATGGTATCGCCGCGCTTGAGGCCAAGCCGGTGCAGGCCGAGCGTGTAGGCGCGCACGATCTCGAGAACCTGCGCCCAGGTCCAGGTCTGCCAGATGCCAAGGTCCTTGTGACGCATAGCCGGCCGCGCGCCGAATGATTCAGCGTTTCGAATCAATAGCTTGGGAAAAGTATCCGCTCGCGCGGCGACGTTTGGCGCCACAGCCTGTCCCTCCCGTTTCGCCACACTTTAGGGTAGCGCGGCTTCCCTCTACCCCTCGCCGTCCTTTGCCGGACGGGCTTGTTTGCTTGGATATGAAAACACCCCCACGGGGCGGTCAAGCCTCCGCGGGCATGGAAATTCGTAGCAATCGCGTGATTAAGCTACTCGGCGGCCTTGAGAAATGGCTCGGCGCCGGCACGGAACTGCTCGCGCAGAGCCGCTTCCTCCGCCTTGGCGGCAGCCAGATGCCGCTGCTTGACCGGACCGAAACCGCGGATTTTTTCCGGGATGGCGGCGAGCGCCACCGCGGTGTGGTGGTTGGTCGGGGTCAATTCGGCGGTGATGGTGGCGAGCAGCGCCACGTACTCGGCGATCAGTTTTCGCTCGGAGCGTCGCTCGCGCGCATAGCCGAACGGGTCGAACGGCGTGCCGCGCAGGAACCTGAACTTCGCCAGCACGCGGAAGCCTGTCAGCATCCAGGGACCGAATGATATCTTCCTCGGCTCGCCGGTGAGCGGATCGATCCGCGAAAACAGGGGCGGCGCCAGATGGAATTCGAAGCGCAGGCGATCGCCGTCGAAGGTGGACCTGACCCGCTCGGCGAAATTGCTGTCCGCGTAGAGTCGCGCGACCTCGTATTCGTCCTTGTAGGCCATCAGCTTGAACAAATAGCGCGCCACCGCTTCCGCCAGCGCCGACTGCCCGGGGACCTTCTCGGCTTCCGCTGCGCGTGCCTTCTCCACCAGATTACGGTAGCGCCGTGCATAGCGCGCGCTCTGATAGGCGGTGAGGAAGGCCGCGCGCCGGTCGACAGTCTCGGAGAATGAGCGCGACAGCTTGAGCGAGTCGTTGGCCTCCTCCGCCCTCGGCTCAACCAGAGCTTCCACCGCTTTGCGGTCGACCACGGCGCGCCGGCCGTAGCGGAAGGCTGCGATGTTCATCGGCACCGCCTGGCCATTCATTTCGATTGCCTGCTCGATTGCCTCGGCCGTTAACGGCAGCGCGCCGAGCTGATAGGCATAACCGAGCATGAACATGTTAGCGCCGATGGAATTGCCGAGCAGCGCAGTCGCCAGCCTTCCAGCGTCGACAAAGTGGCTACGTTCGCGTCCGGCGGCACCGCTGATGGCGCGCTTGAGTCGCTCGGCTGGCAACGAATAGTCGGCATTGCGGGTAAAATCGCCGGGCAGGAATTCAGCGGTATTGATGACGACGCTGGTATTGCCCTGCTTGATGGCGCTCAGCACCTTCTTGTTGCCGGCAACCACGATGTCGCCGCCGAGCACAAGGTCGGCGCCGGCGGCGGCGACGCGGATGGCATGGATGTCCTCCGGCGTATTGGCGATGCGGATGTGGCTGTACACCGCGCCGCCCTTCTGTGCCAGACCGGCCATGTCGATGACACCGGCGCCCTTGCCCTCCAGATGCGCGGCCATGGCGACGATAGCGCCGATGGTGACAATACCGGTGCCGCCGATGCCCGTGACGATGATGCTGTAGGGATGGTTGGCGAGCGGCAGGCTGGGCGTCGGCAGCTCCGGCCAGTCGGCAGGCTCGATGACGCCCTCGCCCTTTTTCAGTTTGGCGCCGTGTACGGTCACGAAGGACGGGCAGAAGCCCTTGAGACAGGAATAGTCCTTGTTGCAACTCGACTGGTCGATGGTGCGCTTGCGGCCCCACTCGGTCTCCAGCGGCTGCACCGAGACGCAGTTCGACTTCACGCCGCAGTCACCGCAGCCTTCGCAGATCAGGTCATTGATGACCACGCGCTTGTCGGGATCAGGGAAGGCGCCACGCTTGCGGCGGCGCCGCTTCTCGGCGGCGCAGGTCTGGTCATAGATGAGCACGGTGACGCCGGCTACCTTGGCGAGTTCGCGCTGCACGGCGTCGAGCTCGTCGCGGTGATGCACGGTGAGACCGCGCGGCCAGTCGGTGTCCTTGGGATATTTCCACGGCTCGTCGGTGACCACGACCACGCGCTTGGCGCCCTCGGCGGCGACCTGGCGGGCGATCTGCGGCACGTTCAGCCCGCCCTCGTTGGCCTGGCCGCCGGTCATCGCCACCGCGTCGTTGTAAAGGATCTTGTAGGTCATGGTCGCGCCGGCATCGATTGCCGCGCGGATGGCAAGATAGCCGGAATGATTGTAGGTGCCGTCGCCAAGATTCTGGAACACGTGCTCGCGGCTGGAAAACGGCGCCTCCCCGATCCAGTTGGCGCCCTCGCCGCCCATCTGCGTGAAGCCCAGTGTATTGCGGTCCATCCACTGCGCCATGAAGTGGCAGCCGATGCCGGCATAGGCGCGGCTATCGTCCGGTACACGAGTGGAGGTGTTGTGCGGGCAGCCGGAGCAGAAGTAGGGAACACGCAGCGCCACGTCGGTAGTCTCGGCGAGCGCCCGCTGCGCAGTCTTCAGCCGCGCCACATTGGCGGCAAGCTCGTCGTTGGGTGCGTAACGCAACAGGCGTTCACCGATGGCAATGGCGACATCATTGGGATCGAGCGCGCCCTTGACCGGAAACAGCCAGTTGCCCTGCTCGTCCTTCTTGCCAATACAGGTCGGCTGGTTAGTGGTGCCGTAGAGTTCCTCGCGTACCTGCACCTCGATCAGCGAGCGCTTTTCCTCAACCACGATGATGAGGTCGAGCCCCTGCGCGAAGTCGGCAAGTTCCTGCCGCGCGATCGGCCAGGGACAGCCGATCTTGAACAGGCGCAGACCGAGATCGTTACAGCGCACCTCGTCGATGCCAAGCTCGTCGAGCGCCTGGCGCACGTCGAGATAAGCCTTGCCGGTGGTGATGACGCCGACCCTGGGGTTGCGCCCGCCCGAGGTGATAGTCTTGTTGAGCTTGTTGGCGCGCAGGAAGGCGAGCATGGCGTCGCGCTTGAAGTCGTGCAGGCGCGCTTCCTGGCCGAGAATGGTGTCGGTAAGGCGGATATTGAGGCCACCCTCCGGCATGGCGAAGTCATCCGGTGTGACGATCTGCAACCGCTCGAGGCTGCCGTCGGCCACGCCGGTCGACTCCACCGTTTCGTGCATGCATTTGAGCGCGGTCCAGGTGCCGGAGAAGCGCGACATGGCCCAGCCGTAGAGCGCGTAGTCGATGATTTCTTGCACGCCGGCCGGGTTGAGGATCGGCATCATCACGTCGACGAAATGGAATTCGGACTGATGCGCGGTGGTGGAGGATTCCGCCGTGTGGTCGTCGCCCATCAGCGCCAGAACGCCGCCGTGTCTGGATGTGCCGGCCAGGTTGGCGTGGCGAAAGACATCGCCGGAGCGGTCGACGCCGGGACCCTTGCCGTACCACATGCCGAACACGCCATCGAACTTGCCCTCGCCGCGCAGCTCGGCCTGCTGCGTGCCCCATAGCGCGGTGGCGGCGAGTTCCTCGTTGAGGCCGGGCTGGAACTTGATTTCGGCGGCGGAAAGAAAGCGGTCGGCGCGCATCACTTGCTGGTCGAGACCGCCGAGCGGCGAGCCGCGATAGCCGGTGACGTAGCCGGCGGTGTTAAGCCCCGCGCGGCGGTCGCGCTCCTTCTGCATCAGCAGCGCACGGATCAGCGCATGATAGCCGGTGACCAGGACATGGTCCTGCGTCAGATCATATTTGTCATCAAGACTGACGGAGCGGAGGGTCATAAGCGGCCTGTTGTGCGTGCCACGGTACCAGCCGGCGGACCTCTATCATATAGGCTAAGACAACCGCACGCGGAACGGGCAAGGGTCAAAATACCGTGTCCCCTCAACAGCCTGCGTCCGTTTCAGGATTTGCGCGCAAGCCGTAAGAAAATTGCGCGGGGGCGGCGCGGCGCGCAGTTTCGCGCATTGAAATGGTAGAGCAGCCCCACGCCGGGCGTGGCTGGTCAAATCGTGTGCGCCCTGTACAAAGAGACTCACTCGGGTTCCCCCTTCATGCTGCAATCCCCATCGTTCTCCGTCGAAACGCGCTCGTCCTGGGTCGTCGCCTTCGTCACGCTGTTCGCGCTGATGATGGCGTTCGGCGCCAACTGGATTATCGTGGTTGCACTCAAGGATATCGCCGCCGAGGTCGATGGCGCACGCTCGATTCCCGCGCTCGCCAGTGCGCTGGCCTGGCTCGGCTCGGGCGTCGGCGGCATCCTGATGGGACGGCTGGCCGACCGCATCGGCACACGCTGGACCGTGCTGGGCGGCTCGCTGATGATCGGGCTCGGGCTGGCGATTTCCACGCTGGGGCCGCCCTGGCCGCTGTGGATCGGGCACGGATTGTTCGTCGGCCTGATCGGGCTCGGCGGCATCAACGCGCCGCTCTACATCTATGTCAGCCGCTGGTTCGACCGCCGGCGCGGTTCGGCGCTGGCGCTGATCTCCAGCGGCACCTATCTCGCCGGCGCCGTTTGGCCGGGGATCTTCGAGCGCGCCATCGCCGCGTTCGGCTGGCGCGAGACCATGCTGTGGTACGCGGGTCTGGAAATCGTCATCATCGTTCCGCTTGCCGCCTTGTTTTTCAGCGCGCCACCGGAGGTGATTGCGCCGGCGCCAAAGCCGCAGCCTGGCGTTCGCGCCACGCGCGTGCTCGGCTGGCCGCCCAATGCCGTGTTCGCGATGATCTGCGCGGCGGCGATCCTGTGCTGTGTGCCGATGGTAATGCCGCAGGCGCATCTGGTCGCCTTCTGCACTGATCTCGGCATCACCCGCTCGGTCGGCGCCATCATGCTCTCGGTGCTGCTCGGCACGGCTTTCCTCAGCCGGCAGGCTTGGGGGGTAATCTCCGACCGCATAGGCGGATTGCCCACTGTGCTCATCGGCTCGGCCTTGCAGTGCTCGGCGATGATCGCCTTTCTGCTGACGCAGAGCGAGACCGGCCTGTTCACGGTCGCCGCCGGCTTCGGCCTCGGCTTTTCCGGCATCATCCCTGCCTATGTGCTGGCGCTACGCGAATTGTTTCCCGGTTCGGAAGCTTCCTGGCGCATTCCGACACTGCTCTTCTTCACCGCGGTGGGCATGGCGAGCGGCGGCTGGCTCGCCGGCATCCTCTACGATCACTACGGCTATTACGCCCCGGCTTTCGCGACGGGGATTGGTGCCAATATCCTGAACCTGCTGATCATCGGGACGCTGGTGATGCGGCAGCGAATGCGTGCGGTCTACGCCTGAGCATGAGGGCTGATCAGGCGGGCGCCCGCCAGGATCGCGAACGCGACAAGCGCCGGCAGCAACGCATGCCAGAGACCGGCGGCAGCCAGCGCCGCGGTCGCCGCCCAGGCGATGGACGAGAATGCCTCGGCGAAGGTGGCGATGCGCGAGGATGTCTGACGGCGGCGGAACTGACTGCGTTTGGCCTGCACGCGGAAACAAAGCTGGATGAGCGTGGCGGCGCCGGCTGCGCTGAGCACGCCGAGCCCCGCCACCAGCCCGGCCCATGACGACATCAGCGCCAAGGCCAATACCAGCGGCGCAAAGATGAGCGCGATGATGCCAAGCACCGCTTCGATCTTGGCAAGCACGGCCCGGACTGCGCCGACCGGCGCAGTCCCGACCAGGTCGGGTGCATCCTCGCCCGAAATCGACAGCCAGGCGAGCCCGCCGCCGAGCTGGCCGGCCGCCATCACCACCACCGGAATCAACACCACATAGGCATCAGTCTTGGAGCCGAACGTAACCCACAGGAACAGCGCCGGCGGCAGGAGATAGAGAATCTGCATCAAGGTTTGCGACACCAGCCAGGGGTCGCGCCGCAACAGCGTCCATTCCTTCTGTCGCAGCACCCGGGCCGGAGAGCGGCTACGGAAGCCTCGCGTCCAGCGGTGCCGGCGCGTGACCCCGAAGCCGACGCCGGCAGCCGCCACGGCATGCTCGCCAAACCGACCGGCAAACAACGCAATGGATCCTGCCAGCAGCACCGAAGCGAAGACCATGACTGCGGCGAGCGCGCCGAGATCGCCAAGTACCGCGCGCGCTGGCGCCCACAAGACGCTGGCGGTGTCGGGCACGCGCGCGAGCATCCAGTCCGATTGCAGCGCGGCGAAACGCGACAGGCTGCCATAGGACAGGATCGCCGCCACCTGCAGGCCGATGACGAAGGCCGCGCCGATCACCGCAGCGACGATCTGCGCGATCAGCCGCGTGCGCCTGGCGCCGATCGTGCGAAACAACGCGATGGTAAGCGCCAGCGCGGCGACGGTCGCCAATGCGCCGAGGGCCGCAACCACCCCATAGGCGGCGAGCCAGCCGGCGCCGCCGCGCCAGGCCAGCACATTGACGAAGGGCGCTGCCAGAAGCAGCGCCAGCAGCACAACCGAACCGGCGATGCGGCTCATTCGCACCGAGAATACCTTGCGGGCGGAGGCCGGCGCCGTCAGGATCAGGTCGAGATCAGAGCGCGTGTAGAAGGCGCGCGTTACCGATTCCATCGCCTGTGACAGCAGCAAGGACCAGGTCAGCAGCAGCGTGCCGGTGACGCCGGCCAGGACCGCCGCGTCGGGTGCCAGGTTGGCGTCCGCATAGCCGGCGACCAGCCAATTGGCGAACAAATGCAGGAAGGCTGCAAAGATGACGAGCGTGACCACCACGGTGCGCAGGCGCGAGCGGCCGCCTGCCGTCACCAGCGTCATCCAGTCGCGCCAGCTCAGACGCAATTCGTGACTGGCGAGCCAGGTCAGGGTCGCCGGCTGGCTCAAGCGGCCTCCTCGGCGACCAGGGTGAGAAACGTGTCCTCGAGGCTGGTGGCAGTCGCGCCGGTCTTCAGGCGCAGCTCGTCGAGGGTGCCTTCCGCAATCAGCCGGCCTCCGGCGATGACGCCGATGCGGTCGGCCATGCGCTCGGCGACTTCGAGGATATGCGTGGTCATGATGACGGTGCCGCCGCCGGCCACGCGCTCACGCAATACGTTCTTCACCTGGCGTGCCGAACCCGCGTCGAGGCCGGTGAGCGGCTCGTCGAGGATGATGAGCTTGGGGTCGTGTACCAGCGCACCGGCGAGCGCGACCTTCTGCTTCATGCCCCGGGAGAAGCCTTCGCAACGCTCATGGGCGTGCGGGCCAAGGCCGAGCCAATCAATCAATTCTCTGGCGCGCGCTTCCGCGGTGGTCGCATCAATACCCCACAGCCCGGCGACGAATTCGAGATATTCGAAGGGTGTGAGCTTGTCGTAGATCATCGGCTCGTCGGAGAGCCAGGCGGTTGCCTGCTTGGCGGTGACCGGATCGACCAGTGAATCGATGCCGTCGACCGTGATGGCGCCGGCGTCAGGATGCAACAGCCCGACCACCATGCGCAGCGTCGTGGTCTTGCCGGCCCCATTCGGCCCGACCAGCGCATAGAACTCGCCGCCATAGACCGTGAGGTCGAGCGCGTCCACTGCCGGGCGGTCGAAGCGCTTGCAGAGCCCGCGCAGGGCAAGGGCGATCGGGCGATTGACGTTACTCATAAACACGCGATCCGCTGAACAGAAACAGGCAGGGCGCCTTAGCAGGCAAGTTGTTTCAGCGGCGTAAACCAGAACAATTGCAGCAGCTGCGTTAAGCTTGAGAGCAGGTTAACCGCTACTTTGCCGTCGGCGCGTTGCGGGAACATAAGCCGGAGAAGTCACGCCCGCGCAAGCTGCCTGAACATCTCGTCGCCGTACATCCTGCGCGCGTCGACGAGGAGCGGCTGAACGGCGTCGACAAAGGCGGCGTGCTCCTGTGCGCTCAACTCCACGATTTCGCAGCCGGCGCTTTCGATCACCTTGCGCGCTTGCGCGTGCTCCTCGACTGCCAATTGCCGCTGAAACGCTACCGCCTCGTTCACCGCGTCCTGCATCGCCCGTTGCAATTCCTCCGGCCAGGCCTCGAACGAGGCACGGTGGAGAAAGACCGGCCGCGAGATGTAGAAATGCGAGGTGAGCGTGTGGAATTTGTGGAAGTTGTGCACGCCGTAGGTGACCGTGTTGGCCAGTGGGTTTTCCTGCGCGTCGAGCGTGCCGGCCTTGATCATGGCGATGGCCTCGGTCAGGTCCATGCGCATCGCCTTTGCGCCGAGCAGTTCGAAGGTGCGCCGGTGGATCTCGCTTGGCAGCACGCGGATCGACATGCCCTTGAGGTCGGCAGGGGTGTGGATCGGACGCAGCCGATTGGAGATGTGGCGAAAGCCGTTTTCGAACCAGCCGAGGATGCGGTAGCCGACGCGTTCCTCGGTCTTGCGGACGAGAAAGTCGCCGAGCGCGCCGTCCATGGCCGCGCGCGCCTGCGCGTTGTCGGCGAACAGGAACGGCAGATCGACAAAGCCGAGCTCGGGCACGCGGTCCGTGAGATAGCTTGACGACTGGTAGCCGAGCGTCATTTCACCCGATCCGACCAATCCTAGGATGTCCTCGGCCTTGTGGCCGTGGTCCATGATGTTCCACACGTAGTCGATGGCGATGCGATCACCAAACTGGTTCAACAATTTGTCGCCGATGAATTTGAGCGACTTGCTGAAGCCGGTGGTGGGCGGGCCGTAGCCGGCCATGCGGATCAGGATCGGTTGGGTCATGCGGGACAATTTTAAACGGCCCTTCTATACGGGTGGGCGGCGCTTTGGCCAAGCCACCTGCTGTGATAGTCTTGCGCCAAACAATTACGGAGGAAGCCGGCGATGAACAAGCCGACCAAGCTAGCCATGGCCACCTCACAGGGCACGGTCTCGGACGCCGAGTGGGAGGCGCGGGTCGATCTCGCCGCCGTCTACCGGCTGATCCATCAATACGGCTGGGACGACGTCATCTACAACCACTCCTCCATGCGGGTGCCGGGCGAGCCGCGCAACTTCCTCATGAAGCGCCATGAGCTGCTGTATGAGGAGGTGACGGCGTCCAACCTGGTCAAGGTCTGCATGGACGAGGACCTCGACGAACGCGCCGGCGTCAACCGGCCCGGCTTCACGCTGCACGGCGGCGTGCTGGCAGCGCGCGATGACGTCAACTGCGCCATCCACGTGCACACCGCCACCGGCATGGCGATCGGCGGCCTGAAGAGCGGACTTCGCATGCTGTCGCAGCAGGCGGTGCGCTTCTATCAGCGCATCGGCTATCACGCCTATGAAGGCATCACCGAGGACTTCGGCGAGCGCGAGCGCATCAACAAGGCCCTCGGACAGAACCGGGCGATGATCATGCACAATCACGGCCTGCTCACCGTGGGCATAAGCGCTCGTGATGCGCTTGTATTGATGCACCATCTGATCGAAGCGGCCGAGATCCAGCTCATGCTGGAAGCCACAGGCAACGAAGTGATGGAGATTCCGCCGGAGATCTGCGCCAAGACGGTGGCGCAATACGAGAAGCACGACGCCGGCCGCGGCAGCGCCGACTGGGCGGCCTACTTGCGCCGTCTCGACAATGAAGATCGCAGCTACCGGAACTGACTCCACCGGCGTTTCAGCGCAGGGCCGGTCCCGGCGACGGGATCGGCCTTTTGCATTTCAGCGCTCTCGCCTTAACGCTGCGGCGGCTGCGCCGCGGCCGCGCGCTCGAGATTGGTCTCGTACTGCGTCTTGCCGGAGAGATACTGCTTCGGCCATGGCACGCTCTTCACCCCGATCTTGGCGGCCTCGTGCAGCGCCCAGGCCGGATCGGCCAGATGCGGGCGGGCGATAGCGCAAAGATCGGCACGGCCGGCCGCGATAATCGAATTGGCGTGGTCGGCTTCCGAAATAGCGCCGACCGCGATGGTGGCAATGCCGATCTCGTTGCGGATCTTGTCGGCGAATGGCGTCTGGAACAGGCGGCCGTAGACCGGGCGCTCCGCCTTGTCGATCTGGCCGGAAGAGCAGTCGACCAGGTCAGCGCCGGCCTCCTTGAACATCGCCGCGAAGACGGCGGCGTCTTCCGGCGTGTTGCCGCCTTCGGTCCAGTCGTGACAGGAGAGCCTGACCGACATCGGCCTGTCATCGGGCCACACCGCGCGGATGGCGGCGAATACCTGCAGCGGGAAGCGCGCCCGGTTGGCGTGCGAACCGCCGTATTCGTCCGTGCGCCGGTTGGTCAGCGGCGAGAGAAAGCTCGACAGCAGGTAGCCGTGCGCGCAATGCAATTCGAGCACGTCGAAGCCGATCTCCACGCCGCGCTCGGCGGCGGCGACGAAATCGGCCTTCACCCGCTCCATGTCCTCGCGCGTCATCGCCCGCGGCAGCGCGCCGTCCGGCAGATAGGAACCTTCCGACGGCGAGATCAGGGGCCAGTTGCCGTCGCTGAGCGGCTGATCGATGCCCTCCCAGGCGACGCGGGTCGAGCCCTTTCGCCCGGCATGGCCGAGTTGCAGCCCGGCCTTGGCCGGCGTGGTGTGAATGAAGTCGACGATGCGCTTCCACTCTTTCGCCTGTTCGTCATTCCACAGGCCGAGGCAGCCGGGCGTGATGCGCGCATCCGGCGACACGCAGGTCATTTCCCCGAACACGAGACCGGCGCCGCCGAGTGCGCGCGCGCCCAGATGCACCAGGTGGAAGTCGTTGGGCACGCCGTCGACCGCCGAATACATCGCCATCGGCGACATTACGATACGGTTGGGCAGCATAACCCCGCGCACGCGGTAGGGCGTGAACATGGGGGGCACCGGGCGCGTGGCGGGCTCGATATTAAGGCCGCAGCGCTGGGCGAACCAGCGCTCATAGCCTTCCAGCCATTCCGGATCGCGCAGACGCAAATTCTCGTGACTGATGCGCTGCGAGCGGGTGAGCAGCGAATACATGAACTGCTCGGGCTCGAGCGTGTCGGCATAGCGGCTGCCCACCACCTCGAACCATTCCATGGCGTTGCGCGCCGCGTTCTGGATGCGCGCCACGTCGACGCGGCGTACCTCCTCGTAGGCCGCCAGCACCGACGGGATATTGTCGGAGCTGTGACCGAAGACATCGAACTGGCGGGTCAGTTCGATGGCGTCTTCCAGCGCCAGTTTGGTACCGGAGCCGATGGCGAAATGCGCAGTGTGGGCGGCGTCGCCCATCAGCACCACGTGACTCCTGCCGTTGAAATGGCTCCAGTGCCCGCACACCAGCCGCTGAAAATTGAGCCAGGCCGAGCCGCGCATATGTCGCGCATTGCTCATCAGCTTGTGGCCGTCGAGCACCTCGGTGAACAGCTTTTCGCAAAAAGCAATGGAAGCGTCCGGTCCGGCCTCGGTGAGGCCGTGTGCGGCCAGTGTCTCGTCGGTGGTCTCGACGATGAAGGTCGAGGTGGTTTCATCGAACTTGTAGACATGCGCCTGGAACCAGCCGTGCTCGGTGCGGCGGAAGTCGAAGGTGAAGGCGTCGTAGCTCTTGTCGGTGCCGAGCCAGATATAGCGGTTGGGCCGCACCACCAGGTCCGGCATGAACGCCGCCTCGTAGCGCATGCGCAGCCTGGAATTGATGCCGTCGCTGGCGATGATCAAATCGGCGTCGGGGAAGTCGAGATCGCTGTCGACCTCGCGCTCGAATACCAGCTCGACGCCGAGCTCCTCGCAACGCGCCTGCAGGATGTTGAGCAGCCGCTTGCGGCCGATGCCGACGAAGCCGTGCCCGGTGGTGCGCATGCGGCGGCCGCGAATCAGCACCTCGATGTCGTCCCAATGATTGAAGGCGACCTCGATTTCCCGCGCGGTCTTCTCGTCCCAGGCGCGCATGTTGTCCATGGTGGCGTCGGAGAAGACCACGCCCCAGCCGAAGGTGTCATAGGGCCGGTTGCGCTCGACCACGGAGATCGAATGCTGCGGGTTGGCCTTCTTCATCAGCAGGCCGAAATAGAGACCGGCCGGGCCGCCGCCGACACAGACGATGCGCATGCTGGTTCCGCCTGATGGTTGGAGCCGGTCGTGGAACGCGTGGGGCGCGGCTCGGATGCCCCCTGCACCGGTAACAGACCGGCGGCCGAATGCCACCCGCCAGCGCCGCATCTCCAAATTATTTTAAGTATAAAATAATTCCGCGCGGTGCTCGGGTCAATCCCGCCGCCCACCATTGACGCTACCGGCGCGATGGACGAAACATGGCGCCGCCATGCAGTCCTCCGTCGTGCGCATCACCACCCAATCCGGCATCGCCCTCATCGAGATCGACAATCCGCCGGTCAACGCCACCTCCCACGCGGTGCGTGAGGGCCTCCTGGCGGCCGTCGCGCAGGCGGCAGGCGATTCCGCCGTCGAAGCCATCGTCATCGCCGCGGCGGGTCGCACCTTCGTCGCCGGGGCCGATATCAAGGAACAAGGCAAGCCGTCGCAGCCGCCTATCCTGCCCGATGTCTGCAACGCCATCGAGAACTGCCCCAAGCCGGTGGTGGCCGCCATCCACGGCACCGCGCTGGGCGGCGGCTTCGAATTGACGCTCGCCGCCCATACGCGCATCGCCACCGCCGATGCCCGCGTCGGCCTGCCCGAGGTCAATCTCGGCATCATTCCCGGCGCCGGCGGCACGCAGCGCGCGCCGCGGCTGTGCGGGGTGCCGGCGGCGATCGACCTTGTCACCAACGGCAAGCCCCTGCCCGCGCCGCGCGCGCAGGCGCTCGGGCTGATCGATCGCATCGCCAAAGACGACCTGCGCGCCGAAGCCACTTCCTATGCCCGCGAACTGATCGGCAAGCCCATTCGTCGCACCGGCGCATTGCCGGTGCCGGACTTCGACCACGTCGCTGCCGAGCAGCAGGTCGCCGCCGTGGAGAAAAAGGCACGCGGCCAGATTTCGCCGGGCAAGGCAGGCCGCGCGGTACTGATGAGCGCCGAGCTTCCGATTGCCGAGGGCCTCGCACGCGAGCGCGCGATCTATTCCGAACTGGTGAGTTCCGACCAGGCGGCAGCCCTGCGTCACGTTTTCTTCGCCGAGCGCCAGACCGCCAAGGTGCCCGGGCTGGATGACGTTAGCCCGCGCACCGTCGCCACCATTGGCATCGCCGGCGCCGGCACCATGGGCTCCGGCATCGCGGTCGCCTGTCTCGACGCCGGCTACCGCGTGATCGCGGTGGAGCAGAACGAGGCAGCGGCGCAAGCCGGCGAAAAACGCATCGCCAGTCTCTACGACCGTGCCATCAGGTCGAAGCGCATTTCAGAAGCCGACAAGGCGGAGCGCCTGAGCCGCCTGACCCTTGCCGTCGACCGTGCCGCCTTCGCTCCGGCTGATCTGGTCATCGAGGCGGTGTTCGACGATCTGCCGGTCAAGCAGGAACTGTTCAAATCGCTCGATACCATCGTACGGCCCGACGCGGTGCTCGCCACCAACACCAGCTATCTCGATCCCGACGAGATTGCCGCGGTCACTGCGCACCCCGAACGCGTCGTCGGCATGCATTTCTTCTCGCCCGCCCACGTGATGCGCCTCCTGGAAGTGGTCAACGCGGCGCGCACCGCGCCCGACGTGCTGGCGACGGCGCTTGCCGTCGGCAAGAAGCTGCGCAAGCTCAGCATCGTTTCCGGCGTCTGCGAGGGCTTCATCGGCAACCGCATCTATGCGATGTACCGCAAACAGTGCGAATACATGCTGGAAGACGGCGCATTACCGCAGGACGTCGACGCCGCCCTCGAAGCCTACGGCCTGCCGATGGGGCCCTTTGCGGTCAACGACCTGTCCGGCCTCGACATCGCCTGGGCGCGACGCAAGCGTTTGGCGCCCACGCGCGATCCGCGCGAGCGCTATGTCGCCATCCCCGACAAGCTGTGCGAAATGGGCCGGCTCGGCCAGAAGACCGGTGCCGGCTGGTATCGTTATGCCGACGGCAAGCGCACCATCGATGCGGATGTCACGGCGCTGATCGAGGCCGCCTCCAAGGAGAAGGAAATCTCACGCCGGCAAATTTCGCGCGCCGAGATTCAGGCGCGCGTGCTCGCCACCATGGTCAACGAGGGTGCCAAGATTCTCGCCGAAGGCATCGCGCTGCGCGCCTCCGACATCGACCTGGTGCTGATCAACGGCTATGGCTATCCGGCCTGGCGCGGCGGGCCCATGTTCGAGGCCGGCCGCATGGGACTCGACAAGGTCCTGTCAAAGGTCGAGCAGCTGGCCGAACGCGACGGCTTCGGCTGGGAGCCGGCACCGCTGCTGGTCGAACTGGCGCGGGCCGGCAAGACCTTCGCCGAGCTGCCGGCGAAGGCGTAAGCGGCGCCCCAGCGTGGCAATTACTTCAAGCTTAAAATAATTTCCCTGACCCGGGCGCCACAGCTATAGTGCGCGGCCATGAAAGGCTTTGCGCGCGCGCAATGCAGGAGCGAGGTCTGACCGCATGGATGAGGCAACGACCCTCGATGCCGAGACCAAGGCGGCCGAGCGCCCGCGCGATCACAAGGACGAACTGCGGGCGTGGCTGCGCCTGTTCTCCTGCAAGATGCTGATCGAGCGTGAGATCCGCCACCGCCTGCGTGACAATTTCAGCATTACGCTGCCGCGCTTCGACCTGATGGCGCAGCTCGACAAGGCGCCGGCCGGCATGAGGCTGGGCGAGCTGTCGCAGCGGCTGATGGTGTCGAACGGCAACATCACCGGCCTGGTCGACCGGCTGGTCAGTCAAGGCCTGCTTGACCGCCAGGCCGCCCCGAACGACCGCCGCACCCAGCTCGTCAAGCTGACCGCCGAGGGCCGTCGCAGCTTCCGCGCCATGGCGACCGCGCATGAAGGCTGGATCGCCGATATCTTCGCCGGGCTCACGCCGAACGAGCTGGACCGGCTAATGCGCCTGCTCGGCAAGGCCAAGGCCTCGACCCGCAACGCCATGACGCGAGGAGTCACGCGATGAGTGCCGCCAATCCCGTCACCCTGCCGCTCGCCGAATACAAAGCGAAGCACCTCCGTTGCGAGGTCGCCGGCAAGCTTGCCACCCTCACCCTCAACCGGCCGGAGCGCAAGAACCCGCTCACCTTCGACAGCTACCGGGAGTTGACCGACATCTTCCACGCCGCCGCCAAAGACGACGAGGTCAAGGCCATCGTGGTGGCCGGCGCCGGCGGCAACTTCTCCTCCGGCGGCGACGTGTTCGAAATCATCGGCCCGCTGGTCGAGATGGGCACGACCGGGTTGCTGGAGTTCACGACCATGACCGGCGGGCTGGTCAAGGCCATGCGCGGCTGCCCGCAGCCGATCGTGGCGGCGATTGACGGCGTCTGCGCCGGCGCCGGCGCGATCATCGCCATGGCCGCGGACCTGCGCATCGGCACCGCCAAAGCCAAGGTGGCTTTCCTGTTCAACCGCGTCGGACTCGCCGGTTGCGACATGGGCGCCTGCGCGATTCTGCCGCGCATCGTCGGTCAGGGCCGCGCCGCCGAACTGCTCTACAGCGGCCGCGTACTCGGCGGCGAGGAAGCCGAGCGCTGGGGCTTCTTCAACCGCCTCACCGCGCCCGAGGCGGTGCTGGCGGACCGCATGGTCGGCAAGCCCTACCTCGAGATCGCCATCGACCGCGACGCCATCGCCCGCTACGGCATCAAGATCGGCATG
>Ga0210062_1000257_pt1 | contig 16383 bp, 18 predicted proteins | sample Muzzi_CordA_D2_FD_185528 | JGI IMG/M metagenome (GOLD analysis project Ga0210062, IMG submission 185528) | Wetland microbial communities from San Francisco Bay, California, USA, that impact long-term carbon sequestration - Muzzi_CordA_D2 (SPAdes) | ecosystem: Environmental > Aquatic > Marine >...
TTCCGACCTTCCTATACACAGGCCCTACGTCACCTTGATGCCTCCAGTTGCGCAGAGTTTGAACAGCTATACCGAGGATTTTTGCAGCCTCATGCTCATCGACAGGATATAAAAGATGTTGGATTTTCTTAATTCGTTTGTCTACGTTGTATGTTTGATTCATTGTGATCTCCCTTCAAAACATTCGCTTGGTTCTAATCCTAATAGCCTGCCAATTCTTACTACACGCTCATCTCCATATCTGGGTTTTATGTAACCAGTAATTATTTGTGATAGAACCACAGGGTGTACCTCTGCCTCCCAGGCCAATTGGTATTGTGGTTTAGAGAAACGCTTGACTGCCTCTTTAAATTCCCTGCTGACCAATTTTCCACCTCCTTAAACAAAAAAAGGATTGAGTTTTCATTTACTCAATCCCTTAATCATCAAAATAATAATACTACTATCCAGCTATAAAATTAATTTTATAGCTGGATAGATATAATTATTTATGTATGCAATTTTGTCTGTTTTATATGTTGTTCTACCCTTTTTATGCTTTTGGCTACCCTGTCATATAACTGTTTAGGAGACACGCAATTATTTCCGCTGGTTGCGTCCAAATCTTCAACTCTTTGATTTTGATGGCTATCCCCCCCATACGCATTTTTCCAGGCTTTTTCATGCCAATTTTCTATTCCTTTATTTCTATATTTTTTCTGTAGTCTTTTGTATAGCCTATCTCTATCAGCATTAGTCAATCCAGCAAATGCCTTCTCAAAATCCTCAGGCCAGACCTCTTTAAATATTTCTTTGAAGCCCTTTTCCTCATAGGTTGATAAATCATAAACTTTAAAATCTAATTCATTGGGCATTGACTTTCGTCGTTTAATTCCTGCTAATTCTCTGGCTTCTTTAACTTTTTCAAGAAATTCCTCCTTTAACTGGGCTTCTGTGATTCCCTCACCGACGTTCACCCTTAGATGGATATAATTGGATTCCCAGAAAGGATCAAACATATCGTCTATCTCATCGGGTATGGTTTTATATTCTAATTTTTTCTCTTTCAGCAGGTAATTGACTGCGAATGGTGCAAGAAAAACACAACTATCAATAAACCTACCAAGTTCGAGATCGGTATTGTGATGATATATATAGTCTAAACCATATGTTTCTTTAATTTGGTCAGCTTCCTTTTCAGCATCTTCGGTGAGCAAGAGTTCCCAACGCAGAATATGGTCGTCATCAAAAAATTGCTTGTATTTGTCGCAAAAGTCTCGATATTCTGAATCACGCCTAAGCGCTTGCCAGCGAATAAAAAGATTATAATTAGTCTCGCCAAATCTCTGTTCAAGCCTTCGTTCAGGCTTATGTTCAAAATCATCAGATGTCATACGCCTCCCGTATCGTCTCTGTGAAGGCCAGGAGAAAACCGGCCTGATAGCCTGGTCACTGGGCAGATGTTCCTATCACGTCAAAATCGTGTTTATTTTCTTCTCTGTTGCTTTCGCGATAATATTGCCGGCCACTTCAGAGGCCCGTTTTAGCGTCTCGTCTCTTAAATGTGCATAGCGTTGTGTCATCGCAGGCCCTTTGTGCGTCAACAGTTTTTGAAGCGTATACAAATCCACTTCTCCGCTACTGGCCAGCATCGACGCGAATACGTGCCTCAAACCATGCAGAGGTCTGAAACCCTTTGGTAAACCGGCATCTTTCTTGATCCGTGTTATGCTCTTTCTCATATCATTCAAGTGCGAGCCCTGCTTTTTTCCAGGAAAAACATACGGGTTTCGAGAACGCTTCGGGATCGCATCAAACACAGTCCGTGCCGCATCATTTAATGGTATCGTCTGATCCGGTCCGCCTTTTGGATCTGTGATTCGGATAAAACCGCGCTCGGTGTCGATGTCTTTCCATTTAAGTTTAAACAGTTCACCACGCCTCATGCCCGTAAAAATCGCCAGCCGCATAAGATTGGCGCAAAGTTGGTCCTCATCCTTTTCAAGTGTCGTTAAAAGTTTTGTCATCTGTTCGGGCGTTAAATCTTCTGTGACTTGATTATTTAATCTTGGCAGCACGATCTTGAAGGGCAGGGGGGGCACGAGGTTTCGATTGACGCCGTAATTTATAGTACGCCGTAAGAGCTCTAAAACGCGCACTGCGGTTGTTTTTTTACCGGCTTTTTGAAGTTTGAGCCTCAGCCGGTCAACATCCAGGGGGGAAAGATCCCCCGGTTTCTTCTTGCCGATCCTGTCTCTTATGTTTTTTTTGAATTTGTTATCCTCAAGAGCCAGGCCTTTATTGTTCGGGTGGGTTTCTTTATAGGAATCCCACAGGTCGTTAATCGTCCATACCTTGACCTTCTTTTTTGCACGGATTTTCGCCCTGGGGAGCCGCTTGCCTTCGATCAGTTCAGCCCGGATGCCTGCGGCCCGGGCGGGGGTCATATCGTCTGCATATTGCCGGCCTGCTTTTTCCTCATGAGCCTTGCCCTCTTTATTGTAGACCACATAGAATATTTTTTCCGTACCCTTGCCCCCGATCCGGGTGCCCTCCCGGTAAAATACGCCCGGATATTTTGTGCGGTATCGCTTCATAATGCACCCCCAGTGGTTTTAACCACCAGTTTTTTTAACTCTATTTCCAACCCTATTTCCAACCTTTTTCCTGTATATCAAAGTACGCAAAAGTAAGTCAAGGGAAAATTATTGTGAAAAATAGAATATTATTTCAATATATTAGGTAGTGTTGAGTAAGTGCAGGTAAGTTTGGGTAAAAATATATTTCAGTGGCTGTTAACCACTGGGTCCGCGGTTCGAGTCCGTGCTGGGGAGCCAATTTTCTGAGGCCCAATCTTTTGATTGGGCCTTTTCATTTTTGAGGTGCCGAGTGTGGTTCGTATACATCTGTGATCGGAACGGCCAGCTTTATACGGGGATAACCACGGATTTGGATCATCGAATCAAACAACACAAGGCCATTTTGCTGTATTCAGAAAAATATTCTGACAAACATTCTGCAGCAAAGCGAGAGCGTCAGATCAAAGGCTGGCGTCGTGATAAAAAAATGGCTTTGGTTAATAGCCAGCGGGTGAGTTTACCCTGAGCGAAGTCGAAGGGAGTCCGTGCTGGGGAGCCAATATTCAGAGGCCCAATCTTTTGATTGGGCTTTTCTATTTGGAGAGGATGTCATGCCATACTGGGTATACATACTCCAGAGTGAATCAACCGGCAGATATTACTGCGGATATAGCGATAATGTGGAATGTCGCGTAAACCAGCATAATAATCCTGAATACCGAGGAAGTCGAACAACAAAAGTTTTTCAAGGTCCATGGAACGTTATTTGGACCAAAGGATGTTCAAGTCGAAGTGAGGCTGTTGTACTTGAAAGAAAAATCAAAAAACGAGGGATTGGCAGATACTTGCAAGCTCAGTTAGCAGAGTCCCGCCCGCGGCGGGATTAACCACTGGGTCCACATCGGCTGAGGCGACAGCCGAAGTCACGCCGAACGGCGGGATTCGAGTCCGTGCTGGGGAGCCATTCGACGCGCTTAGGGGCACACCACATTCGTGGGTGCCTCTTTCGCTTGCTCATGGCCTTTGGCATCGGTTAACTTACCGTAAGCGTCGAATGGCCTTGAGTTGGACCCGAGCTTGTTGAGGGTCTTGTCGAAAGGCCTTTTTGTTTATTCTTTTCAATTGCCAATCTTTGAAAAAATCAATGACCGCTTGGACATACATTCTCAGACTTAAATCCGGCCAACTATATATCGGAGCCACCACTGATCTCGAAAAAAGATTTGAGGATCACCTAATTGGTCAGGCATGTCGTACCACGAAACTAGACCCGCCCGTAAAGGTGGTATATTCGGAATCCTTACTAACTTTTTCGGATGCCAGAAAACATGAAGCGCAAATCAAACGTTGGAGCCGGGCTAAAAAAGAAGCGCTTTTGGCTGGTGACATAGAAAAGCTTCAAAATCTATCTAAATCCAGAAATAAAAAGGAATTATAGCCACCCGCAGTGAAGCCATGCAAAGGGAAAAGTTTTTTAAAGGCGGTCAGGGGCGTGAGTGGATAAAAGATACCATTTTGAACCAGTAGCTCAGTTGGCAGAGTCCGCCGCGGATTAACCACTGGGTCTACACCGGCTGAGGCGATAGCCGAAGGAAGTCCTTATATCCATTATATTTTTGTTACTTTGCGGGGGCTCAGCCTGTGAATCAAATGAAAAAAGAATGAAGCCCTGTAACCATTCCATTCTCCAGCAATCTTGATTATTTATTTCATTTATATTATTGTTGTTCAATCATTGTTTAATTAGAGTTTCAAACATATTATCTCCAAAAAATAAAATGGATTTTAATAAATAAGATGAATGCACTTTCATTTGACGTTGATAAGTTGATAAAAATATGCCGTGAGAACGATGCTGCAATGGTAGGTGTTTTCGGCTCTACAGCAAGAGGCGATGATACATCGGCAAGCGATATCGATCTCATGGTTAAGTTTTCCAAAAGGAAAAGCCTGCTAGATATTGTAAGAATAGAGCGTGAACTATCGACGGAACTTGGTAAAAAAGTAGATTTGTTGACAGAGGCAGCAATAAGCCCGTATTTGAGAGATAGAATTTTAAGCGAGCTGCAGGTTATTTATGAAAACTGATCAATCTGCCTTTTTAAACCACATTCTGGATGCAATAACGAAAATTGAAAAATACATCCAAGATATTGATGAAGAATCTTTCGTGAAAAATGATCTGGTTCAGGATGGTGTTATTCGGCAGATTGAAATAATAGGCGAGGCTGTGAAAAGGCTTTCGAATGATTTAAAGAGCCAATCTCCAAAAATACCTTGGCAGGATATCGCTGGTATGCGAGACAAGCTCATTCACGATTATTTTGGTGTTGATATTGATACAGTTTGGATTACAGTAAAAAAAGATATCCCTAAGCTTAAAGGAGAAATTAAACGAATTATTAAGAATCTAGAATGAAGTGTAAGCGTGATGTCGACATTAACATAGTCCATTTTCAACGCTTCAATTTTTAGCAACCAACGACAGATGCAACACCTGATCTTCACGGGCAAGCGCGTATCCTTCGCACATTTCCGAATACAGCCTGCACCTGGATACCAACCTGGCCGCCGCATTTGTCTGAACCCGAGATTCCTTTGCCATTTTCAGAAAATCCACCGCGTCCGCTTTTGATGATTTCAGATTCATCTACGGATCTAACTGATCAGCAGCGTCCTGCGCATAATCTTCAATCATTTTCATAAACATTTTTTCAAGTACGTCAGGCTTACCGAAACAGTCCATGCCAGCCACTTTGCCGTTGATTACAAAAATAGTTCCGACCTGAGAGTCCACTCTCGCAAAATGTTCCAAATAAAATCGTGACGCATAAGCGTGTTCCCGGGGGCAGGTTCGATGGATGTAATTGAACGATCGTTTCTTTTTGATAAAGCTTACCGAGATTACGACCGTCTCTTTGGCGGGGATCAATATAGTGGCGCCGATATTGCGTTGATGTCCTGCTTTGACCAGCTTTTCACCATCATAAATCAAAATCATCTGGTCAGATTTATTGACGACCTTTTGTTTTGGCGCCGATCCGGTTTGCTGAGCTTCCATCACCTCGATAAGATCCTTTGAAATCGCATCGTCGATTGTCAGATAATCAAAGGGAATAATGTAATCGGACAGCAGGGGGAATATGAACAAATTATTAAATGATTGTTCCGCTCCAATTTGGATATTGGTTAGGTAATTTTTAACTATCTCCGTCATGGTTGTCGGCTCCTTTTCTGTTTTTTGATCGATCATATCAGGGGCCTGTGACAGATACGGTCACAGTGGTGGGGAAAATTTGTGAGATGGTGATTTAATAACCCTTGGCCATCCAGAATAATTTTTTGTAAACTCTATCGGCATCTCACGCGTCTTATGGGTTAAAATCGCAACCAAAATAAAGGAGAAAACCCATGAAGACAAAAATTAAAAAAATCATAATAATCGCAGCGGCTTTGTTATTTGGAGGATCTGGCGTATCTTTTGCCAATGACTGGAATGATCGAGATCATAAACCTCCCGGGAAAGCATACGGTCATTACCAGGTCAAAAAGGTTGCCCCTGGCTGGACCAACAAGAACGTTAAACCGCATCCTCCGATTACCAAGAGATATGTTTACAAAGAAGTCCGAGGTTATCGATATTATGATAAGCATTACCGACGCCCGGCACCCCGCCGGACTGTGGTTCATAAACCCGCAAAAAAAGATCCTATCGTAGTATTTAAGGTCATCTTGAAGGATTTTTTAAAATAGGACCGTTTAATTCATAAATACGAAATGTCGAAAAGGTCTGCGGTGTTATCACCGTGGACCTTTTTTGTTGGCTAAAATAAGACTCGGGAAACCATCTGAAATTTTGTCAATTTTTTGTAGGTTTGGTATCCTATCAATATATAAGAAGGGTATCGACAAACGATTTCGACCAGCAGATTTAAATCGAAACACGGGAGTGCGCATGAACAAACTGGAGCCTATCAATAACCTGAAGGAAGAATGCCAGATTTCAAAAAACGAAGCCGCCATGATCGTTGATTTATTTTTCAACAAAATATCAGATGCGCTTGCAGACGGTGACAGGGTTGAAATCCGAGGGTTGTGTTTTTTTTTGTCAAAGAATATAAATCCTATCAGGGGCGGAATCCTAGAACCGGCGAGGCTGTCACCGTGGCTTCCAAAAAGTTGCCGTTTTTAAGATTGGGAAAGAATTAAAGGACCGGGTGAATTATTGATTGAAATATTTTGTTAACACCATACCCCAAAAGCTTGCCTCCCTTAAAAAATCCAAATTCAGGTCCAAATTTCATTTGACCCAAAAAGATCGGGATTACATCGCAACTAAAGGTATTGAAACTATAAAAGAACTTGCCTTTCAATTTATCAATTATTGGGTTGCGCCCGCTTTTCCGAAAAATGGCGGCAAACAAACACCGATGAAAAACCATCCGGTCTTCATAGCACAACATGCAACCGCCACCTGTTGCCGGGGATACGGGCATACTCCATGACAGGCTATTTCTTGGATTCAGCTATCAGGATTTAAGTGTCAAATATTCTGTATCAGTGGAGACGGCCAGAAAGACTTATCATCATGCAGAAAAGCGGATTTTTAAATTATTGCAGGATTTGGATAACGGAAAGCGGGATCTGTCTTACTGGGAAAAGCTGACCGCAGAAAAAGCGAAGGGAATGAGACAGGATGTCAAAATCTTTTTGATGCATTACGTTTTTAATCTGAGGCCTGCTGAAATTCAAAAGATCCTCAATATCAAAAATCTTTCCTATATTTCACGCCAGATCAAAAAAGTTGCCGGTCAGCTCAAAGCCGGGAAAATCAACCTGATTGAGACCACACAGCAAGAATCGGCCGTCGCAAAAGCCCGCTTTGACGCTCACCGAAAAAAGCGCAGAGCCCGCCACGCCAAAGATTAAATGCCTAAATAAATGCTTATTAAGAAAACCTTTGATTATTCTAAATCATTGATTTATGTAAATCACAATATCATAGATATCTTCAAGTATAGATTAAAAAAAGTCTCATAATGGATTTCGCGTAATGAAAACGGGGGGATCTCTTATGAAGAATTTTATTGTATCTTTGCTGATAATTCTATTTCCAGTTTTAGTTTTAGCCGTTACAGGTGACACGCTTTATGTTCAAGCAAACACAGTGAACATGAGGGAAGGCCCATCAACAACACATCCCGTAATTATGAAGTTGCACAAGGGGCATAAGCTTATCGAAATATCTCGCCGGGGGAGTTGGGTTGAGGTTGGAGCAGAGCGGACAAATGGTAAGATTGGGTGGATTCACTCATCATTAGTTGGTGAAAAGCATAGCGATGGTTCCACCACGGCACCTGAAACCCCAGAGTTTAAAAGATTTGAATCAGCCTTTAATCAATTAAACGCAAAAATTAGAAGGTCAACAGGATACAATTTTTTCACGAAATCCGAAAATCTTGGTGACGGTATTGTTCAAGTTACAGCAACTGATGTTTGGTTATCGGCACCCTTGGCAGACAGAAAAAGCAATCTCAGAACGATTTATGATATGTGGGATGCCGCCGAAAAATCAGACCTGCCGATAGCTGTTTATGTAGTTGACGAATATGGTAATCAGCGTATGTCGTTAGGTAGATGATACGTCTCTTGACAAGTCGAATGTTCCAAAATGCTGCACACAAAATCAAACATAAATATCTCAGATAATCGATTTTGAGGATTTGCAATGATTGATAAGAATTTGCCCAAACCTGTAATAGTGCCATTTGAAAAATACAGAGGTCAACCTGTTCAAGCCTTAATGCATGATGAAGAATATATTAAATGGCTAACCGCTCAGGACTGGTTTAAAGAGAAATTCCAGAACATTTACACCATTATTATCAACAACTTTAAAGAAGTGGCTGACACTCCTGAACATAATAAGATGCAGGTTAAGTTTTTAAATGAAAACTATCGGCTTAAGGTTGCGTATAGATATCTTGGCCCCCAATTATTTCGATACAATCAAACTCATTTTGATCAAAATATTGGTGAGTTCCTTCGAACCGCAAAGGCGAAATGCCTCGACTTTAAGGAAATATTGAATGGAATCAAAAGACTTGAAGGTAATGATCTAATATCTCAAGAAGGCCCTAAATTTGAGGAGAAGGGAATTGATGTAATTTTCCGAATCAAATATGGATACGGTCACATAGGCATTGGGGAAGCTAATGACAGATCATGCGGCAGTCTATTTGAAGACGAATTTTGGAATTGGGGTGGATATTTAAACTTCAAAATTGAATTGAAACCTCATGTCGGGGACGATTTTCCTGGAATTCTTCGGCAAATGAAAGCAGATAAATCAGAAGTCCTAATTTATGGCTCATATACTGGATCAGGAGCCAGTGAACAGGAGTTTAAGGATTATTTTACCTCTCAAAAGATTGCCGTGTTATCCGAAATTGATATAGAGAACACGGTTCTTCCGGATTTTGACAAGACCTTAAAAGTAGACCCTAATAGTGTCACCCTAACTGAATTCAGCTCCTAAAGTTAGAATCAAAAACAAGCTGGGTTTCTATTTCCCTTTACGTCCTTTCCGCTTTGCAATCGCCTTCAAAAATCGCAACAAATTTTACCGGCATTGTATCTTTTCGTGGTGGGGATAGTGGTGAGGAAGCCAAAAATAGAAGAAGAAAAAAGGGCATACAATTTCTTATAAGCCCTTGATTTTATTATGGCGGGAGCGACGAGACTCGAACTCGCGATCTTCCCGCTTGGCCAAGCGGGACGTTCTAACCAACTGAACTACGCCTTCTTTTGAAAGGATTCAATTATAGATTCTATTAAATCCTTGCTCTTGCGTCTTTTAAGCGCATATTCTCTTTTCATTACATAGCGGCAATTTAAAGGGGCGAACTATGAGGCGCTATTATCGCAATGTTATGTGTCCCAACTATGACAAATTCCTTGCTAAAGAGGACTTTGATGCGGAGCTGCCGACTTCGTTTAACTGTGCCGGCTGACGGAACAAACGCTACCGGCTAAGCGCGGGCTACCCGCCCGCAACCTACCCTGAAGGATGCCGAAAGCTGTTAGCGGCTCTTTACCGGCCCGACTTGTTACCCAACAGCGGCAAGTTTGAAATTGGCCTAAAAATATAATTTTCTTGACTCAGGTGTTGTGGAATATGCTAAATTCCAATAACTATGTTACTTCTGATAATACTTTTAAAATTGGCGATTAGAAAAATTACAGCCAAAATGGGGGCGTATGGAAGGTGCCCAATTGACGCTTGAGGCAAAGGCCGCTATTCGAAAATACATGATAAGTTTGGTTACAGTCCCAGTAATAGTTGCAGGCTTATTCGGTTATTTTTGGCTGGAAGTCAGGGACGTCTCTCATTATCTAATTAACAGAATCAATCAACGTGTAGCCATCGCGTGCGGCGATGATTTCGCCTCTTCTTACGGCATAGCCGATGCCTGAGACCGTCATCTCCAGTTCCCGGGCAAGCTCAGTCTGGGGCAGGCCTAGCTCGCTGGCACACCAGTAGCAAAATAAACCTCGCGCATCCGAGCCTTTTTTTTGGCGACCCTTTTGGAAAATTTCTTCCTTGGCGATTCCAACAAGCTCGGCGACCCTTTCGGCAACACGGGTCATATCGTAGCCACGCCGCTTGAGTTCATAGCGCCGTTCAAACCGTTCAATGGATTTGTACCTATTTTGAAACAACTGACGATGGCGTTTATGCCGCCGGTTGAAGCTTACCGCATATCCGGTCAGCAGCCGCTGCATCAAACTGACCAGTCCATCAGGGCCGGAGCGCAATAAAAAATGGGCATGGTTGCTTAGCAAAACCCAAGCATAACAACTCGTTTGGGATTGCGGAATCAACTGATCGAGCCGATTGACAAGATTCTTTTTATCGGTCGTATCGCGAAAAATGTTCTTTCCTTCGATCCCCCGGATGATCACGTGATGCAAAATCCCGGGCGCGTCTAATCGGGCTAGGCGTGGCATAACACCCTGCATACCGAATGCCGAGCAAGGAATCAAGTTAATTAGATAATGAGAGACGTCCCGGTACCTACGCGTTAAGCAATGTAAAGCTATAAATATGCTTCAATATAGTGATACACCAGCCTAGGACTATCGTCTTTGGTTAAATGAAGTGAACTAGTTCAGACCTGACCACGTATCAGCCAACCGAACATGAGCATGCCGATCGCTGCCATCCAACTTCCAGCCACACGCACTGCGATCCGAGTCCAGGGTGGTTTGAGAGAAACAATGAGCGCCGAAGCGATGGCCACAATCACAAACAATGTCGCCATGATACCGATCAGTCCCAGGATGCCGGCACCTTCTTTCAGGGCGACACCGTTGAAAACCCCATGCACAAAACCCACTGCAATAACAATGGACGCGAACAACTTTTGGGAAAGCTTAAGGTCAGCAGCTACGAGCGCACCCAGGATCAGAAACGAGACGGGTCCAACCGGCACTGTTGGCAGACCGTCAACACTTGAACCCAATAGCCCTCCCGCAAACCATGCCAGGGGCAGGAATAACAAGGCGCGCCTGCCTGACGCAGGGCCGCGCAGACCAGCCAAAAGCGCGATGGCCAAAGTCGGAATTAAATCTTCCGGAGTCATAACCAGGTGGCCGATGCCGTCATAGACAGGCCCTAACCCGGTCGTGACAAGATGAGCAGAGGCGTATGGAGGCCAGAGCAGCAGGCTAAAAGTCGCGATCAGGCGATTAGGCACTCTTGACCTACGATGATGCAATTTCATGTTAATGTTCTCCAAAGAAAAAAAACACCCATTGCCGCGATAAAAGAGCCGGCGCCGCGCAGTACAAGTTTGCCGGCTGGCAGACCATTGACCAAGCCCAGTGCAATGCCCAAAGCGTGAAGACAACCCGTTGCAATCACAAATCCCATGCTGTATAGCAGCCCGCTCTGGCCGAGTGGCAATTCCGTTCCGTGCGCGTGCCCATGGAAGATTGCGAAAACCCCGACCACTGCCATCGCGACAGCCAGCTTCGGGCGCACCTCGGCCAGTATCATCGTCCCCAGCACGATCGCTGAAAGGGCAATTCCAATCTCCACACCGGGTACAGGAATGCCCAGCAAACCCATCATGGCACCCAGGGCCATCATCATGGGGAATGCTATCGGCAGAAGCCATATAGCCGGATTGCCGAGTTGCGCCCCCCACAGTCCGACGGCGATCATGGCCAGCACATGGTCTATCCCGGACCAGGGGTGCTGTAAACCAGTGATGAATCCCGCTGCCTGACCGCCTTCAATGTGGGCCCAGGTCACCTGCGCCCATCCCAGGCTGAAAAAGATCGTCAAAACACTCGCAAGTGTTCCTGCACGCCGGGAAAAAGTGCTCATTTGGCAAACCCTCCAACCATAATGGCAACTCTTTGGATAGTCCAGAAGGCCCCCAGGCTGCCGACCGTATAGGCTGGCAGGGCTTCCGCCCAGCGCGGCCAGCGAATCTCAAGAATGCGGAAGGATCGCTCCAGCAATAGAATGATCAGGACAAAAAAGATCTGGCCGATTTCAACCCCCACATTGAACAACAGCAGCGCGAGTGGAATTTCCGATTGCGGCAGCCCCATCTTCGTCAATCCGCTGGCAAAGCCGAAGCCGTGCAGCAGCCCGAAAGCGAATGCCACCACCCAAGGATGCCGAATCGTAAAACTGGTCTGGCCCCGCCACCGGCGGACGATTTCGGGAGCCAGGAAAAGGATGCTCAACGCGATAGCCGCGTTCAGCGGTGGAACCGGCGCACTCGCATGGCCCAAGGTGGCAATGGCCAGAGTGATGCTGTGGGCAATGGTGAACGAGGTAATCGTCTTAAGCAGCATCCATCGGTTTGCCACGATGAGCAACAGACCGAGCACGAAGAGCAGATGGTCGACTCCGAGCAGGATGTGGCGGATACCTTCGACGAGGTATGTGCCCATCACCTGCCACCATGTTTGCGAGGGGTCAATCTCTATCCACGGCTGCACCGGTCGAACGATAGTCTGCAGCGTCCTGCCGTCGGCAAATTCAATGCGAACCAAGACATCGGTGATCGTGAGCTGAAGGCCCGCTATTTTTATGCGCTTGCCGTCGAGCCCATTCGGGCCTGCGTCGATCCATCGGCGTTCGATGAGACGATCCGTGAGGTCCTGTATTACCGGCTCCTTCACGTTCCTCACGCCCTCGGGCATCGTCAGCTTCAATGGCAAACGCATCCCCGCCAGCACTGGTGTATGCCAGAGCACGGAAAACTCGCCGGGCGCCGTCTCCTTCATTTGAAGATACGCCGGTCGCGTCTCGTGGGCGTACGCTGCGGGCAGCGCTAGCGCAGTCACGAACAACAATACGCCTGCCAGACGGCCCATGCCACACACAAGAGACCTCATGGCTTCCCCTCTTCCAGTGACACGGAGCCAACTTTGGTTTGCGAAGGCAGGGGTGCCGATGCTCTCTCCGGTGGCGCCGGAAGCAGTACGGCGTACTTTGCACGCATCTCCTTGTACGCTTTCCGCCAGGCGATTTCTTTCTGGACACCGAGCCAGGCAGTCTTTACGTCCCGCTCTATTTCCTCGAAAGCCGGCACCCGGCCCGGAACAAGGGAGTCGACGTAGACCAGATGCCAGCCAAAGCCGGACTCGATCGGTCCTTGCCACGAACCAGGCGTAAGCTCCGCGACAGCCACCGCGAATTGCGGCCCGAATTCCTTCGCCAGCGATATTGATGTCTGGTCGGCGTAGTAGTCCTGGTACATAAACCGGTCGGCGAGTGTTTCGGCAAGTTGCGAGTCCACCGGCTGACCATCCAACTCGGCGAGGGAGCTGACTGCATCGTCGTAGGCCTGTGCGCCACGAATGTCCGGAGAGAAATACAGATGGCGGAAGCTTAGCCGTTTCGGCATAGAAAACTTGTCGCTGTTCTCTGCGTACCAGGCCCGCAACTCCTCGGTGCCAGGCTCCTCGGCCGCCGCCAGGTCCTCGGCGATGAACTGCATCTTCTGCGCCATGCGGCGTTTCACGATCTCATCGTTCTTGTCGAGGCCCATCGCCAACGCCTCACGATAGAGGACCTCCTGTCGGACCTTGTTTTCGACCATAGCGTAGAATTCTTCGGGCGTTGGCGAACGACGCCACTGCGCCTCATACAGCATTTGCAACTGGGCGAGTTCCTCAAGCGTCAGTGCGATCTCGTAGGACGACTCTGCCTTTGTGTCAGGTTTCAGATACGCGTAACCTACAAACAGAACTGCGCCGAGCACCATGAAATGCAACAGGGGTTCGCGAAGCAGGCGCTTGATCGAAATTGGATTCACAGACTCACAATCCTCCCACAAATACGAATGGCCCTTGCGGACCCTCCAGACTACTTTGCCGAATTAGTTGCTCAATCGCTTCGTCTGGCCGATGCAAAACTGTCGTATCGGCCGGCCGCGCCAGAGATTGCGCCAGGATTGCTTACCTGTTTTGCGACGCAACTCTGTATTGACCGCAACCGAACTACTTCACCTCGCTGTCATAGTGGAGGAAATCGGCCTGGTTTTTCTCGGCAACCCTATCGACCACCTCCTTGGGCAGCGGGTCGATCATCACCGGTGGTTTGGTCAGCATCTCGTAGTTGGCGTAACCGAACTCATTGCTGCGTGCTCCGTAGACCGTGTCGCCGAGCTTGTAGAATGTGGTTTCGAATGGATGATCCTGCAGGAAGGTCACCACCTTGCCGTCCCTGATCGAATAGCCTGCGCTCATACCCTCATAGCCGTTGCGCGCGACGTCGCCGACCAAGCTCGGCTGGTGAATATTCCGGCCGACGTGGTAGACCGTTTGCTGCCCCTCTTTTCTATAGCTGACCTTAAACAGCTCGTCCGTCACGCTGTTGCGGTACCAGTGGGCCTTGCCGACGATCAGCGTCTCAACCTGCTGCTGGTTCAATTGTGTGGCGCCCTTGCCTTTAAGCGCTGCGACCGTGAGCCCTGGCTTTGCGGCCTTGCGGGCCTTGTCTGTAGGTGTGTACCAGATGGGCGAACTCCAGGCGCGCTCCTGCACGGTTGGTGGCACCGTGTCGGGCGGTGCCATGCCGAGTTGTCTGGCCTGGATGGTGGTCCAGCGTGGCGTCTCGATCTCCAGTACCCGCGCGTAGTAGAACGCGTGCTGACTCGGGTCGAAGTCCGGGTCGGTCCAGACGGTCTTTAGCTCGACCGAGCCGACGCTGTTGGTGTAGGTCGCCTTGTCGATGTCCACCGTGCTCTTGATCGCCGGGATTTTGTGGGTCCACTTGTCGGCCTTGCGGTCGCCAGACCAAACCACATCGTAAACATGCTCGAAGCTTTGACCGTCCCTGGTCCAGCCCTTTACGATCTGGATGCGATCGAGATTGGCCGCGGTCGGGTCTTTCGCCGCCCACACGATAAAGGTTGGTGCCTTACCTTGCAGCGGCGGCAGATCACTACCCATGGGCACACCATCCTTGTAAGCGTCTTTTATCCAGTTACTGTCGGCAAGAGCATCGTCATTGTAGCCCCAGCCACCGAAAAAGCGCACTTTGATGTGCGGGCCGCTGACTCCGAAAGTCTCCCTGCGGTTCATGGCATCGAACAGGGAAGCACGCGTATTCTCCTCCGCCCACACGCCGGTAAGACCGCCAGGTTCCAGATAGCGCACGTCGATGCCCGCAAAGTTGTGGCCGCCCATCCGGGTTTCGATGGTGCCGTCTTCGTGCGCGTGCCCGCCGTAGAAGTTCTCCTGGCGATACGGGCTGGCGCTGTTGTGCGAATCGGAGCCGCCTGCCATGCCAAACTTGTACGGGTTATAGCCGCGGATGTCCTGCATCGCGACGCCATCCTTCAGGGCCTGGCGCGCGTAGCTGCCCACGATCTTGTCGACACGCCCGGACTCCGGGGGCAATCCGAGCAGCACGCTCCAGATCGCAAAGCTGGCGAACTCATCGTTGGGCGAGAGCAGCGGGTGGGTCTCGGACTGACCCTTGACCTGTTTCATCTCGATGAGCCGCTCGTTGCGCGTGCGCGACTCGGCCCAGGCGGCATCAATCGGCCGGCCCAGGCTGTCCACGTCGGTCGGGTACATCCAGCCGTCAGACAGGTTCGCGTTATGCGAGATGGCCAGCAGTTCGTTGCCGGCCTTGCGCTGTCCATCCATCCATTTCCATAGTTCAGCGGGGTGCACAGAATCCAGCGCGGAATACGGCATCTCCGGAACCTTGGCGCAGTCGCGGAAAAACACGTTGCGGTGCAGGTTGCGGTTGTCGGGCATCGAGGTCCACTCATAGGAACAGAAGGCGGTGAACTTGCCCGGCTCATTGGCCGTGTTGGCGATGTCGTTATTCTCCTTCCAGACCGTGCCGGCGACCTTCGGCGACATCAATGCTTTGACGGGCGGGCTCGACAGCAGCTTGACGACAGCCAGGAAGGCCCGCTGCTGCTGAGTCTTGCTATTCGGGTCGGTGACGATTAGACCCTGGGCCTCGGGCAGTTTGCTGGTGTACGACCCCGGTGTGTTCGCCTGCTTGGTGACCCCGACATACTCGGAGTGGTCAGTCACACCCATGAAGTCCAGCGGCGTGGTGATGCGGATATCGTAGCCAAGCGGGTGCTTGATGGTCTCGCCTTTGGCGTACTTGTAGGCGTCGGCAGGACCTGTGATTTTGTTACCGAATACCCACGCGTCCAACGACCAACTGGTGTGGAGGTGGGTCTCGCCGAAGTAGGCGTTGCGATTGGGATTAGGTTCTTCGGCCCAGGCAGTCAGCGCTGCAGTCAGCGCCGCAGTCATCGCCGCAATC
>Ga0210062_1000259_pt1 | contig 16366 bp, 10 predicted proteins | sample Muzzi_CordA_D2_FD_185528 | JGI IMG/M metagenome (GOLD analysis project Ga0210062, IMG submission 185528) | Wetland microbial communities from San Francisco Bay, California, USA, that impact long-term carbon sequestration - Muzzi_CordA_D2 (SPAdes) | ecosystem: Environmental > Aquatic > Marine >...
GACTACTACCGCCGCGCGCTCGGTCGTGACACCCGCCTGCATCTGTGGGTGCCGCCGGTGCCGAACGACACCGGCGCGCCGGTCGGCGCCGCCTATATGGGCGCCTATCTTGCCGGGCACGGGCTCGGCCCACCGGTGCAACACGCCTTCTATTGCGGCGCGCCGGCCAAGGCCGCCGCCATCCGCGAGGCGCTGCAGGCATGCGCGGACGTGGACTGGCTCGAGCTTGTCCCCGCCGACGGCGCTGACGCGCGCGCGCGTCATGCCGATTTCATGGCCTACATGACGGCGCAGGACGCGGTCTTCGCGCTCTACCAGGGCGCCGCCGAAACCGGCCCGCGCGCACTCGGCCACCGCTCGATCCTGGCCAATCCGTGCAACCCCCAGACGCGCGAGAACCTCAATGCCAAGGTGAAATATCGCGAGGCGATCCGCCCGCTGGCGCCGATGATGACGTTGGACGCGGCGCAGCAATTCTTCGAACTGTCGGAGGGCGCCAGCGACGACGCGTACAACGCCTACAATTACATGGTGCTGACCGCGCACGCCAGGCCGCAAGCGCGCCGACGCATCCCGTCCGTGGTGCACGCCGACGGCACCGGCCGCCTGCAGATTGTGCGCGAAGACACCGATCCCCTCACCTACGCCTACCTGAAAGCGCTCGGCCGCCGCATCGGCGTCGAGGTCGCGGTGAACACCTCGTTCAACGTCGCCGGGCCGATCGCGCAGACGCCGCAACAGGCGCTCGACACGCTGCGCCGCTCCAACGGACTCGATGCCGTGCTGATGGTTGCCGAACAGGGGCCGGTGTTCGCCGCGCTGCACGGCGCCGCCGCGCACGACGGCGGCGCGCGCTTCCGGACGTGGCTCAAGGCCTGGCAGGCGGAGACCGGCGAGCGGCTGACGGCTTGAGCCGCGCCGCTCGTTCTGCCCGGGCTACTGCGGCAGGCGGTCGGTGCTGACCAGCCGGATGCGCGGATTGCCGAGCGGCGTGCCGACGCAGTTGAGATAAGGCCACGGCCGCCGGGTGCAGGTCTTCAGCGTGCTCCGGGCCGGCTCGGCGAGCGGGCCGGCGTCGAGCGGGACGCTGGTGCCGGTCAGCAAGGTCACCACGGCGGCAACCGCGGCGGCGGCGACGACGATGTTGGTCAACCTGAACATGACGGTCCCCTGTTTCCTGGACCGGTCGCCCGTTTCGTCCGGGACGACCTCTCATTGATGGTCAGGATAGGGAGGCCCACGCACCGGCGCTGTGCTGCCCGTCACACAAAGGACGGTTCAGGAAACGCACGTAAGCCATTGTAACATTAACAGAAAATATGCGTCTGGCAGGGACATGCCGGGGCCCTGGCGGCTGGCGCGTTGCGATGGCGCCCTAATCCACGTCCTCCACCGCCGCCGGGCCACCGCCGAACGCCTTCTGCGCCAGCGCCGCCTGCATGAATTCGTCGAGATCGCCGTCGAGCACGCCACCGGTGTTGGAGGTGGAAACACCGGTGCGCAGATCCTTCACCATCTGATAGGGCTGCAACACATACGAACGAATTTGATGGCCCCAGCCGATGTCGGACTTGGCGGCCTGGTCGGCCTCTGCCTTTTCCTCGCGCCGCTTGATCTCCGCCTCGAACAGCTTGGCCCGCAGCATGTCCCAGGCCATGGCGCGGTTGCGGTGCTGCGAGCGGTCCTGCTGGCACTTGACCACGATATTGGTCGGGATGTGCGTGAGCCGCACCGCCGACTCCGTCTTGTTGACGTGCTGGCCGCCGGCGCCGCCCGCGCGCATGACGTCGACCCGCACGTCCTTTTCGTCGATGTCGATCTTGATCGAGTCGTCGAGCACCGGGAACACGTTGACGCTGGCGAACGAAGTGTGGCGCCGCGCATTGGCGTCGAACGGCGAGATGCGCACCAGACGGTGCACGCCGTTCTCGCTCTTCAGCCAGCCATAGGCGTTGTGGCCCCTGACCGTCACCGTCGCCGACTTGATGCCGGCGCCCTCGCCCTCGGTCTCCTCGATCCACTCGACCTTGTAGCCATGCGCCTCCGCCCAGCGCACATACATGCGCATCAGCATGCCGGCCCAATCCTGGCTCTCGGTACCGCCGGCGCCGGCATGGACTTCGAGATAGCAGTCGTTGCTGTCGGCTTCACCGGAGAGCAGCGCCTCCAGCTCGCGACGCCCCACTTCACTGCGCAGCCGCTTCAGCGCGGCTTCCGCCTCCGCCACCGTCTTGTCGTCGCCCTCTTCCTCGCCGAGCCCGAGGAGGGTCAGCTGGTCATCGAGCTCCTGCGCCATGCGGCCGATGGCCGAGAGCTGGTCTTCCAGCGCGTCGCGCTCGCGCATCACCCGCTGGGCGCGCGCCTGATCGTTCCAGAGGTCGGGATCCTCGGACGCCTTGTTCAGTTCGGCGAGGCGCCGTTGCGCGGTTTCGACGTCAAAGATGCCTCCTCAGCAGTGCGAGCGACTGCTTGATCTCGTCGACGAGGCTCTGGGTTTCCGCGCGCATGTCGCTTTCCAAGGCCGCCGTGGCGGCCGGTTCGATTCCGGTTGAGGGGATTTAGCGTCGGAGGCGCAACCGCGCAACTCCTGCACCGTGCGCGCTCAATAGAGCCCGCCGGTGCCCGAGCGCACCGCGCGGCCGGCGTCGGGATTCAGGCCGGGCCGCCAGGCGCGGCCGCCATCGTCGCCCTCGCCGAAGCCGATCACCGAATAGCTGTCGGGCGGGGCGGTGCCGGGCTTGAACGCTTCCAGAATAGCCCTGCCGCCCGGTCCGGCGCGCATGCCGGTCTTCGGATCGACACGGATCAGCTTGATCCCGGGCGGCACCCGGAACGGCACCGCCGGCTTGTCGGCCAGCGCGACCTTGAGGAAATCGCGCACGATCGGCGCCGCCAGCCGGCCGCCGGTCATGCCGCGGCCAAGCGGCTTCGGCTTGTCGAAGCCGATATAGACACCGCAGACGATGTCGGGCGTGAAGCCGATAAACCAGGCGTCCTTTTCTTCATTGGTGGTGCCGGTCTTGCCCGCCACCGGCTTGCCGAGCGCTCGCAGCGCCGCGCCGGTACCATGGTTGACCACGCCTTCCATCAACGAGGTGACCTGATATGCCGTCATCGGATCGAGCACCTGCGCTCGGCGATCGATCAGCGAGGGCTCCGGCTGGTTGGCCCATTTCTTGGCGTTGCAGCCGATGCATTCGCGCTCGTCATGGCGGTAGACGGTATGGCCGTAGCGGTCCTGGATGCGGTCGATCAGCGTCGGCGTCACTTTGCGACCGCCATTGTCGATCATGCCGTAGGCGGTGACCATCCGCAGCAGCGTGGTTTCGCCGGCGCCAAGGGCAAACGACAGGTAAGGCGGCAGGCTGTCATAGACGCCAAAACGCTTGGCGTATTCGGCGATCAGCGGCATGCCGACGTCCTGCGCCAGCCGGACCGTCATCACGTTGCGTGAATGCTCCAGCCCGAAGCGCAGGGTCGAGGGCCCGTAGAACTTGCCCTCGTAGTTTTCCGGCTTCCAGGCGCCGAGTCCCGGCCCCTGATCAATCTCAATCGGCGCGTCGAGGATCACGGTTGACGGCGTATAGCCGTTGTCGAGCGCGGTGGCATAGACGATCGGCTTGAACGAGGAACCGGGCTGACGCAGCGCCTGCGTGGCGCGGTTGAACTGGCTCTGGTCGTAGGAGAAGCCGCCGACCATGGCGAGCACGCGGCCGGTCCACGGGTCCTCGACCACCATGGCGCCGGACACCTTGGGAATCTGGCGGAGCCGGTACTGGCCGTCTTTCTCCGGTTCGACATAGACCACATCGCCGGGCGACAGCACGTCGCCGACCTTCTTCGGCGTGCGCCCTTTGACCTTCGCCCATTTCATTCCGTCGAGCGGCAGGATGCCGACTTCGCGCTCCTTGCTGACGTGTCCGCTCGGCTCGCGCCCGGCCTGCAGCCCGATGCGGGCGGATTTGTCGTCGGCCTGCAGCACCACGGCCAGCCGCCACGAACCCACGTCGTTAAGCGCATTCACGTCGGCGAGCTTGACGCCCCAGTCGCCACCCGTGATGTCGATCTGGGCCACCGGCTCGCGCCAGCCGCCATGCGTCTCGTCATAATCGACCAGCCCCTCGGTCAGGAGCTTGCGCGCCAGGTCCTGCAGCTTGGTGTCGAGCGTGGTACGCACCGACAGTCCGCCTTCGTACAGCTTCTTCTCGCCGTAACGGTCGTAAATCTCGCGCCGCACTTCCTCGGCGAAATATTCCGCCGTAAAGATATGCGTGCTGGTCGGCTTGCGCGTGACGCCGAGCGGCGCTTGTTTGGCCTTCTCGGCTTCAGCCTTTTTGATGAAGCCGGCCTCGGCCATCTGATCGATTACCCAGTTGCGCCGCTCGAGGGCACGCTGATGCTGGCGGAACGGATGGTAGTTGTTCGGCGCCTTGGGTAGCGCGGCCAGATAGGCGGCTTCCGGGACGGTGATCTCGTTGACCGACTTGTCGAAATAAGTAAGCGACGCCGAAGCGATACCGTAGGCGCCGAGGCCGAGATAGATCTCATTGAGATAAAGCTCGAGAATCTTGTCCTTCGAATAGGTACGCTCGATCTTGAGCGCGAGCAGCGCCTCCTTCATCTTGCGCGTCAGCGAGAGCTCGTTCGACAACAAGAAGTTCTTGGCGACTTGTTGTGTGATCGTCGATGCGCCCTGCGGGCGACGGCCGGTGCCGTAATTCTCCACATAGGCGACCGCCGCGCGGGCGATGCCGACGAAATCGAGACCACCATGCTCGTAGAAATTCTTGTCTTCGGCAGCAAGGAAGGCATTGATCACCAGTTTCGGCACTGCCTGGATCGGGATATAGAGCCGTCGCTCGCGGGCGTATTCGGCAACCAGCGAGCCGTCGGCCGCGTGCACCCGGGTCATCACCGGCGGCTCGTAATCCTGCAATTGCGAGTAATCGGGCAGGTCCTGCGAAAAATGCCACATCAGGCCGGCAGCCGCTGCCACCCCGACCACGAACAGGATCGTTCCAACCGCGAATAAAAAGCCGAAAAAACGCAGCATGAACTTCATGAGCGATTGGTCCCGCCTCGAACCGGGCGGTGCGTCCCGCCCGCCACCCTCGTGACCCGCCCGATCGACTGGGCCGCTTGCGTCGCCGTGCCGGCTGCCCGGGCCTTGGCGCGACCCTCTGATTGCCCGGTTTTATGTTGAAACTGAGGCCGATAGCCCATTTCAGCCTCCGTTTCCGGCCCCAGCCAGCCGCCGGGCAAAGAAATCGTCGACCGCCTGCGCCATCGCCTTGGCCGCGCGCGAGCGCCATTCCGGCGAGGTCAAATTCTTCAGGTCGCCGCGCGTCGACATGTAGCCGAGTTCCACCAGCACCGACGGCACGTCCGGCGCCTTGAGCACGACAAAGCCCGCTGATTTGACCGGGCGCGGGTGCAGACGGGCCGCGGCTTTGAGGTCGTTGATCAGCGTGCGCGCGAATTGCACCGAGAAAGTCTTGGTCTCACGCTGGGCGAGGTCGATCAGGATGTTGGCGACATCATTGGGCTCCGAACTGAGATCGACGCCGGCGATGATGTCCGACTTGTTTTCCTTTTCCGCGAGACGGCCGGCTTCAGCGTCAGATGCGTGTTCGGACAGTGTATAGACGCTCGCCCCTTCCGCCTGTCCCTCACTGCGCGGAATGGAGTCGGCGTGGATGGAGATGAACAGCGCGGCATGGTGAGCCCGCGCGAAACGAACGCGTTCGCCAAGCGCCACGAAGGTATCGTCGCGGCGCGTCAGGGCCACGCGAAACTTGCCGCTGTCCTCGATCGCATCGCGCAACCTGAGGGCAAGGGCAAGCACGACGTTCTTCTCGTCCTGTCCGTCCAGCCCCTTGGTGCCACTGTCGATACCGCCATGGCCGGGATCAATCACGATCAGCGGGCGTGGGTCGCTCGATACCCGCGGCGCGATGGGGGGGTGATGGATATGCGGACTGTTGCGGGCGACGCGGCTTTCCTGCGCGATGTTGCGCAAATAGCTCTCGCGGCTGGTGGCGGCGAGATCAAGCACCAGCCGCGCCGGCTGGCCCTCCGCCGCCGCCAGCACGAAGGCCTTGTTGATCCGTACCGGCCCGGTGGTGTCGAGCACGAAGCGCGAACCGCCCTTCATGACCAGGCCGTAGCGGAACGCCTTGACCAGCCCGCGTCCGTGCTCGCCCATCTTGTCGGGGAGCTTGAAGTTGACCTGCGGCAGGTCGATCACCACCCGGTAGGGGTCGGCGAGCGTGAAGGCGGCGAGATCGATCTTGCGGGTGAGATCGACCACGAAGCGGGTCTGCTTGTCGTCGCCCCCGACCCGCACGTCGGTCGCCACCGGGTGAGTCTGCACCGGCGGACGCAGGTCCGGTCCCTGCTCGACCGCACGCGCGGACACGCCGCAGAAACCGGTCACAATGCCGGCAAATGCGCAGGCGATGGCGATGGCGGGCAAGCGGAATGTCACGAATCTGGACCCTTTCCGCGCTCTTTTACTCCATTAGGCGTCGTTTCGGTTAACGGAACTTGACCGATCGCGCGCATTCCGCCCGTTCCTGTGGCCTTGCTGCACGGCTCACTTGCCAGCACCGGGCGGGGGCCGTATGTAGTGATTTGCTGACGGTTAAGTTCCGGTTGTGCCGCGTTCGGGCCCCGGCGCGCCGGTTCCAGGACCGCCCCCTCGAGGAGGTCGGCGGACGGACCGGCGAAGCGAGCCGATACCCAAAGTCAAGGACACCCGGATCAGCGCGCGGCCTCCCGGCCGTTCGCAGCCGACCGCCAGCAATGACAAATCTCGGCTGCGCACCTGATGAGCTCGCGCGGCCGTCCGCTACGGGTCGCAAGTTTCATGCTGCCAGTGATGCAGCAAAAGCCAATCGAGGTCCCCCGGCGTCGTGAATCGATCGCGACGGCGTTCGTATTGTCGGGCTTCGCCGTGTTTTCACGTGAACACGCGCCCCTTTCCTTCCACTCCAATCTGGCCGGCTCTAACTCGCGTCGTCTCGCGCCGCTACCTTCGCGCGGGCACGCCACGAGCCCTGGCCCCGTGAGAAAATCCAATGGCCGACAAAATGTTGATCGACGCGACCCACCCGGAAGAGACCCGGGTGGTCGTTCTGCGTGGCAATCGCGTCGAGGAATTCGACTTCGAAAGCGCCAATCGTAAACAGCTTCGCGGTAATATCTACCTCGCCAAGGTGACCCGCGTTGAGCCGTCGCTGCAGGCGGCCTTCGTCGACTACGGCGGCAATCGGCACGGCTTCCTGGCCTTTTCCGAGATCCATCCCGACTACTATCAGATCCCGGTCGCCGACCGGCAGGCGCTGCTTGCCGAGGAGGCGCGCGCCCAGCGCGACGCCGACGACGAGGCCGACAACCGCTCGCGCGGGCGCGGCCGCCGCCATCGCGGCCGCGGCGCCAGCCGTGGGCGCGACGTCAAGCGCAGCGAGCCGCTGGCGGCGGACGAACTGGCACCCGAGGCGACCGAGATTGCGGCCGGCGAATCCGGCGTCGGCGAGTTGACCCCCGAGCAATTCGCCGAAACTGCAGCCGCGTTGCCCGAGTCGGAGGTGGATTCCGCCGAACGCGTCGCCGCGGAGACCGCGCGCGAGGCGGCCGAAATCCCCGCCGGCGAGGACGCCTATGAGACAGCTCCCGCCGAGGCGCCCGCGGCCGAGCAAGGCGACCGCGAGCACGAAGGCGGCGAAGAAGGCGAAGAGGAAGAGTACGAGCCGACTGAAGCAGGCGGGGACATTGCAGACGACGCCGGCGAAGACGCGGAAGCGCGCCGGGCCGCCCCTGCCGGCGAGCCCAACGGCAACGGCGAGGAACACCATGAAGAGGAAGGCGTCGAATCCGTCGGCGGCGCCGACGCGCTGGAGGAGGTGCAGGAGCGCCTGCCGCGCTTCCGCCGCCAGTACAAGATTCAAGAAGTCATCAAACGCCGGCAGGTGATGCTGGTGCAGGTGGTGAAGGAAGAGCGCGGCACCAAGGGCGCGGCGCTGACCACCTATCTCTCGCTCGCCGGCCGCTATTCGGTGCTGATGCCCAACACCGCGCGTGGCGGTGGCATCTCGCGCAAAATCACGGGCGCGGAAGACCGTAGCCGGCTCAAGGAGATCGCCCAGGATCTGGAAGTGCCGGAGGGGATGGGCGTGATCCTGCGCACGGCGGGGGCCAGCCGCAACAAGACGGAGGTCAAGCGCGACTTCGAATACCTGCTGCGGCTGTGGGAGACGGTGCGCGACCTTACGCTTAAGTCGACCGCGCCGACCCTGGTCTATGAGGAGGGCTCGCTGATCAAGCGCTCGATCCGCGATCTCTATTCGAAGGACATCGAAGAGATCAACGTCGCCGGCGAGGATGGCTACAAGGAAGCGCGCGACTTCATGCGCATGCTGATGCCGAGCCACGTGAAGAACGTGAAGCTGTACAAGGACACGCAGCCGATCTTCACCGGCCACGGCATCGAGAGCCAGCTCGACGCCATGTTCTCACCGGTGGTGCAGCTCAGATCCGGCGGCTACATCGTCATCAATCAGGCGGAAGCGCTGGTGGCGATCGATGTCAACTCGGGGCGCGCCACGCGCGAGCATCACATCGAGGACACCGCGCTCAAGACCAATGTCGAGGCGGCGGAGGAAATCGCCCGGCAACTGCGGCTGCGCGATCTCGCCGGGTTGATCGTCATTGACTTCATCGACATGGACGAGGGCCGCAACAACCGCCAGGTCGAGCGCAAGCTGAAGGAAGCACTCAAGCACGACCGCGCCCGCATCCAGGTCGGCCGCATCTCCCATTTCGGCCTGCTGGAAATGTCGCGCCAGCGCATCCGTACCTCGGTGCTGGAGAGCTCGACCGATAAATGTCCGGTCTGCGGCGGCTCCGGCCACGTGCGCTCGGTGTCCTCGGTGGCACTGCAATGCCTGCGCGCGCTGGAGGAGATGCTGATCAAGGGTGCCACCCATAACCTCATCGTGCGCACCCGCGCCGAGGTCGCGCTCTACATGCTCAACCACAAGCGTGCGCATCTGCGCGAGTTGGAGGAGCGCTTCCGCATTATCATCACGGTACAGGCCGATCCGGCGGTGGCCGGCCAGCAGTCCTACATCATTGACCGCGGCGAGCACGTGCATTCGCCGGAAACCGCGCGCTCGCTGGCGCAGGCAGCCAAGGTCGCCGGCCCGGTCGCCGAAGAGGCTGCCGAGACCGAAGAGGTCGAAGCGACGGTGGAGGAGGCAGACGAAGGCACCGAGGCGGACGGCGACGAGCGCGAGGGCGGCCGCCGGCGACGGCGGCGCGGGCGCGGCCGCGGCCGCGGCCGCGGCGACGAAGCGCGCGAGGCGCCCGACGCGGGCCAGGAGGCGCAGGAGTTCACTCACGAGACCGCCGCCGAGCACCTGGTGGCGCATGAGGACCACGACGGCGGTTCGCCCGAGGAGGACGAGGCCGGCGCGCAGGCTGCCGACGGCGACGCCGGCGAGCAGCGCGACGGCGGCCGCCGGCGGCGGCGGCGCGGCCGGCGCGGCGGACGCCGCAACCGGCGCGGCCGCGAGGATGAGGCGCATGAGGAGGGGTCGGAAGCGCCCCTGTCCGGCAGCGAGGCCGGGCCGGAGCCCGACCTGCAGCACGCGGTCGAGGACATGGATGCGCCCTCACCGCCCCGCAACGGCAATGACGCCGACGAAGCGACACCTAAGCCCGCCTTTGCGCCGGCGCCCGAGGAGCAGCCGGCTGCCGAAACGGCCGAGCCGGAAGCGGACGCGCCGCGCCGGCGCTCGACCATCCGCGAACCCGCCCCATTCGGCACGGGGCAGACGCCGCCGCCCTCGCCGACCTTGCCGCCGCCGCCGCCGGTGATCTCGAGCACCTCAAGCGACCAGCCGGCCGAACCCCGGCGCGGCTGGTGGGGCAAGCGCCTGCTCGGCGACAAGGATTGAGCCGTACAGCCGTCCCGATAACGGCGGTCCGCGGACACCGCAGTGGCAGCGCCGGTCTGCGCGCGCTAGAACGGCGCCGCGGAGGGCCCCGATGAAATCCGCCTGGAACGCACGCGAGGCCAGAGAGGCCGTCGAGCGTTACGCCGCGCAGGGCGTCGGCGCCGACCTTGCCTTGCGGGTCTACAGCACGCGCCTGCTCGGGCGCGATCCCAAACTGGTGCTGCACGGCGGCGGCAACACCTCGGTGAAGACGCGCCTGCGTGACCTCATGGGCGAAGAGGTCGATGTGCTCTGCGTCAAGGGTTCGGGCTGGGACATGGGGCAGATCGAGCCGCCGGGCCTGCCGGCGGTGCGGTTGGCGCCAATCAGGACGCTGCGCGCGCGCGACACACTCGCCGACGAGGACATGGTCAGGGCGCAGCGCGCCAATTTGATCGACCCGATGTCGCCCAACCCATCGGTGGAAACGCTGCTGCACGCCTTCGTCCCGCACAAGTTCGTCGATCACACCCATTCCACCGCGGTGCTCGGTATCGTCGATCAGCCCAACAGCCGCGAGTTGTGCGAACAACTCTATGACGGCCGCATGGGCTTCGTGCGTTACATCATGCCCGGGTTTGACCTCGCCAAGGAGGCGGCCGACGTGTTCGACCGCGATCCCAAGGTCGAAGGCCTGATCCTCGACAAGCACGGCATCTTCACCTTCGGCGCCGACGCCCGCGAGGCCTATGAGCGCATGATCGAGATGGTCACGCTGGCCGAAGAGCGACTGAAGAAGAACCGCAAGGCCGTGTTCGCCACCGCGCAGCTGCCGCAACGCGCGGGAGCCGTCGCCGCGATCGCGCCGATCCTGCGTGGCGCTGTCGCGCTCAGGGACGCCGGCACCGAGGGCGCCTGGAAGCGGCTGGTGTTCGATTTCCGTACCGGCGACGCCATCCTCAATTTCGTCAACGGCGCCGAGATCGGCCGTTACAGCCAGGCCGGCGTGATCACGCCCGACCACACCATCCGCACCAAGGACTGGCCGCTGCTCGCTCCTGCTCCCGATGGCGCGCGGCTCGACGACTTCCGCATCGCCGCGCGCGAAGCCGTCGCGCAATTCATCGCCCGCTACGAGGACTATTTCCGCCGCAACAACGCGCGCGTCGGCGGCGGCAAAACAATGCTCGACCCGGCGCCGCGGGTCATTCTGGTGCCGGGGCTCGGCCTGTTCGGGCTCGGCCGCAGCAAGAAGGACGCGCGCATTGCCGCCGATCTTGCCGAGGCCGCGGTCGAGGGCATCACCGATGCGGAAGCCATCGGCCGCTTCTCGCCGATCGGCGAGGAAGACATGTTCGATTGCGAATACTGGTCGCTGGAGCAGGCCAAGCTGGGGGCTGCGAAAGAGCCGCCGCTGGCCGGCCAGATCGCAGCCATTACCGGCGCGGGCGGCGCCATCGGCGCGGCGACGGCAAGAGCCTTCGCGGCGGCCGGCGCCGCGGTCGCGCTGCTCGACCGCGACCTCGCGGCGGCCGAGCGCGCCGCCGCGGCGACCGGCGGCGCGACGGTGGCGATCGCCTGCGACGTGACTGACGCGGCCTCGGTGCGCGCGGCCTTCGACACCGTGGCGGAGACTTTCGGCGGCCTCGACATCCTCGTGTCGAATGCGGGCGCGGCCTGGCAGGGCAGGATTGGCGAGGTCGACGAGGCGATCCTGCGCGCGAGTTTTGAGCTGAACTTCTACGGCCACCAGCGTGCGGCCCAGGCCGCTGTGAAGATCATGCAGGCGCAGGGCACCGGCGGCTGCCTGCTCTTCAACATCTCCAAGCAGGCGATCAATCCCGGCCCGGACTTCGGCCCCTACGGTTTGCCCAAGGCCGCCACCCTGTTCCTCATGCGCCAGTACGCGCTCGACTATGGCGCGCAAGGCATCCGCGCCAACGCGATCAATGCCGACCGTATCCGCTCCGGTTTGCTCACCGACGCCTTCATCGGGGAGCGGGCAAGGGCGCGCGGCGTGAGCGAGAAGGACTATATGAGCGGCAATCTGCTCGGCCGCGAAGTCACCGCCGACGACGTGGCGCAGGCCTTCCTCGCACAGGCGCTGGCGCTGAAGACCACCGCCGATGTCACCACGGTGGACGGCGGCAACATCGCCGCCGCACTGCGCTAGGATTTCATCCACCGGGATTGAGGCATTCTCCGCACATTCCCGCGCGAGCGGGAATCCGGTGGCCGGAATCGTACGGGCCCCTATTGAAAAAGCTTGGTCCCCGCGTTCGCGGGGACGAGCCGGCAAAGGGCCAATTTCAGCGCACGCCAACCCGCCGCTGGCGGCCGCCCTCACCCCGACAACGGCCATACCACGAGCAGCATCGGAACCGCCGCCAGCAGCACCACCAGTTCCAGCGGCAGGCCCATGCGCCAGTAGTCGGAAAACCGGAAGCCGCCCGGTCCCATAATGAGCGTGTTGTTCTTGTGACCGATCGGGGTCAGGAACGCGCAGGAGGCGGCGATGGCGACGCCCATCAGGAAAGTGTCCGGATTGACCTGGAGCTGCTGTGCAAGTGCGATCGCGATCGGTCCGGTGATCACCATGGTGGCGACATTGTTGAGCACGTCGGACAGCATCATGGTGACGATCATGATGGCAACCAGCGCCGCCACCGGCGAATGCCCGTGGGCCGCTTCACTGATCGCGTTGGCAATCAGGGCAGTGCCCCCGACGCGGTCGAACGCTGCACCGATCGGCAGCAGACAGGCCAGCATGACCACCACCGGCCATTCGATGTTCTGATAAAACTCGCGCGCCGGCACCAGCCCCAGCGCCGCGTAGGCGGCCACGGCAATCGCGATCGCCACGGTGAAGGACAGATAGCCGAACGACGCTGCCGCGATCGCGGCGGCGAACAGACCGACGACGAGCATCGCCTTGTGCGGCTGGAAGGGGCTGATCTCGATGCGGTTGATCGGAATCAATCCGAGCGAGTCGAGCGTTGCAGCGGAGCCCGCGCCGCGGCCGGTCAGCAGCAGCACGTCGCCGGCTTCGATGACCCGGTCGCTGACCTGTTCGCGGGATACGGCGCCGGCACGTGATATTCCGAGCAGCGTGAGGCCGAAACGCTGGCGCAGTCTGAGCCAGCCGGCAGCGCGGCCGACCAGGTAGGAATCCGAGCGAACCACCACTTCGACGGCGGAGGGCCCAGCGTCGGCCGCCTCCGCTTCATCGTCTTCCTCCTCCTCGGCTTTGCCCTCCCCTGCCTCGTCGCCGCGCCTTCGGTCCGGCGGCTTTCCCGCAGGTGACTCCGCGTCGGCGTCGGAGGCGGGTTCATGCAGGTCGGTTGCCTTGATGAAGGCGGCGATGGCATCGGTCGAGCCCTTCACCACCAGCAGATCGCCGGGGGCGATGGTGGTGTAGCGGGCGCCGGCCTGCCGCTTGCCGTCGCGGATAATTCCGGTGAGCAGGACGTCGGCATTCTCCGCCGCCTCGTCGAACTCCGCCACCAGCCGGCCCACCGCGGACGATTCTTCGGGGACCACCAGCTCGGCCTCGAACGAGGTTTGCGACACCAGTTCGGCGGCCTTGTCGGAGCGGCGCGGCACCAGGCGCCAGCCTCCCAAGGCAATAAACAGAACCCCGGCGATCGCAACCACCACACCGACCGGGGCGAAGTCGAACATCTGGTAGGGCGCCCCCAGTTCCTTTGCCCGCACCGCCGAGGCGATGATGTTCGGTGGCGTGCCGATCAGCGTGGTCATGCCGCCGAGGATGGTGACAAAAGCCAGCGGCATCAGCGTTACCCCCGGCGGTCGGCCAGCCCGGCGCGCCGCCTGCACGTCCATGGGCATCAGCAGCGCCAGCGCCGCGACATTGTTGATGACGGCCGACAGCGCGGCAGCCAGGCCGCCGACCAGCGCGATGTGCGTGCCTGTGGCGCGTTTGTCGTCCGCCGTCCACCGGGCGAGGATGCCGAGCAGGCCCGAGTTCTCAAAGGCGCGCGAGGCAATCAGCACCAGGGCCACGATCACCACGGCCGGATTGGCGAAGCCGGAAAATGCCTGGTCCTGCGGCACCAGCCCGATCACGACGGCAAGCAACAGGCCGCTGGCGGCGACCAGATCGTGGCGCATCCGCCCCCATACCAGCAGAGCCAGGATGGCGGCGAAGAGGATGAACAACAGGGATTGTTCGGATGTCATGCGGCGGACGACCGGAAAATCTGTCAACGAACGAGTCAGAGAACGACCCGTATTGCGGCGGTGGTATCAGCTTTGGTGACCGCAGGGGATACCCTTCGTCAGCCGCTGCCTTGCGCTAGTCACACTCGCCCGTCAGGCGTGCTAGGGTGACCGCAATCAATAACCCTCAAGGAGCACTCCCATGCCGGGACGCCTGACCCTCGCCGCCCTGTTGCCCCTGCTGATGCTGGCCACACCCGCCGCCGCCGCCACCAAGGCGCAGAAGATGGAGACCTGCAAATTCGGCGCCGACGATCAGAAGCTCACCGGCGCCAAGCGCACCGCCTTCATCAAGCGCTGCATGGCCAACGAGAACTACGAGCCGGACGCGCGCAAGAACGCTGGCAAGAAGTAAGCCGGGCGATGAGCGCGTCCAACGAGGTCCATCTGGTCGGCAGCATCGGGCTCGACAGTGTTGACGACGTGTTCAGGACCGTCGGCCGTACGCTCGGCCGCCGGCTCAGGCGCGTGCCCGACGGCGAGCAGGGTCCGCGTCGTTTATGGATCAGCTTCCAGTATCCGATGCTGCTGGCAAGCCCCTTCCTCAAGCCGGACCCCGGCGGCGCGCACCGCCGGAACTCCGGCTTCCGCCTGCTGGTCCCGGCCGACGACGTAAACCCCGATCAGATCCGCTTCGGCGAGCTCGGCTATGCGCGCGAGGCGCGCGCTTCCTATCTGGATTTTCTGGCCGCCCGCGAACGCGGCGATCTGCCCGGCGACGTGCGCTTCCAGGTCTGTCTGCCGACGCCGATGGCGGTGATCCGAGGCTTTTGCACCGGCAAGGACGTCGCCGCCATCGAGAGCGCCTACGAAAAAGCGATGATCCGCGAAGCAGACGCCATCTGCCGTGCCATTCCCCACCGCGATCTCTGCATCCAGTGGGACGTCTGCTACGAGATGATCGCCTGGGACGGCCAGCCGCAGGAGTTCTTCCCGCCGATCACGGTCGGCCACGACGACATCATCGCGCCGTTTGCGCGGCTGTGCGCCATCATACCCGACGACGTCGAGCTCGGGTTCCACCTCTGCTACGGCGACTTCGGCGCCAAGCATGCGGTCGAGCCACGGGACGCCGGCAAGCTGGTCGAACTGTCCAACGCGCTGGCGAAGGCTGTGAAGCACCCGATTGCCTACATCCACATGCCGGTGCCGCGCGCGCGTTCAGACGAGGCCTATTACAAGCCGCTCGCCGGCTTGAAGCTCGCGCCCGCCACCAGGCTCTATCTCGGCGTCGTTCACGCCGACGGCGCCGAGGCGACAAAAAAGCGCATCGCGGCCGCCGGCAAATACGCCAAGGAATTCGGCATTGCGACCGAATGCGGCATGGCGCGCCAGCGCACGCCCGAACTGGTGCAGACGCTGCTCGACGTGCACGCCGCCTGTGCGCAGGAGCCGGCTTGAATCGCGGCAGGGGTGGTCCGGTCGCAGCACGACGCACAGCTGCGGCGCCGGCATCGTCATGAGCAAGCGCCGCTCAACCCATCGGTCGCCGGATCACCCGGAGATTTCGCGCCGGCCCTGGTAGCGAGCGTAGCGCGTCTGCTTTGAAAGGCTGAACAGCGTGACCTCGTAAGTATCGGTCGCGCCGGGGGTATCCATGCCCGGTGCGCTCGCCGGCATGCCGGCAACCGCCAGCCCTGTGGCATGCGGCCGCTCGGTGAGCAGGCGCTTGATGGCGTCGGCGGGCACATGGCCTTCGACAACATAGCCACCGATCTCGGCGGTATGACAGGACTGCAATGCCGCCGGCACGCCGAAATCGGCCTTGACGCGGTCCATGGCCGTGGTCTCGATGATATCGACCGAAAAGCCGCTCTCACGCAGATATTGCACCCACTGCCCGCAGCAGCCGCAGCTCGGGTCCTTGGCGACGGTCATCTTGGGCCAGGTGGTCTGCGCGTGGCCGGGCAGGCTCAGCAGCGGCAACAGCGCTACGCCGGCAGCAATCTGGCGTCGGGTCAACCTGCTCATCGTCCGCTCCGTCTGACGGCTGGGCGCGATCACGACACCGCGCACCCCATGGTTTGCTCGCTCGCTAACGCAGAAGACGGCTCGTAAGCAAGCATCCCGGATGATGCCTGCCCACGAGCGTCCTCAATCTACGTCTCGCACGAAACCCCGAAGCTCCTCAACCCCGAGTCCCGTTCGGACGCAATTAGCACCTCAGCCCGCGGTCGCGGCGGGGACAT
>Ga0210062_1000260_pt1 | contig 16339 bp, 14 predicted proteins | sample Muzzi_CordA_D2_FD_185528 | JGI IMG/M metagenome (GOLD analysis project Ga0210062, IMG submission 185528) | Wetland microbial communities from San Francisco Bay, California, USA, that impact long-term carbon sequestration - Muzzi_CordA_D2 (SPAdes) | ecosystem: Environmental > Aquatic > Marine >...
CCATAAACAATAGTGACGTAGAAACGAGGGCCAGCAGGCCAGAGGGCGAGAGCAGGTTCCTGCTAAAGCCAATATCGTACTCTGTTGAAAGATACAGAGGCACCAAATGCTTGTACACATAGAACCACGGAATTTGCAAAGCGACACTGAGCCTCGAGGACATGCCGTAATTCCCAAAAACAAAACTGCTGCTTTCGTTGACCAAATGGTGCGCTTCACTCTCATACCGGAAGATCAGAAAGAAGATGCCGGCCAGAGCGAAAAACGGGATCAGGATGCCGTAATCGCGCCATGACTTCCTTGCCTTGACGATCAGAAACAGTAGCAGCACCAGCGGCAAAACAATGACCGTAGCTTTGGAAAGAAGGGCCAAGGTGAAGAATGCCAAGGCGTAAGCAAAGTCCAGCCTCGCCCCCGATTCGATATGCTTGAGAAAACAGTCACAGGACAAGAAGAAGAACATTCCGGATAACAATACGTTGCGACAATGTATGAAACTCACTACTTCACTATGGAGGGGGTGAACAGCGAATATCGCTGCCGTAGCCAATGCCATTCCAGCGTTGTTTCTCATCGCCGGGTGATTAGCCAGCTTCGGGATTGCCCGGCCCAGCGTGACCGTTAGCTTGTAAACTGCCAGGACGTTGAGAACATACAAGAGGAGATTGGTCAGATGGAAGCCGAATGGGTTCCAACCCCAAAGCCGGTAATCTGCGATGTAAGTCAAATCCCTTAGCGGCAGGTACTCAAGACCGTTAATGGGCGTGAGCAGCAATTGTCTCGGGCCTGCCGATTCGTAGGCTTGTTGACCGACCAGCAAGATATTGTCATCCCAGACAAAATTAAAAAACAGGGCCTTGAAGAACACCAGGCTGACGAGCGCTGCCAGCGTCGGCAGGTGCCAGCTCGGTGCGTTCATATTGGTGGTGTTCAAGCTCATAGTTTCATGTGAAGCCCTTTGTGGCCGTACCTACGGGTTCGGGATGCAATCGCTGTGAGCTGCGGCTACCGAACCGTCGCCGCGTCAGCCGTTTGAAATGCCGTCCGGAGAGGGTATCTGGATACGGTTATTCATGCTGTCCGCGAAGTGAAGTCGCCTGCTGGAATCGATGGGGATATTGGTCGGGAAGCCCAAATCGCCGGTTTCCTGACAATGGTTTCCGAAGGTAGCGACGACTTTTCCCCCGGAGTTGAAGATACCGATCAATCCCAACATGGGGGGGTCGGTCGGCGTGGCACGCGAGTACTCGTTGGATGTTGCCGAACTCTTCATCAGGTGTTTGCTCCGTTTGGCGGGGTAAGTATGACGGTCCTTTTTACCAGCTGGTACCGGTTACGCCTACAACGCACTGTTGGAAGACGTCAGGTTCGGCCAGTAAGCATCCAATCGTTTTTCGGCGCCCCTCGAGTGGGGCGGGTGTGCAAGATCGACTTCAAGCCGGATCAATCGTGTCAATCGCCGATGCCTTCGCCCTTTGCCGCGGCGATCTTGGCGAGGAATTTGTCGGCCTCCGCCGCCAGTGTGCCTGTGCGGTCGAGTTCCTTGACCTTCTCGAGCGGGGCTTTGGCTTCATCATAGCGGCCTTCTGAAACGAGCACGTAGCCCTTGCTGAGCCACGCGTGCACGTATGTCGGGTCGCTGTCGGTCGCCTGGTCGAACGATTTCAGCGCGGCGTCCGCGTCACCGGTGTAGTACTGTGCCAGGCCCCTGTCATTCAGGCAGTCAGCGCTGGACGGGTCGATCGCAAGTGCCTTGTTGTAGGTTTGAATGGCCTGGAGGTATTGACCGGATTCGAAATAACGGTCGGCCAGACGCGACAGCGAGTCGAAATCGTTCTGGCTGGCCAACAGCTCGTTTTTCAGTTGCTCGATATCGGAGCTTGTCTGTAATGTGTCGGCGCCGCTCTGCGGCACCGCTGCCGATGGGTGGGGACCTTTGTCATCGCAGGCCGCCAGGCTCATTACCGTCAGCAGCAGGCACAGCGTTCGTTTGTCGATCATGTTGCTCGTTCCTCTTGCGCTCTCCGGAATTCGAATTTTACCCTTCCTGCCGGTGTGCGGCACACCTCGGCGGGAAAGAACGTCGTGGTAATTGTAAGAACATATATTCAATGCCTTATTGATCTGGGTCAACACGGATTTCCGCAGGGATAGTAACTTATACAGGGCGGGACGGCCGAGGAGGTCCGGTCTGCGTGCGCCTTGCAATGGGCCCGAATGACACCCGGCATTATGGACGTTCAGGCGGCGTTAAGTGTATGGGTGGTAGCGTTTGCCTGGGCGTTTATGAAAGAATTCAAGGTATTCTTCAATGACTACAGGAGTCATAGCTATGCTAAGCAAGAAACTGATCGTTGCAATTCCGTTCGCGCTGTTGCTGGCCGCGGGCGTTGCACAGGCCGGTGGCGATGCCGCCAAAGGCCAGGAACTGGCCGCTGACTGCGCGGGCTGTCACGGTGATGACGGCAAGGGCGACGCGGACATCCCCGGTATCGCCGGCCTCGATCCGGCCGAGCACGTCAAGATGCTGCAGGGCTACAAGTCCGGGGATATCGCCGATGAATCCGGGATGATGCAGGACTACGTTATCGAACTCAGTGACCAGGACATGGCAGACCTGGCAGCCTATTACGCAACGCTGGGTAAGTAAGTCGAAGTCAATCGTCTTCTGCGAGGAAGAGACGCAAAAAAACGCCGCCCGGATGGGCGGCGTTTTTCTATCAGGGCGCTGGAAGTTCCCGGCGGGTGTAACCTGGTTTAACGCTCCGGCGGCAGCGCAGGGCACTGGATTCCCGTTTCCAGGAGGTCGCGTGTCAGGTCGTAGCCGATATCGGTGAATCCCCGGTCTCTCATCGCCTGGTTCGGCGTCAGCGAGAAACTGCCGCCGGTGCAGGTCGGGAACGTAAAGGAACCGGAGCCCCAGACGGTGCGCTGAACCGCGTTCGGATCAAAATTGTCACCGAATGCCGGGCCGTTGGTGATCACCACGGTCACGTCGGTCGTGGTCCCGGACGTTGCCTGCCCGGTTGCCAGCAACCAGACCTGGTTGCCATTGGCGTCATAGGTATAGAAGGATGCGACCAGTGTTGCCACGCCATTGGAATAACCCACATCGATCAAAAAGCCCTCACCGTCGCGCGCGGCATTGCGCCAACTGCCCGCCAGGCCGGGGTTGAGACCGATATCGTCCAGCGACCTGGGCTGTGCGTGGAAATTCTTGGCGAACCTGGCGAGTTCCGTCAGCGAATTGTCCTGGTGGCAGCGCTGGCAAGCGAAATCCAGGGTCACCGCGCCCTTGTGATTGCTGTCGAGTGCGACGGAACTGCCGTCCGCGGTGAACATGCTGGCGCCTGCGTCGGTATTGATGGCGAACAGATGCGTGCGCACATCGCCCTGGTGCGGGCCAAGGGGCTGCCCGGAGAGAGTCGCGAACGGCATGTGGCAGTCTTCGCACTCGACGCCCAGTTTGGACTTTGGATCCATGGCATAGGAATCGGCTTCTTCCGCGTGGCAGCTCTCGCAGTCCTTGGTAATGGAGAATTCTGCTTTCTTGTGCGGGTCATGACAACTGACGCATTTCAGTGAACTCATCGGGCTCGCGCGGAATTCGTTGTATTGCGCGTTGTGGTCGATGAAGCCGTCACTGGCCGAAATGGAATCGATGTCCCCGCGGGAATGGCACTTGCCGCAAAATGCCGCCGAGTCCCTGACTTCCATCGTGGTGCCGGGTCCGTGGCAGGCTTCGCACTGCACGCCCTCGAACACCCAGGTGCCGTGAATACCCGGCAACCCGTCCTGGTTGTCGCTCAAATCGCCGTCATACTCGGCGTTGTTGTCGGCAATCCAGCCGGTGGTGTGGCAGGCGCCGCAAGTGAACGGCACGATCTCTCCGGGGTGCGTGTCTGACAATTCGCCCGTCAGCATGTTGTATTGATTGCGGCCGGGGATCGGATTGCCTTCCTCGTCAAAGACGTTGGTGATGATGTAGCCTTCCCGGTCCAGGTACAGCGACTTCCACCTGTGCCCGCCGATCACGTAGGAAATATCGTCCCAGATGTAACCCTCCGGTACGGGGAGGGGATGGGAGCGTGCGTTTTCCCCGGTCATGAAACTGAAGGGGTGACTCGAGGTGCGCCATTCGTTGTACTGCTCCTCATGGCATTCTTTGCACGTTTGTGCGCCGACGTAGTTTTGTACGGCTATGACTTTCTGGGGCATGAGAAACGCCGTGACAAGGACGATGACGGGAAGAATCCCAAACAGTCCAAGATGCTTGAACGGCCCAGCGCGGCGCTTATTCATTACATGTCTCCTCGCGTAATGATCGGTGTGTCCCCATGGACATGGTTTGTTCATTTTAGCGAACTCGAACCTGTCCGGGTCAAGTGGGTATCCAGTTTTACCTGATTTGGATCATTTAAACAATGGCGTCCACGGGGGGGGCGGCGCGGATCGGGAAACGGGGCCCGGCGACTGCCGCCGCGCCCCGCTGAAAATCTCCGATTTGTGCCGGCGGACCCGTGGAAATGACACGTAGCCGGACGGTATGGAGGCCGCTAGTCCGACTGCTTGGCGTAATAGTCTGCAATCGCCTCTATCATCTCGTCGCTGTAGCCTGCACTCATCTTGTGCATCATGGAGCTGCCGCGGTCCGCGTCACGGTACTCCTTCATCACCCGGATGAGGTAGTCGCGGTTTTGCCCCTTGAGCGTGGGCACCACAAGGGTTCGCTTACCGACCGTGGGACCGTGGCAGCGGTCGCACTTGGCGGCCAGTTCCTGCACGGTGCTTTGCGGGCTCACTGCGGCCTGGGGCTTTTGCACGGAATAATAGGCAGCGATGTTCTCGATCTCATCGTCGCTCTTGTCGGTCACCATCTGGTCATGGACGCGTTCACCGCTGCGATAGGCCTTGATGGCTGCCACCAGGTAATTCGGCTCCTGGCCCGCCAGGCTGGGCACCATGGGGTCGTGGCTGATGCCGTGCGCACCGTGGCAACTGCCGCATTCGGCGGTGAGCGGTTCTCCCGCCTTTGCGTCACCGAAGGGCGGGGCTTTCCTGGTGATCGGCACCTGTGCCGCGAAATACATCGCCATCTTCTCAATGTCGATGTCTTCGAGACCTTTCAGCATTGCCTTCTTTTCCACGTGCCCGCGGCTGCCGTCCTTGTATTCCTGTGTCGAGACGATCAGGTAAACGGGCTGCTGCCCTGCCAGGCTGGGCACGCCGGGCGTCGTACTGTTGCCGCGTTCACCATGACACTTGGCGCAGACCGCCGCGAACTTGGCGCCTTCGTCGTAGGAACTGGCTGCCGCCTGCCCGGGCTGCTGGGGTGTTTCGATCGGCAGCGGCGGCAGACCGGCATAGTAACCGGCAATATTGGCGATGTCCGCTTCGCTCATGCCGGTCGCCATGTCCTTCAGCGCAGCGTGGTGGCGGCGGCCGTCACGATAGGCATGCAGCGCATCGATCAGGTAGTCAGCCGGTTGCGCCGCAAGGTTGGGGATCTCCTTCGTCTTGCCCCTGCCGTCCATGCCGTGGCAGGCCGCGCAGCTGTTCTCGGCGATCTGTTTGCCGGCAGCAAGGTCGGCCACGGGACCGGTGGGTTCCGTGGATTTCCCACAGGCAGCGAGTAGAGCGAGTGCTGCAATACAAATCAGGATATTTCTCATAGCTGACCTCGATAACGGGTTCGACCGTCGACAGTTCCTCGGATCACGCAAGCTGCACCTTCCGATTATACTCGTGCTGGAAGCCATCTCGAAACCCCGGCCGCTTCTAAACATTGAAGAAACCGAGTATGACGAGCGTCAGCAGCGTCAAACCGACGGTAATCAGCACGGCGCCCAAAACCTTGGAGCCGCGAGTCATCGGTGCCGAAGGCGCATCCACCAGGTACTTCTTGATTTCCCCGCTCGCCACCAGCCGGTCGTATTCCCTGCGGTGTTCGTGGCGGTAAGCCTCCAGCGGAACCTTGCCGGTGAACATCGTGATGTCCAGCGGGAACTTGTCCGGCCTGAAGTGGTTGTTGAAGAAGTGGACCGTGAACAGGAACACCACGGCCAGGATGGCTTCTTCACCGTGCACGATGGAGGCGACGTTGAATACCCAGCCCGGCAAAACCGAGGCGGTAAATTCCGGGAACCACATCATCATGCCGCTGACGCCGATGATCATCATGCCCCAGAACGGCGCCCAGTAGTCGAATTTCTCCCAATAGGTGAAATGCTCGAACCGCGGGCGGGAAGCCAGGCCGAGGAACCAGCGGAACATGGCGATGATGTCTTGCAGGTCTTGCCAGTTGGGCACCAATGAATCCGGGCCGAACCACTTGAAGGTCTTCAGGTTGCGGCCGATACGGAACGCGAAGTAGAACAAGTGGATGAAGAACACACCCATGAAACCGATTGCACCGACGCGGTGGATGATGCCGGCCGACTTCGGTCCGCCGAGCAGCTTGATGACCACCTGCGCCCAGGAACTTTCCGCGTAGAGCACAGTCAGGCCGGTCAGCGCCAGTGTCATGATGGACAATGCGCCCACCAGGTGCCCGAGACGCCACCAGCGGCCGAAGCGCCTGATGTAGGTCTTGCCTTCCAGTTCCGGCGGCAGGTCGTCCAGCATGACATGCGGCCGGTCCTTGCCGAGTTTGCGGTCCTGGTACTCGCGATAATACCAAAGCGCGGAATGCAGCCAGAAAAAGGCGAACGTGCCCAGCAGCAGACCGATCATGAACTTGGACGCAAACCACATGTACGGGTATTTCTTCATATCGTGCGTCGTACCGTGGGGCTGGAACGTGGTAAAGCCCTTGGTCGCGTTGGTATGACAATTCCGGCAGGTGTTGAGCCGGTTCTTGATGTTCATGCTGGATGCGGGGTCGGAAACACGCCTGATATTGTGCGAGCCGTGGCAGTCGAAACACTTGGCCGTGCTGCCGTAACCGAGACGCGTGACCTTGCCGTGGTAGGTTTCGACATAGGACTCCAGCTTGTCCTCGTGGCAGTTGCCGCAATTCTGGGTGATCGCAACCCTGCTGGAGCTGTCATGGGGGTTCTCGATATTATGGGTCGTGTGGCAGTCGCTGCACACCGCCGCGTTGGTATTGCCCTTGGCGACTTCCTGTCCGTGCACGGACGTCTGGTAGACCTCGAGTTTATCCTTGTGGCATTTGCCGCAGATACCGGGGATCTCCTCGCGTCCCTCGGCGCCGACCTTGCTGTCGATCGGTGTGATGTAGTGGGCGTCGTGGCAGTTGTAGCAGGTGGCGTTGGTCCTCGACTGGTCGGCCATGCTGGGACGGGCGTGGATGGAACCCATGTAGCTGTTGATCTGCTCGATGACGACGCCGAGGAGCGGCGTTTTGTCGGTCGTGCCCTCTTCCTGCGCTTTTTTCCAGAGCTCCTGGTGGCACTTGACGCAGCCGACCTTGCGGTCGATGCCCTTTCTGTGGGGTATCTTTACGATATCCTTGTGACAGTTGACGCAATCCCTGACCCCATGGACGCTGTGCTTGAACCTGTCCGCAGACACGTGCAAGTCACGAATCTCACCGTCTGGCTGCTTGCGCGAAAAGTTCTCCCGTCCGTGGCAGCGCAGGCACCTGTCGTTGCTCAGCTTGGGGTCCGCGGGTTCAGCCTTGGCCGGCGCGATCATGCAAAGCTGCAAACATGTCAGCAACAGTAACGTGACGATGCCGCTGCAGGAAACGAATCCTGCACGACGCGTGCGAGATGGTCGTGCCTTGGGTATACGTTGGGTCAGGGGCATTTCAAAGCCCTCCTTTATACTTTGTTACGGGCCCTGGTATAGCCGCCGGCAACCACCGTCGGCTCGCGGACAGAATAAACGGTGCCCATTTAAGACTGCTTGACCAATACAATAAATGACCTGCGTCATGAACGTGCGATTAATCCCGGCGCCGTTTCTGACAGAACTTCCATTCGTTGACTTATGTCATTGGGGGCACTTAAATACGGGTGTAATTTTAGCCTAAATCAATTGCCCGGACGGGCGATTGGAACTATCTGTTGGAGACTACCGTGATGCTTACAAGAAAAACTGCCGGCACAATCATCCTGGTGAGCGCGATTTCATGGCTGCTGGCGGGTTGTGGCCGCGAGCAGTCAGTCAGTTTTGAAAAGGACGTTCGGCCCATTCTGGCCGCCAACTGTCTGGAATGCCATCACGCCGGCGGCAAGGGCCAGCAGGCCAGCGGTTTCGGCATGGACAGTTATGCCAGTCTTATGAAAGGCACGCGTTTCGGACCGATGATCATCCCGGGTGACGCGGAGGGCAGCAACATGGTCGTGTTGATGGAAGGCCGCGCAGACCCCTCGATCTCCATGCCGCACGGCGATCGCAAACCGGTTCCGAAGCAGGACATCCGGACCATTCGCAAATGGATTGACCAGGGCGCAAAGAACAACTGAATTCAATTCGGCCCCTGTTTCAGCTTACGGTAATATAATGGAGTTTGCTTCCGAGGAGTGGGCGTGTTCATGATCAGGAAACGGATTGATTCCCGCCGGCCAACAATGGTCCTGACCTTTTTGCTGTGGCTGCTGTTGAGCAGCGTGGCCGGCGTGGCGGTGGCGGCACCGGCCGGCGATGTGAAATCCGCAGCCAAGGATTCCGCCGTTGCCAGCGAATACAGCAAACGTGGCGCGAAGGGCTGCCTCATTTGCCACGGCGAAGGCAAGCGCATGGATGTACATGAGGTGCTGATGACGCCGATGGGCGTTAGCGGTGACCCGGCCTCGCCGATGTCCGACGAAAACCATGGTTGCGAATCCTGTCACGGCCCGACCAGCGAACATCCGAAACGCAAGCCGGACGGATCGCGTTTCCTGCCGCCCGTGACATTTGACGACAAAACCCCTGTCGAGACCCAGAATGCCGTATGCCTCGGCTGCCATAACGACAAGACCAGGTTCCACTGGCCGGGCAGCGTGCACGATGTAGAAGGCGTCGCCTGCGCCGATTGCCACGACATTCACAAGGCGGACGACCCGGTGTTGTCCGTGGAGACGCAACCGGCGGTTTGTTACAACTGTCACAAGGAACAGCGCGCGCAATTTTTGCGTCAGTCCCGGCATCCCGTTCAGGGCGCTACCGCCTCGTTGTCGAATGTCGGCCTGATCGCATGCAGTGATTGCCACAACCCTCACGGCTCGGCCGGCCCGGCCCTGCTGAAGCGCAATAACGTCAACGAGCAATGCTACGAGTGCCATGCGGAAAAGCGCGGCCCGTTTTTGTGGGAGCACGCGCCGGTGACCGAAGACTGTACCGTGTGCCACACACCGCACGGTTCAAACTATGAAAACCTGCTGGTCGCACGACCGCCCTTTTTGTGCCAGCAGTGCCACGTCGGCCAGTTCCATTCCAGCGAAGTGTTCAGCGGCACCGGCGTGCCGCCCAACGGCGCAGACCGTCACCTGCTCGGCAAGCAGTGCATGAACTGCCATGTGCAGATCCACGGCTCCAACCATCCCGGCGGCGCGAGGTTGACGCGGTAATGGCGAACGATCGGAACGGGAGTAGGCAAATGAAAGTTTGGATCCTGAGCGCTGCGATGCTCATTCTTCCAATCTCGGGCTGGGCGCAGGGTGAAGTGGCGACCGGCGAGGACAAGACCGCGGCCGCCCAGCCGGACGTGGCGGCGCCGGCCAAAAAGTCCGTCAAAAAGACACGCGCGGCGAAGAAATCGAAAAAGGCCGTTGCCGCTATCCAGAAGGAAGTGACCGTGGGGGTCTACGCCCTCGACGACCCGAGCTACCGCTACGGCAAGTACAGCGACCTGACGGACGATGGCGTGTTCGGCCTGTTTGATTTCAAATTGGACAGGCGGCCCGATCCGTTCAGCGACGACACGACCCGGTGGCGGATCGAGGGCAAGCGCATGGGGTTGGACTCGCGACGCTTCGAACTCGATTACTGGCAGCAGGGGAAACAGCGCTTCCGTTTCGATTTTCGCGAGATACCCAACAACCGCTTCAACGACGGGCGGACCCCTTACAGGGAGCAACCGGGTGGTGCCTGGGCGCTGGCGCCCGGGTGGTCCGTGAATCCCTATAACGCCACGACCAAGGGTTTTCTCAAGCTGCAGTCTAGCCTGGCCACGATGAAGGTCGACACGCTGCGGCGGCGCTTCGATGTCGCTTACGGTCTCAAAATTGGTTCAGGCTGGCGTTTCGACCTTGAATACAGGCATGAAACCAAGATCGGTAACCGCACGCTCGGCGGCGTCTTCGGCTACAACTTCTACAATGCCCGTAGCGTCATTCTGCCCGCCCCGGTCGACTACAAGACCGACAACGTGGAGGCCACTTTCGGTTTTGCCGGCCCGCGCATGCAGGTCAACATGGGGGTCTTCGCCTCGTTTTTCCGCAACGCGGATAATACGCTCGTGTTCCAGAATGCCTATGCCCACCAGCACGAGTGGAACGATGCCGTCAGCTATCCGGACTCGCAGGGCCGCATCGCGCTGGAACCGGACAACCGCTACATCCAGTTCCGGGCGAATGTCGGGTTCAACCTGACTTCGGGGATGCGGCTGACGTCCGACGCAGCCGTCGGGACAATGAAGCAGAACGACACCCTGCTGCCGTACACGATCAACCCGGACCTGCTCGTTCAGACCCCCGTGCCGTTGAGCAAGCTCGACGGCAAAATCGATACGACGATGCTGAACCTGCGTTTCACGAGCCGCTTGGCAAGACGCTTGGGCCTGGCCGTGAACTATCATTACGACAAGCGTGACAACAAGACACCGCAGGCACTCTTCCCGTATATCGGGGCGGATTCACAGGACCAGCGTGACGCCGCCCTCGGCCGTATCAATCTGCCGTACAGCTACACGCGCGAGAAATCCGACGCCTTGATGACCTACCGCTTCAGCAAGGCCGGCAGGCTCAGGGCCGGTGTCGAGTATTTCGATTACAAACGCGACTTCCAGGAAGTGAGGAATTCCGATGAATTTGCCTGGCGCGCAGGTCTGACATTACGCGGCTGGAGCATGGCCTCGGTGACTTTCGATTACCGCAATTCGAGTCGCGACGTGTCGGATTATGTCGCCAACGCACCGCTGCTCGCATCTTACCCGACGGGGACGTACGGCGAGGACGACTTCCAGAACCACCCGCTGCTGCGCAAGTATTTCCTGACCGACCGCGACCGTGACGAGTATCGGCTGCGGGCGGATTTCTTTCCCGACCCGCGCATCAACCTGGGCGTGTCCGCCAACTACAACAAGGACGACTACGGCAAGGGACACTTTGGTCTGAATACGGCGAAGGTCCGCAGTTGGACCGTCGACGCGGGGTTGTATCCCAAGGACAACGTCACGCTGACGGCGTTTTATACCTGGGAGAAATACAATGCCAACCAGTCCAGCCGTTTCATTTTCAGCACGGACTCCGTCACCGACCCGGCCAACGACTGGTTTGCGGATTCCGAGGACCGCGTCGATACCTGGAACGTCACGCTGACGTTCAAGGACATCGGCAAGGGCAAGGGTTGGAAGGGTGTCGAAGCGGGCATGGACTATACCTACTCCAAGACCGACAGCGTGATCGGCGTGACCGCCGTCAGCGCGGTGACCGCGCCATTGCCGGACCTGCTGAGCAAGCAGGAGATGTTCAGCATCTGGAGCCGGTTTGCGCTGGGTGACCGGTCCAACATCCGCCTGAGCGCGCAGAGCGCGAAGCTGACCAGCAGGGACTGGGCGCTGGACGGCGTGCTGCCGGGAACGGTGTCGAGGGTTTTGTTGCCCGGGCAGGCAGCCGCCAACTATGACCTGTGGCTGTTTTCCGCCGCCTGGACTTACAGGTTCTGAGCATCCGGCGTCTGTAACCGGGTTTGCCGAGCGGGGGCGGGGTGACAAACCGGCCCGCGTACATGGATCTCCCCGAATTTGAGAGCAAAAAGTTGCCCTATGAACGATGAATCGAAAGGACCTGCAGACGGAGGTCACCAACCAGTGATCCAGCAGACCGGGAAGGCGGCGGACGAATCCGTCGCCGCGCCCGCGATACCCGATTATTTGCAGGACACCTACTGGTGGGCATACCTGCATCCCAATTCTTTCGTGTTCTTCGAGCGCAAATGGGTCGTCAACCTGATCCTGTGGGGCAACATGAAGAAGCTGACCGACGTGGTGCTGGAGGAACTGCATCTGAAGCCGGGCAGCCGCGTGTTGCAGGTCGCCTGTGTTTACGGCGACTTTTCCAGACACCTGGCGGAGCACCTTGGCCACACCCAGTCAAGACTGGACCTGGTCGATGTCGCGCCGATACAGCTGAGCAACGCCGCCAGGAAGCTGAGCAAACAGGACAATATCCTCTACCATCACCAGGACTCGACCGAGCTTTCTTTTGCAGCTGACAGTTTCGACGAATGCGTGGTGTTCTTCCTGTTGCATGAGCAACCGGCGGACGCGCGCAGAAAAACGATCGAGGAGGCCATCCGGGTTACGCGGCCTGGCGGCAAGGTCATCTTCGTGGACTATCACGGCCCGCGCCGCAGCAACCCGATGCGTTACATCATGAAACCCATCCTGACCTGGCTCGAGCCCTTCGCCATGGATTTATGGCATGAGGAATTGCCCGCCTTCCTGCCCGAGTCGGTGCTGCCCGAGCAGGTCAATTCCAAGTATTACTTTGGCGACCTCTACCAGAAGGTGACCGTGACCGTCTGACCGGTGCGTCAGCCCTCCGTCTCGCTCGCGCGCATTTCCCGCAACTGGGAAGGCGTGTCGAGATCGCTGTGGGCGGCCGGGATTTGGAGCGCGTGCAACAGTTCCGGGTGGGCGGATATGACTTCGCGCGCGCCGCGTTCGCCGTCCAGCTTGCGCAGTTGGGGGAAACAGGCGGCGGGAAATATTACCGGGGGACCGTAACGGTCCGTCGTCCGCGCGCAGACGATCCTGGAGGGGTCCGCCTGCCAGGTCTCTTTCAGGCGTCGTAAATCCCGCTGGCGGAGACGCCATTGGTCGCAGAGCAGGACCAGAACGCCCCGGGCATCGGCATTCAGGGCGCCCGCGCCCCGGGCAATGGAGCCGCCCATGCCGCGGTCCCATTCCGGGTTGTGAACCTCGAGCACGCTTGTCGTCCCCGATACGGTTTGACTGGTCACAGCGACCGCCGCCGCGACCGCGTCCCGGTTGGCGCCCGTGACGACGATGATCTCGACGGGTTGCAGGGACAAGGCCAGACGGATGGCTCGCTGGATGAGGGTCTCCCCCCGATACTGCAACAATTGCTTCGCCTCTCCCAGTCGACGGCTGGCGCCGGCCGCCGGGACCAGGACACTCAGGGGTTGGCCGCTCACCGTCCTGGCCTGCCGGGGCCAGTTGGAACCTCGCGAATACGCATCGTATCAGCGGGTCCTAATCCGCCGGCTCCACGGGGGTCAATTCGCCGCCCGTGCGCCGGTTCAGGCGGGCGTGAATTTCGGCGATGATCGAAAGGGCAATCGAAGACGGCAGTTCAGCGCCGATGTCGAGTCCGGCGGGGCCATGGATGTGCCGGTCGGCCCGTTCCCGATCGACGCCCACTTCGCTCAGCAGGCGGTCGCGCCGGGCACGCGGTCCGAGCAAGCCGATGTAGGCCATGTCGGTCCGGATGACCTGGGCCAGGTACTGGCGGTCGTGGGCCAGGTTGTGTGTCATCATGATGACGGCGTCAACGGCGCCCAATTCGACGCGGTCCTTGAGTTCAGCGGGTTGTTGCAGCAGGCGGACACTGCACGGTTCCGGAAACCTTTCCGCCCGGGCAAAGCCGGACCGGTGGTCGACGACGGTGCAGTCCCAGCCCATTTCGACCGCCAGGCGGGCGACTGGAACGGCGTCTATCCCAGCGCCGCAAATCAACAGCGTCGGCGGCACGGCCAGTGGCAATAACAGGACTTCGGTATCGCCCTGGCCGGTGGCAATGGTTTTGTTCCAGAAGCGTCTGGACATATCGTGCGCCTGCTCGCCGGGGTGGTCGCCTTGCAGCAGTTCCGTTCGGCCGCTGCTGTATTGATCACCGCAGTCCAGGGCGTGGCTCCCGGGTTGGAAGACCGGGTCCGTGCTGGACGTAACGAGGGCCAGCACACCATTGCGGCGCGCTTGCCAGGCACGCTCCAGCGTAGCGAGAAAAGCAAAACCAGTGTCGCCATCGAGACGCTGCAGCAGCAAGTGGATGACGCCGTCGCAACCGATGCCCAGGCCCCAGACCAGTTCATCGCCCGCCGACAGGTCGTAACAGACGCTGCGGGCCTCGCCGTCGCCGAATACCCTGGCCGCCTGCGAGGCGAGGTCCGACTCGAGGCAGCCGCCGGATATCAGGCCGCAATGACTGCCGTCCGCCGCGATCAGCATCATCGCGCCGGGTTTGCGGTAGGTCGAGCCCTCGGTGGCGACGACAGTGCCAAGCACCAGCGCTTTGTCAGCGCGGTGTTCGCCGTAAAAGTTCAGCAATTCGGAAAGACCCAGATGCATGGGTGCAGCTTACCAATTTGTATGAATGAATTCGACGGATTTTATAACGGGGTAGGTCGATAAAACCGCCAGGGCGCCCCTGTTGATATCTGACTGTCCATGTCTCGCAGCAAGACGGAATTTAGCTGGTTCAACTGCGCCAAGGCTGAGTTAAGGATATATCATATTAATTTATGGTACAAGTACTTATACGACTAATATGATGTTATACATAAAAATACCTCCTGCGCTTTCCGCGAGTCGATTGGTTACAGCCCCGCCCCGGCGGGTTTCCGCGCCTTCGAAGTCAGGACGTTTCGCGTGGCAAGCCCGCGAGTGTCGGACGGCCCCGGGTCCGCCTCTTGGCGTTGCGGCGCCGGACGGGGGAGGGAAGGGTGCCGACGTGCCGGGAATGGGGGCTTGCATCCCGGTCATCCTGTTGTTATGCTATGTATCAATGTACTAATGTACTAATACACAATCACATATGAAACAGCACAACGTACGGCAAAAACGGGCCTTGAAAGCAGCAGCGGATTCGCTTTACAAGGCATTCCTGAATCTTAACGATGTCGGCGAGGTGCGGCAGTTCCTGTTGGATCTCTGCACACCCGCCGAACTCGAAGCCATCGTCGATCGTTGGTGGACCGCCTCATTGCTGAGAGAAGGCCGCAGTTACCGCGAAATCAGTGACATTACTGGCGTCAGCGTGACCACGATCGGCCGCGTGGCCCGGTTTCTGAACATGGGGGAAGGCGGTTACCGCCTGGCGCTGAGACGCGAAAAGGCAGCGGGCTGATGGACAGGATACGGGTTGCGATCCAGAAATCAGGGAGGCTCTCCGAGCACTCCCTGACCCTGTTGCAGAACTGCGGTCTGCGTTTCATGCGCAGCAAGGACAAGCTTTACTGGTACGGGCGGGATTTCCCGATCGACCTCCTGCTGGTGCGTGACGACGACATACCGCGGATGTTGCTCGACGGCGTTTGCGAACTCGGCATCGTCGGCGAAAACATCGCCCAGGAGGTCATGCTCGAGGATGACGATCCGGACGGCTTGCAACAGCTGCGGAAACTGAGTTTTGGCGGCTGCCGTCTCTCGCTGGCGGTTCCGGAGAACTCGACCATCGCATCGGCCGCGGATCTCAGCGGCCGCCGCGTGGCGACCAGCTATCCTGCGCTGACCCGGCACCTGCTCAGCCGGCGCGGCGTCAGCGCCGAGATCGTCAAGTTTTCCGGCTCGGTGGAGATCGCCCCGGGGTTGGGAACGGCGGATGCCATATCCGACCTGGTTTCCACCGGAACGACCTTGCGTGCCAACCACCTGGTCGAACTGGAGGTGTTGCTGGAGAGCACGGCCGCGCTGTACGCGGGCCGCATGACACACGCGACGGCGAAGCAGGCGCTGCTGGACCGCTTGCTGGCGCGTCTGGACGGCGTCCTGCTGGCGGCCGAGAGCAAGTATGTCATGCTGCACGCCCCCCGCGAGGCGATCGCCAGGGTCACGGAATTGCTGCCGGGTGCAGAGAACCCCACGCTGATCGAACTGCAAGGCAGCCCCGGGCGCGTCGCCCTGCACGCGGTTTGCCGGGAGACGGTCTTCTGGGAGCATCTCGAGGCGCTCAAGGGTGCGGGCGCCTCAGCGATCCTGGTCCTCCCGGTAGAAAAGATGCTGGCCTAGCCGGTGATTGTGATGCAAACGGCTACCCACGATATTATTGACTGGCGCAAGGCGGATGAAGCTGAACGTGCGGTGTTGCTGCAACGCCCGCCGCTGCCCACCGGCGAACTGTCCACGGCGGTCGCGGATATCATTGCCCGCGTGCGCCAGCACGGGGACGCCGCGCTGCGCCAATTCAGCCTGGATTTCGACGGTGTC
>Ga0210062_1000261_pt1 | contig 16302 bp, 15 predicted proteins | sample Muzzi_CordA_D2_FD_185528 | JGI IMG/M metagenome (GOLD analysis project Ga0210062, IMG submission 185528) | Wetland microbial communities from San Francisco Bay, California, USA, that impact long-term carbon sequestration - Muzzi_CordA_D2 (SPAdes) | ecosystem: Environmental > Aquatic > Marine >...
TAATATCGATTTTATTTTCATCTTTTTAATTTTCCAGATAACAGATTGGAATCAGAATTTCACTAATTTATGTGTACATCAATTAATTGAACAATGACTGATTAATAATGAACCGTCGATTCAATGAGTTGCTTCGCCAATTCGTTTAAATTATATTTAAATCGAAAGAATTCCTTAATTCGTCAATCGACATTCGACATTCGTCATTTATGCGGGGGCCGCTATGTCTGGTTTCTATGATCAAAAACCGTGGTTGAAAACCTATCCCGAATGGCTGTCGCAGGCCTTTACGCTTCCCGAAGGGAGCATTTTGGACCTGTTTACTTCAAGCGTTGAAGCCTATCCGGAAGATCCGTGTGTATGTTATTTTGATGCAATTTATTCCTATAAAGAAATCCATCGGATGGCCGGCAACCTGGCGACAGCTTTATCCGACAAGGGGATCTCTCAGGGCGATCGGGTTTTGCTGGTGATGCAGAACATCCCCCAGGCGATTGTCACCTCGCTTGCGGTCTGGATGTGCAATGCCGTCGTGGTGCCGATCAATCCCATGTACACGGCCCGGGATGTATCGCACCTGCTCGATGACAGCGGCGCCCGCCTGATTGTCTGCCAGGACGACCTGTACGAATCTAACGTCAAACTCGCCATAGAGGAAATAGACCCGCTGTGCGTGATCACCACCTCGCCGCTGGATATGTTAAACACGGATGAGCCTATCCCCAAACAGTTGCAGCATGCGGAGCGGCTCTCATTTCCGGAAACCATCGATTTTCTAAAACTTGCCGATAATGACACTGACAGGCGGTTGGAATTGCCAAAACCGACGGCCGATGACCTGGCGTATCTGGTCTACACCTCCGGCACTACCGGACCACCTAAGGGCGCCATGCTCACCCATGGCAACATCGTTTACAATTCAAAGACTTATGAAGTCGGGATCCGCATGGATCGCAGCGATGTGGTGCTGGGTGTGGCACCGTTGTTTCACATTACCGGTATCGTCGGTCATTTAGCGATTGCGTTCCGCCTGGGGATTCCAGTGGTGATTTTTAACCGGTTTGATGTGGCTGATGTCCTGCGTTTGATTGAAACGCATCACGTCACATTTGTCGTGGCATCGATTACCGTTTATATTGCGATTCTGAACCATCCCGCTTCAAAAAAATATAGCCTGGCTTCCCTTACCAAAGCCTATAGCGGCGGAGCGCCGGTATCGCCGAGCACGGTCAAAAAATTTGAAGAAACGCTAGGGCCGACGATATATAACGTTTACGGGCTGACAGAGAGCGCATCACCGGCCACCATGACACCGCTGGGGCTCAGTGGACCGGTGGATCAAGAAAGCGGGGCGCTGTCAGTCGGTCTCATCATTCCCGGTCTGGAAGCCTGGATCGTCGACGTCGATAATCCGGAGCTGGAATTGCCGGCCGGCCAGCCGGGAGAGTTGGTCCTACGCGGGCCCTGCATGGTCAGCGGATACTGGCAAAAACCCGCCGAAACGGCCAACGCCATCAAAGACGGCCGTTTTCATACCGGTGATGTGGCCAAAATTGATGAACAGGGCTGGTGCTATATCGTCGATCGCAAAAAGGATTTAATCAACGTGTCCGGCTATAAAGTCTGGCCGCGGGATGTCGAGGACGTCCTCTATCAGCATCCGGCAGTAATAGAAGCTGCGGTTGTCGGCGTTCCGGACGATTACCGGGGTGAAACCGTCAAAGCCTTTGTAGCCGTAAGCGCTGAATATAGAAATAAGATCAGCCCGGATGAGCTGATTTCATTTTGTAAGGAAAAACTGGCGGCCTTCAAATATCCTCGCATCATTGAAATCATCGACGAGGTGCCGAAAACCCCTACGGGTAAATTTTTGAGAAGGAAGTTACGGCAGCGTTGATGTCCGGTTCTGGATACTCGATACTGGATACTCGATGCTGGCTGCTGGATGCTGGATGTCGGTTTCAGGTGTCAGATATGGAATAAATTATATATCATAGAAGGTATGCGGTAGATGGTGGAAAGTGGATGGTTTAGGGTATCGCGAAAAGAGAATCACGGTAGAGACGTGATCTGATGACAGCAGAATTTGGGGTACGGTGCTCGCCGATTTCGTCAATTGGCCGAATCGGTGAATTTTTTTGTGAGAAACATTACACCTTATAACTAAAAGGAGGAAAGAAACATGAGAAAAATTACACGTAAAAAAAACAATCAGTTTTTCAAACAGGCCGGCATCATGCTTGGTCTTATCGCAATTCTGGCATTGGGGGCGGCACCGGCTGCGGCCGCAGATGCGCCCACAATTAAAATCGGTCTGGTCACCTTCCTTTCCGGCGGCGCTGCAGGTCCCTTTGGCATCCCTGCCCGCAATGGGGCGGAATTAATGATCGGGGCCATAAATGCCGGTAGCGTTCCGGCTCCTTACAACACCCCGGGTGTGGCCGGTGCGCAGCTCGAAACGGTCCTGATCGACGAAGCCGGCAATGCCCAAAAACAGGTCACCGAGTATCGCAAACTGATTCAGAAGCAGGAGGTCGATGCGGTAATTGGTTACATCTCCAGCGGCCATTGTAAGGCGATCGCACCGGTGGCTGAAGAACTGGGCAAGCTGACCATCTTCTTTGACTGCGGCACGCCGCAGATCTTCGAAGACATTGTGACCGCACCCAAATACCTCTTCCGTACCGGCGGCACTGCGACCATGGACAATGTAGCGGCAGCCCGCTACGTGGTGGGCAGTAATCCCGATGTTAAGAGCATTGCCGGGATCAACCAGAACTATGCCTGGGGACAAGATTCATGGCGGGATTTCTCCGAATCTATGAAACAACTTAAACCGGACGTCAAAGTCGTCACTGAACAGTTTCCGAAGATCTATGCCGGCCAGTATGGAGCCGAGATATCCGCGCTGCTTTCCGAATCACCGGACGTGGTCCACTCCAGCTTCTGGGGCGGCGACATGGAAGCCTTCATACTGCAGGGATCGGTCCGCGGCGTTTTTAAGAAAAGTGAGGTGGTTCTGACAGCCGGTGAAACTGCCATGCATCGTTTGGGCACTCAGCTGCCGGACGGAACGGTGATCGGCGGGCGCGGACCCTTCGGCAATTTTGCGCCCGATTCCGAATTAAACAGCTGGTTTAGAAAACAATACTTTGACCGCTACAATACCTGGCCCACTTATCCGGCCTACAAAGCGGCCAATGCGTTGCTGGGCATGAAAACGGCCTATGAGAAAGCTGCCAAGGGCGGCAAACTGCCTGCAACCGATGAAGTTGTCGCGGCGCTGGAAAATCTGGTCTATGAAGGTCCCGGCGGTACGGTCAGGATGGCGCTGGCCAACGGCCATCAGGCGATCCTGGATACGGCTTACGGTCGTTACAAGTATGATAAGTCCAGCGGTCAGGCCACCATAACCGACGTCAAACGCTATAAAGCCGAATGCGTCAACCCGCCTGAAGGCGCAAAGAGCCTTGACTGGATCCAATCCGGATTCAAGGGCGTCCAGTGTGACTAAATCCGGCATTGCCGCTTGATTGCGGCATCGACTGTATATAAAATCGGTGGGCCCGGGAAATACACTTCCGGGCCCATCGACCCCGTGTTGTCGATAGAATTAGAGAGGCAAGGCATTGACTAAGTTGCTGGCTATATTGATAGATGGAAGCATATATGCTTCCTGGGTGTTCTTGATGGGGCTGGGTATGACACTGATCTATGGGGTCATGAAAATATTGAACATCGCCCACGGAAGCCTTTATGCCCTGGGAGCCTATACGTCGGTATCCCTAATCGGTTTTTATTACGCGAGCGGAAGCTACCCGCCTATGTTGGGTTATGCAATGCTGCCGCTGGCGGCAGTTGCCGTCGGGCTGATCGCCGGGCTGCTCATTGAGCGGGGGATTTTACGGTTCATGTATGGCAGTGATGAGGTGGTCATGTTGCTGGTCACCTACTCGATTTTTTTAATTCTGGAAGATGTGGCCAAACTCATCTGGGGCGTTAACCCCTACTTTGCCTACCAGCCATACGGGCTGCTGGGTACAGTGGAGATCTTGGATCTGATCTATCCGGTCTACGATTTTCTGCTGATAGGCATCTCCCTGTTCTGCGCGGTGTTCGTGTGGTGGGGCCTCAATAAGACTCGGGTCGGCAAGCTTCTGATCGCCGTCATCCATGACCGTGAAATGAGTATGGCATTCGGCATCAACGTGAAGTTGTTTTTCACGGTGACGTTCGTAATTGGTGCGGCTTTCGGCGCACTGGGCGGGGCGGTTACCGCGCCGAAAGTGTCCGTGGTTCCCGGCCTCGGGGTGGAAGTCATTGTTCTGGCTTTTGCTGTAGTTGTGATCGGCGGCCTGGGCAGCATCGAAGGGGCGATGATCGGATCGGTCATTGTCGGTATCGTCAGGGCGGCCACGGTGCACCTTTTACCCGAGTTGGAACTCTTTGTGATTTATGGGGTTATGGCCCTGGTTCTGGCCTTCAAACCACACGGACTGTTCGCCGGACCGGAGGTGCGCAAGATATGAATATCGCCAAAGACCATACGTTGCGCACCTTGACCATCGGGCTGATTGTCGTCCTGGTTTTTGGGTTCGTCGCCGCTGACTGGCTGCGATTTCTGGTTCAGATGTCTCTGGCCACCTTTTTGGTGGTGCTGGGCGTGATGCTGCAAATGCGTGCCGGCCTGGTCTCTTTTGGTCAGGGACTTTTTTATTGCCTGGGCGCTTATGTTGCCGGCATGGCCGGTTATTTCTGGGGAATTACGGACGCTTTTCTGTTGCTCTTCGCAGGCACGGCCGCCTGTGTAATATTATCCATTGTTCTCGGCTTTCTACTGGTGAGATACCGGGAGATTTTCTACGCCAATTTCAGTCTGGCGCTTTCCATGATTCTCTATGGCCTTCTCGTCAAAGCCGAGATCCTGGGCAGCACCGACGGTTTCAATGTGCCTTATTCCACTTTCCTAGGGTTTGCCCCTGAAGGGGAGGCTCTTAACATTTCGGTATTCGTACTGACATGTGTGGTCGTTTATCTGGTGTCTCTGGTGATGCATCGCTACCTCAGATCCACCTACGGATACATGGGTGACGCTATCAGACAAAATGAAATTCGTGTGGAATACCTGGGTGCTTCCGTACGCCGCGTGATCCATAAAATATATGTGATTGCGGCTGCAATCTCGGGACTCGGCGGCGTATTCACGGCGATTGCGGTGGGCCACGTTGATCCCGATCTGGCCTACTGGACGACTTCCGGGGAATTTGTGTTCGTGGCACTGCTAAGCGGTACGGCAAACGTGATGGCCCCTCTGGTGGGGGCTTTTCTGCTGGAGCTTTTGCGATCCTACGCTTTTGAGTACGCGCCCTACACCTGGCAGATGATTCTTGGCATGACGATGCTGATGGTCATCCTGTTTCTGCCCGGCGGTATCTGGTCGATAGGCGCCAAGCGCCGAACGGAGAATTAATATGACAGCCATCCTGGAGACATATAACCTGAGCATTCGGTTCGGCGGAGTTGTGGCTGCCGCAGAAATTTCCGTCACCGTCAACCAGGGCGAAATAATCGGTGTCATCGGGGCCAACGGGGCCGGAAAAACCACTTTTGTCAACCTGGTGACGGGCTACCTCAAGCCTTCATCAGGGACCATCCATTACATGGAAAACGATGTGACGGATCTGACTCCACGGGAAATCACCGAACTGGGTATTCGCCGATCCTTCCAGATCCCCCAACTTTTTGGCGAGATGACAGCACTTGAAAACATGCTGACAGCCCAATCAGTGGCGCCAAAGGTAATCCGGAGCTACTGGTCGCCGCTTTGGCGGCCTAACACCGTGGAAAGTGCTATGCAGCGTTTAGAGCTTTTCGGGATTGCCGACAGTGCCCATCGACCGGTAAGCATGCTGCCGCAAGGCGTGCGCAAGATTCTCGACATCGGCATGGCCACTGTCGGCGAACCCCAGCTGATGATGTTGGACGAGCCGACCAGCGGCGTCAGCGCCGAAGAAAAATTCGGAGTGATGGATATATTGATGGATGCATTTGCCCGGCAGAAAGTTACGGTTATGTTCATCGAACATGACATGGAACTGGTAGAGCGGTATGCGAAACGTGTTTTGGCCTTTTACAACGGCCAGGTAATGGCGGACGCCGATACCCGGCAGGCTTTGGACGATCCGCAGGTGCGTGAATACGTGGTGGGCAAAGAGCTTCATCGCACTCGGGCTTCCAAGGAGAGTATTAATGCTGGAGCTAAGTGACCTAAGCGTCTCAATTAAGCGCACCAACATACTGCAAAATGTGGCCCTGCATGTGCCGAACGGTAGTGTGGTCGGCCTGATCGGCCGCAACGGAGCCGGGAAAACCACCTTGATGCGCACCGTAATGGGCTTTCTGCCTCCCGATAAGGGGAAAGTTCGCTTCCAGGACCAATCCCTCACGCGATTATCGGCTCATTCACGTGCACGCGTGGGAATTGGATATATGCCGGAGGACCGCAAACTCGTCCCCACCCTGACAGTTGAGGAAAACATTCTACTGTCTTACTGGGCGACCAAAAACGATAAATTGCCCGAGCGCCTGCCCTGGGTATATGAATTGATCCCGGAAGTTACCGAATTTACCGGCAGAAAGGCCATGGATTTAAGCGGCGGGCAGCAGAAACTGGTCGCACTGGCCCGGGCCCTGTTATGTGGCACCAAGCTGTTGTTGCTGGATGAACCCTTCGAGGGGGTTGCACCAGCCCTGGCCCAGCGTCTGGCCGAGGTCATTGCTGCTCTCAAAGAGCATGGACAATCCGTGCTTCTCTCGGAGTCGGACGATGTTTACTCATCGGAATTGGTCGACCGTCTTTACGTAATTGAGCGCGGGGCGGTTAAGGAGAGGCAGAGAAATATCGAAATGCCTGATCCGCCTGCGGCGGACTAAATGGCTTAAAATTATGGATAATGATCATTATAATAATTAATGAGGTATTACAAAGCAGATCCTCGATTCCGGATACTCGGTGCTGATTGAACAGAAACCGAGGTGACATTGCCTATATTAGGGTGATAGGGCTGATTAAGTTGATTGGGTTTATTGATCTGACTGAATCAATCAATCAACCCAGTCAACTTAATCAACCAATAACTTTAGGGGGGAAAAATGAATCGCATAACATTATTCAGGACGATTCCGAGAATTGTCATGGGTCCTGGGGCATTGAATCAATTGGCCGACGAAGTCCGGATCCTGAAAGCGAAAAAAGTGCTGATTGTCACCGATCAGGGCCTGATCGTTGCCGGATTGGTTAAACAGGCCGGGGCTGTTCTGGACAAAGCTGATATCAAGTATGCCGTTTTCGGAGATGTTGAGGCCGATCCCCGGTATGAGATTGTGGCGGACTGTGTGGCCATGATTCGCAGCGAAAATGCCGACCTTGTTATCGGCTTCGGTGGCGGCAGTTCCATTGATATCGCCAAGGTGTCAGCCGTCATGGCGACCAATGAAGGTCCGATATCAGAATACTTTGGCATCGATCTGGTTCCGCAGCCCGGTTTGCCGACCCTCATCATTCCGACAACAGCAGGAACCGGCAGCGAAGTCACCCCGATCGCGATTCTGTCGGATCACACTGAAAAACTCAAGAAGGGCATCGTCAGCCAGTATTTGTTTCCATCCGCCGCCCTTCTCGATCCGGAACTGACCCTTGGGTTGCCGGCCCATGTGACGGCGGCCACCGGTATGGATGCCCTGATCCATGCCATAGAATCTTTTACCTCAAAAAATGCCACATCCATCTCCGATATGCTGGCCAGCCAGGCCATGGTATTAATCGCCGATAATATTCGAACTGCATTTGCCGACGGGAGCAATCTGGAGGCCCGCAGTAATATGCTGGAAGGCAGCCTGCTGGCCGGCATGGCCTTTTGTACTGCCGGTGTCACCGCGGTGCACGCATTCGCGTATCCGATCGGTGCCGAGTTTCATATTCCCCACGGGGTGGCCAACAGCATCATGCTGACACCGGTCATGGAATTCAACAAACTTGGCAGCCTGGAAAGATTTGCCGAGATTGCCGAATATCTCGGAGAGAACACCGACGGACTCTCAACCCGCGAAGCCGCGAATGCAGCCGTGGAAGCCATGCGGACCCTAGCGGCCGACCTTAATATCCCCGGACATCTGAGTGAGTTCGGCATCAAGGAAAAGGATATCCCCGAACTCGCCGCAGGAGTGATGAATGTGACCCGGCTGCTGGCCAACAATCCGCGTAATCTTACCCAGAAAGATGCTGAGGATATTTATCGCCGGGTGTTGTAATATCAATGATGTAACTTTCTGTAATTAATATAAAAAATTAACCACGGAGCTCCACGGACTTTCACAGATTTTTTTCTATTATCCGTGCTTTTTCCGTGTCCTTCCGTGGTTAATTCCAATTAAAATTACGGCCGCCCGGCTCCGGGTACCTCGACGTCGATAAATTCGATTTTTCCGTTCGGTGCTGCGCGCACTTTGTCCGGGATATGGGTATTCGCCGTACAGATAAACAGCGTGCGACGCTCGGGACCGCCAAGCATGCAGGCGAACGGCCTGGTGGTAACGCTCAAACGGTGGGTAATATTTCCCCCCTCCTTAACCCGCATAACTTCACCGGGGTTGGGGGCCGCCAGCCAGATGGCCCCTTCACCGTCGAGACAGATTCCATCCGGGTACACATTTTCTAATTTGGCCCAGGTGCGGCGGTTTTTCAACGTGCCGTCGGATTCAATATCGAATGCGGTCAGGCAATTGCCCAGGGTTTCTGCGACAATCAGGGTTCGATCGTCGGGCGTGATGACGGTGCCGTTGGGAAAGTATAATTCCTCAGCCACAACGCGAGTGTTGCCATCCGGGGTCACCAGGACCACCTCGGCCGGTTCCACCGGCGCATTGGCTGCCATGTCAAATCCGAAGTTTCCGATGTAAGCCCGCCCGTGTTTATCGACCACCATATCATTGCAGTGAAAGGAAGCCAGATCTTTCAAATCGGCAATCTCCACCAATCCGATGGGGTCCAGCCGGAGCAGGCGCCGGTCGGTCATTGAGACAACCAGTAATCGGCCGTCAGGCAGCCACCCCAGGCCGGACGGTGATGCGTTGACTTCGACTATTTTTTCAGCGTTTCCATCAAGATCCACCGTCATGACATGCAGGCCCTGCATGTCTGAGAACCATAGCTTATTCTCATGCCAGCGCGGGCCTTCCGGGAACAGGAGACCGTCGAGTAGAATCTTTGTATCATGCGACATTATTTAATCCCCTAAAAAGAAAATTTACCACGGAGGTTCACGGAGATACACGGATTTTTTATCAGTTCACCCTGGTCTCCGCCTCAACCCCTTGCTCAACAAGACAAAGTTGGTTTCCATCCGTTGCCAGAATCGTGATCGAGGCATTGTCCGGATTGAAAACAACGACCCGGTCGTCAGCAGTGGCAAAGCCGACTGATGCATTGATTGCGATATAGTGGGTGAATACGACCGTATCCGTCTCGATAGATAAAAGCGCTCCAAGAACTTCCTGGCGCCACTGCTGCAGATCCTGATCGAGATTTGGCCATTGGTCTGCCATCACTTCTTTAAGCCAGTGGACTCTGTCAGCCGGAGTTTCAGAAGGAAATCGTATTTCCCCGACCCGTTCTTCAATTACAGGCGCTGCATCCCACATTGTTGCCAGGGGCAGGGCCGTTTCCCGGGTCCGGGCCCGCGGACTTGAGATAATCGGAAGCGGGCCCAGCGGCGCTAACTTTTGGGCGGCAGCTCGGGCTTGAGTACGACCTAAATCGTCCAGCCCGGGATCTATCTCCATACCCCAACCGGCGGCGGCCCTGCCATGACGCACAAGATAAATTTTTGTCATAATACTTTACAACCGTTGAGGATTAAAAAAGACAGAATACTTCAAATCTTCAATCTTCAATTTTTATTCTATAAGGCTCCAGGCCAGATCAGCGATCTCACGGGCCATACGGCCTCTTTCCATCGCTTCGACAGAACTGGCGTTGCCCATGATTCCCCTTTTATAGACGCCCTGTAAAATGCTGGCCAGGCGGAAGAATGAAAAGGCCAGGTAAAAATTCCAATTGGGAATACCTTCACGGCCGGTTAAACGGCAGTACTCCGCTAAGAATTCTTCTTCGGAAGGAATACCGGTCGCCGAGCCGGTCAGGCCGTCCAGGCTGATTCTTCCGGCAACTCCCGAATGATAGAACATGCAGCTGTAACCCAGATCGCCAAGGGGATGACCGAGGGTGGAAAGCTCCCAGTCCACCAATGCCACCACCCTTGGTTCGGTAGGATGAAGCAGCATATTGCCCAGGCGATAGTCGCCATGAACGATACAACTGGTATCGTCTAAGGGCACGTTTACCGGCAGGTATTGCATAAGACGTTCCATAGAGCTGATTTCATCGGTCTTGGCCGCTACGTACTGCTTGGACCAGCGACCGATTTGCCGGCTGAAATAATTGCCCGGTTTGCCAAAACTCTCCAGCCCCAGGGCAACAAAATCAACCGAGTGCAGTGCCGCCAATACCCGAATTATATCAAAATATATGGCGTGTCTTTCTTCCGGCGTCATACCGGGCAGGGATATATCTTCCAGAACCCGGCCCTGCACATGTTCCATGATGAAAAATGCCGTACCGATTACATTTTCGTCTTCACACAGCAGATACATTTCCGGAACCGGGACATCTGATTTTTCCAGCGCTTTCATCACCCGGAACTCACGATCCACCTGATGGGCTGAAGGCAGGAGTTTGCCCGGCGGTTTCTTGCGCATCACGTATTCTCTGCCGTCGGCAACCAGCAGGAAGGTCGGATTTGACTGTCCACCCTCGAATTGCTGCACTTTGAGAGAACCTGTGTAACCCTTCAAATAGTTTTTGAGATATTCGTCCAGTGCATTTTCGTCAAAGCGATGCGCCTCGCGAACCGGTGTTAATTTGGCGTCGGTTTTCATGATTCTTTCCTCAATTCGAGCCTGGCGATGACTTCGCGATGAACTTCATCCGGGCCATCGGCCAGGCGCAGGGTCCGAATGTGGGCATAGGCCGCCGCCAGCCAGGTGTCGTTGCAGACACCCATGCCGCCGTGGGCCTGAATGGCACGGTCGATGACCTTCAATGCCATATTGGGTGCCACGACCTTAATTTGCGCTATTTCAGATCGAGCCACTTTATTGCCGACCGTGTCCATGCGATGGGCCGCATACAGCGTCAGTAAGCGGGATTGGTCTATTTCACAGCGTGATGTGGCAATATCCTGGCGAATCTGGCCCATTTCTGCCAGGGAGCGGCCAAAGGCGACGCGGGATTTGACCCGTCTGCACATTTCCTCCAGGGCTCTTTCGGCCGTACCGATGGTGCGCATGCAGTGGTGAATCCGCCCCGGCCCGAGCCGTCCCTGGGCAATTTCGAAGCCGCGGCCTTCACCCAGCAAAATATTGGATACCGGAACGCGAACATCCTTAAACTCGATTTCTCCGTGGCCATGGGGCGCACTGTCATATCCGAAAACCGGCAGCATTCGTTTGATTGTGATACCGGGGGTATCCCGCGCCACCAGAATCATGGATTGCTGACGGTATGGATGACCCTCGGGATCTGTTTTACCCATGAAAATATAGAGTTCGCAGCGCGGATCGCCGGCACCGGACGACCACCATTTTAGGCCGTTTAAGATGTACTCGTCGCCGTCACGCATAATGCTGGCCTCGATATTGCGCGCATCCGATGACGCCACCCGGGGTTCGGTCATGCAGAATGCCGAACGGATTTTACCTTCAAGGAGCGGCGCCAGCCAGCGGGCTTTCTGTTCTTCACTGCCGTATCGAACCAGGGTTTCCATGTTGCCGGTGTCCGGTGCGGCACAGTTGAAAATTTCCGGCGCCCAGGGCACACGGCCCATAATTTCGCAAAGGGGTGCGTATTCCAGATTGGTCAATCCGGCGCCGTACTCGCTTTCCGGCAGAAACAGGTTCCAGAGGTTTTCGGCTTTGGCCTTTTGTTTGAGTTCCTCAACCAGCGGAATAACTTTCCAGCGATCACCTTCATTCAGCTGACGATAATATTCTTCTTCGTTGGGATAGATGTAGGTATCTATAAAAGCAGCCAGACGCTCCTGTAAATCTTTGGTCCTGTCCGAAATTTCAAATAACATAAAAGCCTCCTATTAGTCAGTTGTCTGTTATCAATCGATAGCTGATGATTTTCAATATCAGAAGCAACTTGATTCATTCAAGTTTTTTCGCTATCTGCAGCTTAATTCTTTTGTTTTTTATTTGGCACGGCAAATCCACCTAAATCCATTTGCCCTGTGAAATGCGGTGCTTAATTCGCGCTGTGGCTTTATGAAAATTTATAAAAATTTACAAATTGCGCTTGCTGTAATCTCCTTACTCTGGTTGGTGTATTTCGTCAATCTTATCCTACCGGTCGATCTGCGGCTTTATGGCCTGAAGCCGAGAGAATTGGGCGGGTTGTGGGGAATTCTCGCAGCGCCTTTTTTGCACGTGGATATTCGCCATTTAACAGCCAATACCGGGGTTTTGTTTATTCTGCTGACCATAGCGCTCTCCTATAGCCGATCCCTGGCGTTCAAGGCACTGTTTATCATCATGCTGCTGGGCGGTGGGATGGTATGGCTGTTCGGCATGGGCGGCACCATTCACATCGGTGCCAGCGGGATTATTTTCGGTTTGATCGGGTTTCTGATGTGTCTGGGGGTGTTCAGCCGCGATTGGAAGGCGTTGATTATCTCGATTGTAATTACGATTTTATATGGCGGTGCACTGCACTCACTGTTAAGTGATGCTCCGGGCATCAGCTGGGCGGGGCATTTTTTTGGGTTTTTATCCGGTGTCGCAGCAGCCGGATGGGCAAAAAAGGAACGCAGCCCAAAATAGATCGAACGTCCTGCGTAGGCGCGCAAGCTTCGCCGGCCACAGGCTGGCTGATGCATCGTATGCAGCTTCACATGGTCCGCCCGGAGAATCACGCCACGGCCTGAAACGTCAAACGTCGCCCATTTTTTGTTAATCGCTTATATGAAAGTTCTGTTTATTCTATTCTATCCACCAGGCCCCATTGCTGGGCTTTATCTGCACTAAACCAGGTTGTTTTGTTTTCCAACTGTTCCCAATTGTTTTTATCCAGCTTAGAGTATTTTACCAATTTGCCAATGTATTGTTCACGCAGAAGTTGCATCAAATCGTTTTGAGAGTTGATATCCGATGCCGATTCACGCCCCGGCCACTTCCAGAGTTCAGTTTCGTGGACCATAAAAATCGTGCCCGGAGCCGCCAGTCTGACATTGCAGACCGCTAAAACCGGAACTGCCGCGCTGGCAATGATGCCGGAGGCATGCGCCGTGATGCGAAAACCATTGCGTTGAGCGCGTTCGATTTGATCTGCAAGGGCAAGCCCTGAAAAGGCATCACCTCCCGGAGAATTGATAAACAGGTTAATATCGCGTATATCGGAATTGGTTTCCAGATAAATGATATCGTTCCACAGCCGGGTGACATCTGCCACCGATAATTCGGAGAAAATTTTGACGAATGCCTGGTCTTTCAAAATGAACGACATCTCCGAAAGACGGCTTTCCTGGTTCGGGACCACCATGGACCTGATGATACGTTCACCATCATTGCCCGTAACTTTTTTCAATCCCGCTGCCTGAACAATGACGACAACTTTTCGGGCCTGTGCGGGTGTCATGGGGCCTGCTGCAGCGCAACTGAAAATAAAAATGGCTAAAATAGCCGTTAAAAGAAAATGTCTGGACATAACCGATCCTCCTACACGTTAGGGGCTTCGCCCCGATTTGAGTGATGGGATGCAGGAAATTTATTAAGCGGTAAAGTTTCGAGATTTTTAAAGAGTTCCGGCGTACCCCTCTGAGTAGCAGCAAGAACTGTACCAAGTCACTGAATTATGTAAAAAGTTAATTGTATAAATTTCAAGTATTTAGAGGTTGCGCAGAAGGCCTGAATAAAGAAAATCCGGCAGAAAACCTTACGGAAGTCACGGATTTGACATGAATGTTTCTGCAGAGCACGGGTTTGTTATTGCAAATCGGAAACAATCGCAATATCCTGCATCTTTATCGAAGTTATGTCTAGTTCGATTCAAAAGCAAAAATTTTCTCTTTTGACGCCATTCGACACCAAGGAGATAGATTATGCCTGAGTTCAAAAGTCAATACGCCGTCGTCAATGACATCCGGCTGCATTACATCACTGTAGGGCAGGGAAAACTGATCATGTTCATCCATGGATTCCCCGAGTTCTGGGCGGAGTGGGAAAATCAGCTTGTCGAGTTCGGCAAGGATTACCAGGCTGTGGCACCCGACATGCGCGGATATAATTTGACCTCAAAACCCGAAGCAGTGGAAGCCTATCATGCGAAACATCTCATTAATGACCTGCGGGCGTTAACCGAGCATCTGGGCCATCAGAAGCTTATTCTGGTTGCCCACGACTGGGGTGGGGCGGTGGCCTGGTCGGCTGCTATGCGCTACCCGCAATGGGTGGAAAAACTGATTATCATCAACTCCCCTCATCCGGCCGTTTTCGCCCGGGAGCTGTTGAACAATCCCGCGCAACAGGCGGCCAGCCAGTATATGCTGTTGTTTCGTTCGCCCAGGGCCGAACGGGTTTTGTCGGAAAACAATTATGCCCGGCTGATGGACATGGTTACTCAATTTGGCAGCAAGTGGGATATGACCGCAGAAGTTCGGGAACAGTATATCGCGGCCTGGTCGCAGCCGGGAGCCCTAACCGGCGGCTTGAATTATTACCGGGCCTCGCCACTATATCCTCCGACATTACCTGAAGATATCCAAAAGATCGAAAGCATATTGAACCTGCCGCACGAGATGCTGGCAGTCAAGGTGCCGACCCTGGTTATCTGGGGTGAGCAGGATAGGGCACTTCTCACCGGAAATCTGACCGGATTGGAGGAATATGTCGCCGATTTGACTGTCGAGCGAATACCCGACGGCAGCCATTGGATCAGTCACGAGCAACCGGACCGGGTAAATCTACTTATAAGAGACTTCATAAAATAGCATTATGGTGAAATTTATGGCGGATTATGAGGAGCTGGCTCCGCGGTTTAAGGCGGCCATACTGGATTGGATGAAAACCAAAAATCCCTTCTGGACCCTGCTTGGCATGGAGCTTGCGGAAATTAAAAAAGGCATGGCCAAAGTGCGGCTGCCCATTGAAGAGAAATTGACCAATGCGATCGGACTGGTTCACGGGGGCGTCATTTTTTCGGCGGGAGATTCGGCTGTGGGTATGGCTTTAGTCGGATTGATCACCCGCCAAGAAAATATATCGACGCTTGAAATGAAAATCAATTATCTGAAACCCGTCTCAGGTGGGGAAATAATTGCCGAGGCCAAAATTATTCACAAGGGGGCTCAAACCGCCATCGGAGACGTGGAAGTCAGAAATGCAGAACAGAACCTCATCGCTAAAGGTCTGGCAACTTATGCGATTTTCAAGAGGGATCAGCTGCGAGAGCCTAAAAGTTGAGCCCCAAAGAAAGCCATGCACATAGATTGAAATTGATCAACCGATAAAGATTGCTATTGTCTAAAGGGCAACATTCGTAGCTATATGTTTGTGGGAGCGGTTTTTAACCGCGATTATAAATGATTCAATACCTCTTAACCAACCGCCGGCAACTCACTCCTGACCACTTACGATCAGGTCTAATTGCGACTGCTGACTATTAATACGGGATCAATTTTGGAGCAACACTTAAAGAAGATAATTAGCCAGGGCGACGAGAACGGCAATGAAATGGTCGTCAAGTTTCAACTGCCGTCAGGACTTGAAATATACGGACTTCCTACCCGGAACTTTTATGGGGGACACTGGGATTTGGGGCCGACCTGGAATTATGCGGTCATGGCCGACAAGCCGTTTCTGGTGGACTCCGGGCGCTTCGGCCAGGGCCGAAACCTGGTCGGCATGCTGGACGCCGCCGGCATCAGCATCCAGGATCTTGAATTTGTGCTGATCAGCCACAGCCATGAAGATCACGATGGTGGCCTGGCGGAATTGGTGGAAATGACCGACCTCAAAGTTAAAGCTCATGCCATTTATGATCTTTTGATCAGACGGTATCCTGAAGATGCGCCGACCGGATACAAGGCTAATTTTCCGGCCAAGTGCTGGCATTGCCCGATGCCGGAATCTTTCTGGTCCAAAAACTGTTTGGGCTATCACCGTGTGCTGACGGACTTGGAAATTGAA